>Ga0172368_10006848_pt1 | contig 12114 bp, 6 predicted proteins | sample Lak11m_FD_114540 | JGI IMG/M metagenome (GOLD analysis project Ga0172368, IMG submission 114540) | Freshwater microbial communities from Kabuno Bay, South-Kivu, Congo - kab_022012_11m | ecosystem: Environmental > Aquatic > Freshwater > Lake | place: Democratic Republic of the Congo: South-Kivu...
GGCGGCGCTCCCGGGTCGTCCAGCGAATAGGGTTGCGCGAAGCGCTGTTCGTGGTACAGCCGCTTCACGAAGATGCGATAGCAGAGGTTGCCGACGAAGTTGATGGCGGCGTTGGCGCGCAGACCGAGGCCGGTCACCCGCTGCAGGGCGCTGCCGAGTTTGAAGGTTTCCCGGTAGGCCCACTTGAAGCCGGCATACAGCTCCTGCGGCGACATCCGCGCCGGCTGGAAGACCACGTGCATGGTGTCGTAGTCGTTCCAGTTGTAGCTGAGGATGCGCTCCTCCACCCGCAACCGCGCGAACAGCGGCGTGCCGGGGTAGGGGGTGTAGAGGGAGTAGCGGGGGATATCTACCTTCAGCGCGTTCACCCGCTCCACGGTGGCGGCGAACACGCCGGGGTCATCATGGTCGAAGCCGAACACGAAGCACCCCTGCACCGAGATGCCGCAACCGTGCAGCATCGCCATCACCTGCGCGTAGTCGTCGCTTTTGTTGAAGCCCTTGCGGATTTGCTGCAACACGGACTGGTTCACCGACTCGAAGCCCAGCAGCAGGTAGCGGCAGCCGCTCCGCCGCATCAGTTCCAACAGCTCCGCGTCCTTCACCACCTCCGTCGTCGCCAGCCCGCCCCAGATCTTCTTCAGCGGGATCATGGCGGCGAACAGCTCCTTCGCATATTCCACGTCATCGACCAGGCTGACATCGTTGAAGGCGATCACCCGTCCCGGAATTTGCCGGATATCGCGGATCACTTCCGCCACCGGGCGGCGCAGGTAATGCGGCCACACGGCCGGCACGGCGCAGAAGTCGCACACCCGGCGGCAGCCCCGCGTGGCGTGCACCGTGTTCGGCAGCATGTAGCCGCTGTGCCGTTGCAAATCGCGCCGCGGGGAAGGCACTCCCGACAGCATCTCCCCCTCCGGAAAGGGATCGCCATACACCCGCTGCAGCGCTCCTCGGCGGAAATCCTCGAGCAGCCGCGGCCAACTGCGCTCCGCCATGCCGATCACCACGGCATCCGCGTGCTCCGCCGCCTCGCCGGGCAGGAGGGTGACGTGCACCCCGCCGAGCACCACCGGGATGCCGCGCCGCCGAAAGTGGTCAGCCAGCGCATACGCGCGCGGCGCGCAGCCGGTGATGACGCTGATCGCCACCAGATCCGCCTCCGCCTCCAGCGGCACCCGATCGACGCTCTCATCCACCAGCGTCAACTCGACATCCGGCGGCGTAAGCGCAGCCAGCGTGGTCAGCGACAGCGGCGCCTCGCGCATCGACCGCACGAACGGCCCCACGCGCAGCGTATGCATGTGCGCATCCGGCATAATCATGAGTATACGCATGCCGCCTCCCCGACGGGCTGTCATCCTGCATACAGCAGAATATGACAGCACTAATATATCATGACAACCGCGAGTTTGATTTCCATACGGGGGGATCGGTACATTTTTTCTGCTGCATAGGAACGGCGGGCGCGCAGTTAACGGAAATTATCCCACCCGCTGCAACACTCGTTCCAGCACCTCCGCGCAATAAGTGCAGGTTTCACATCGCCGGTCACACATTGAAGTGTATGTGAACCAGTCGGCGGGGAAGCGGGTGTTGTCCAGAATATGGGGGGCGAAGGCAGGGGTGAAGCCGGGTTCGAGGAGATCGAGAAGGTTGCCGTAGTGCCGGCCCGTGGTGTAGGTCTGCTGAACCTGCGGCAATGCGGATGAACGGCGTGTCCGTCACGAGCATGACGGCGATGCTGCCGAACGGCGCGCCGCGCATAATGGCGACGCCGGGCGGCGCGCGCGCGTGACGGCGGGTGTGTTGATGACACGCTGTACGTAAGCGTGAACAAGCCCACCATATTGAAGGCTTGCCATTCTATTAGGGCTGTCGTATACTTTTCCACATGTCGTTCCGGTCGTTTGTGAACCAACCACCGCGAACCATAGTACTACTGGTCAATGTAGTGCTCGTTGCTGCTATTGGTGTTCTCGACTACCTGACTTCACCCGCAGCCACACTCGTGGTCTTCTACCAATTCCCCGTGCTGCTGGCCACGTGGTACCTTGGAGTCACGGCAGGCGTGGTATTCGCCGCGTTATGCGCTGGCGTGAATTACTTTGCAAACTACTTCTTCCACCCTCCTACATATGTCAGTCCGTCGGTCGCCCTGTGGAATACGGTCGTGCGGTTCTCTGTCTACCTTATTGCGGTATATTTGCTTCACCGCTGGAAGACAGCGCTGCAGGCGTTACAGCGTGAGTCGGCGTTGCGGAGCGAACTACTGGCGGGGCGTCAGGCGGTCATTAATGCCATTCCCGACGGTTTGGTTATTTACGCAGCAGACGGCACTATTCAGCACATGAATGCCCCCGCCGAGCGCATACTGGGGTTTGGCATGGAGGAGTACCTTCGTCCCATTACCGAGCGAGTCAAACAAACCAAACCCGAAACTCTGGACGGCAGACCATACCCCATGGAGCGTTTACCGGTGCAGCGGGCGTTACATGACGAAACGGTGCTCGGTGAGTTACTCGTGTTCCACCCTGCCCCAGGACAGAAATTGTGGGTCAGCGTGAGTGCAGCGCCCATACGCGACAGTGCCGGGAAAGCGCTTGGCGCAGTCACCGTTTTTACTGACGTGACCGCCACGTATGAACTGCAACAGGAACATGAACTGTTCATGCATATGGTCTCGCATGACCTGCGTAACCCGCTGGCGGTCATTCATGGGCACGTCCAATTGTTGGTGCAAGCCTTGAAAGCGCGGAAGCTCGACGGAGAACTGGGCATGGGCCTGGACGCCATTCTGCGGAACGAACGGCGCATGACGGTCATGCTGGAGGACTTGGTAGACATGGCGCGGCTGGAAGGCGGGCAACTGGAGATTAAACGCCAACCCATATTATTGAGTGAATATGTGCCCGACATGCTCCACAACTTCTCCGGTGTATTGGACATGCGTCGCATGGTCCTGAATATTCCCGCCGATCTCCCTGCTGTTTGTGCCGACGCCGACCGGCTTGAACGTATTATGACGAACTTGCTCTCAAACGCCTTGAAATACTCGGTGGAAGGCACGCCAGTCACCCTGTCGGCGCGGCAAATAGGACAGCACGTCGAAATTTCGGTGGCGGACCAGGGGCAAGGTATTGCCCCGGAAGACGTACCGCACCTTTTCGAGCGGTTCTACCGTGCAAAGGGGAAGCGGCGAGCCGAGGGAATTGGGTTAGGTCTGTATATTACGAAAATGCTTGTTGAAGCTCACGGAGGGAGTATTCACGTGGAGAGTGCGGTGGGCAAGGGCAGCACATTTTCCTTTACGCTCCCGGTGGCTGAAGGGTAAAGGACGTATTTTACAACTCCGGTTTACGGAGCTAAAGCCATGACCAGCGAGCGAAGTTTTGTGAGTTCATGCGCGCGTCCACGTCGAACTGCGGCATAGCCTACCAAGGCCATATACTACACGCGTAAGCGACTCTAAAAACTCCAGAATAGTGTCAGTGGTTGTCCAATTTCTCGCGGCGTAAGCGGCTCGGAAAATTCGAGAAAAGGGTGGTGGACTCCCAACAACCCACGCATATACCGACTGAAAAAACTGTAAAATGCCCAGCAACTCCCCCCACAAGCCGTCTACATTTTCGTGTAAGCGACTCCAATAATTCCAGAAATAGGGTGAGCGCTCCAACTCCTACGCATTGACCGACTCGAAAAATTCGAGAAATGGGTGAGCACCCAGGAGGCGAGAACTCGAACGTCCACGTGTATACCGACTGGAAAAACTGACGGCGATCCATTCCTCTCGCTTCAGGTGTCGGAAGAAGGCGCTCAACCGGATGCGGTAGAAGCGCAGCGTGTGCGGGGACAGGTTGCGCGCCTCGCAGCGAGCGACAAAGGAGTCAATGGCCCATGCCAGGGCGTCGGCGGGCGAGAGCCGCCCGCGCAGGGTCAGGTTGGATCGCGACATGTCGTGCCTCCGTGCCGTCGCGCGTCCTTCGCGCGCGTGGCCCTTCGCACGAATGTCGTGTGGGGTTGAGTCATTCGGGCGACCGCACACGAGAAATGTCGTGGTAAGCATTTTGAGGTGAAATCATGGCGGAGAGGGAGGGATTCGAACCCCCGAACCGCTTAGTTAAGGCGGTCACACGATTTCGAGTCGTGCGCCATCAACCGGACTCGGCCACCTCTCCGCGTATTTGAGGTGGTGGCAGTATAACATATTGCGGCGGGTGGGTCAATTTATCGCGGTGCACTCTGCGGGCGGAATGTGGGTATTCCCGTGCATGGCGAATATGAAGGTTACTTTGCTGCTGCCGCGCGATCTTGCCATGCCTGCCAGAAGGCATACTGCATTGGGAGAGACTGTCCGGTGATCGTCCGCAGCGCTTCGGTGATGGCTGCGCGGGTTTCCGGCGATTCGACCGTACGTAGCATCTCGATGAGCGGCGAGATGTCCTTCGCGCGTTTGGCGACAGCGATCCGGTGGGCGATGATACCCGGAAAAGTTGAAGAATTTTCGTCGCGATCATCTGACTGCCGCAGAAAGCTGACCAGCAGTGCGTCGATCCGCGGATCGTCAAATTGCAACAATGCCCGGATCATTTCTTTCGAAGCTTCCCCGGTAGAAGCGTCTACCAGTGCGATCAGTGCATCCAAGGCGACCGGGCCGCCAACCTTCGCCAGCGCAATAGCCGCCGCATCACGAAGCTCCGGATCGTCCAGCGCATCGAGCAGCGCTGTTATCACCCGCTGATCTTTACTGTACCCAAGTGCCCGCACGATGTCGATGGCGTCATCGGAAAGAGGTGATGCCATCTTCTCGTCAAGCATCTCCAGTAGCACGGGCACAGCCCTGGGATCGCGGCGGGCTCCCAGCACGAGCGCAGCGCCTTTCCGAAGCTGATAATCTTCATGCCAGAGATAATCCAGCAGTCGGTCGTTCAAACGCGGATCGTCAATCTTCTCCAGGTTTGCCAGCGGGCCGTTGTCTTCCGCGTAGTCTTCATTGTGCCCGCCACCGGACATGTCGACTGCCCGCAGTAACGGCTCCAGATCGCGATCGTCGCCCAATTGCAGTAGCGCCAATCGCCACTGCTGCGCATCTCCTTCACGGTATATCTGGTCACCTTCTTTAGTCTTCTCCTGTTCCTGAAGTAATGTGGCCAACAGCTCCACCGCCTGCGGATGCCTCAAGCGGGCCAGCGCCAGCACCGCGGCAGGTCGCAGAGAGGGATCTCCTACCTTCGCCAGAGTCAGCAGCCGCAACGACACGCGTCCGTCTGGGTCCATGCCGGCTGCGGCCAGGTCGAAGATTAACTCGCCTCTTGACGGATATTTTTGAACGTCCAGCAACTTTAACGCCGGTGTGATGGCCCGCGGGTCACGTAAGGCGAGGAAAAGGTATATCGCCTCGGGATCACCCCGCTGCAGCCCGGGCGCCAGTACTTCTGCGGCACGCTTCACCTCCTCCGTCGGGCCAAAGCGTGCCAGCCAGTCAAGCAGCGCCGAGTATATCGGGCTGCGGTATTCCAGCTGTTCGGAGCGCCCGGCCTTGCCTTGTTGCAGTACGGCGATCATGGCGAGGGGGATGCGGGGATCGGGCGAGAGCGAGAGCAGTGGGGCCGTGGCATTTCGCGCGTGTGCATCATCACCGTTCAGGCAGATCAACGCCTCTTCGACCGCCTGTTGTCCGTATATCTGAAGCAAGCGGTCAGGCACGGCTGTTTCAATTCCATATCGCCTGGAGCCAACCGTGCCGGTCAGCAACGGCCTGATTGCCTTGCGGTTGCCGATAATGAACAGCGCCTTGACTGCCTTATTGCTCACCGCCGGATTGGGATTCAATATGGCGTTTTCTACCATCTCGGTCAGATGCGCATCGTCTACCAGGTTGATGGCGGTGAACAGCTCTGTGGCATCTGGGTCAACCTGCGGCATGGCGAAGATACTGGCCAGCAGCTCGCCCAGTTTCGAGTAGTGCTGCTCCGCCAGCGCGCTCAACGCCGCCTGGCGCACTTCGAGGCCGGCTTTCGTATCTTTCAGATAAGTGATAAGCTGGTTAACGGCAGCGGGCTGCTTCTCCACAGCCTTGATCTTCATGATGCGGATGGCTAGCAAAGCGCGGTTTGCCGCCTCTCGCACCGTTTCATCGTTATCCTTGAGTAAAGGTAGGATCTGGTTCACCGCCCGCTCATCGGGATTCTCCTCAAACCACTCCAGCGCAAAACCGCGATATACCGGATCGGGAGATTTCAGGAAGGGCAGCACCGCCGGCACCGCGACCGCACCGAGCGCCGACAACGCCTCACCCGAATTTCGTGCATCGATACCTTCCGCAGTAATGCCTTCAATCAGAACGGGAATGCTGCGCGGGTCTTGAAAGGCGAAAGCCAGCGCCTCCGCTGCCGTCTGCCGCACCAGCGGATCGTCGTCCGTCAGTGCAGCTGCCAGCGGCTCGCGGGCAGCGGGGTTGCGTGTTTGTCCCAGCAGATAAACACCCTGTTGGCGGATATCCGGATCGCCAGATTGCAACAGTTTGAAGAAGGCCGTAGATGCCTCGGGGTCATTGCGCCTTCCAGTTAGCTGTACCAGCGCCTGCTCCCGCACAAATTCTTCTGCATCGGTCATCGCCTGGCACAGCAGGTCCACAGCGCGCGCCGTATGCCAGCCGCGGAGGGCGGACATCGCCGACATTCTGGTGAAGGGATCCGGCGACTTTAATGCCAATTCAATAATATCGAACACACGGGGGTCTTTGATTCTGCGCAGATTTGTGTAAATCGGTCCGTAATTCTCAGGCGGTACATCCTTCAGCGCGCTGGCAATGTTATTAAACGCGCGCGCATCACCCAGGCGCATCAGACCACCGACCGCGGCAACCCGCACCTGCGGCTCCGGTGCCCCGGCCGCTTCCAGCAGAAGCTCCGCCGCACGCGGATGTCCGGTTTGCGCCAGATGATATAACGCGATAGCGCGAATATCAGGCGCAGCATCGTGCGACAGGTTGAGGAAGATGTCGGCCAGTTGCGGCTCGCGCCGGCCGGCCAGCGCTCCTGCGGCTGCCGCGCGGACACGCAAGACCTTATCATCGAGTGCCGGGAGCAAGGCACTGACCCCTTTTGCGCCGAATTGCCGCAAGGCATAGACCGCCACCAGGCGTTTCGCGGGATCGGGATCCAGCAGTTGCGTCGTCACGGCTTCACGCGCCACGTCGCCCATCACTTGAAGGCGATACAAAGCGTCCTGCGACTTTTGCATCTTCTCGATTGTCTCGGGATCGGGACGCCCCGTGCCGCGTATTACCAGCGCTTCCGGATCGACGCGCTCGAGGAATACGGCCACTGCGCGCGGGTCGTGCCTACCGGCCAGCACGTTCAATACCCCCTCGCGCACCTGCGGCCGTTGGTCGGCAATGTGTTGTTCGATTATCTCGCGAGCCTGCGGCGTATCGATGCCGGCAATATGATCGATCGCGGCGGCGGCGAGCGAGGCATTTACACCGTCAACAGCGGTGATCAACCCGGGCAGCGCTCGCTCGCCGGCATTGGCGATGATCTCGCCGGCACTGTATCTGACCGTATATTCGCGGTCGATCAGCCCTTTGATAGCAAGATCGATGACGCGAGGATCGTTTGTCTCGCCCAGCCTTCGCATCAGATCGCTTCGGTCATATCCATTCACATCCGGCCGCTGCAGATAAGTGAGCAACGCCTCTATAACCTGTGGGCCGTTGGTTGGGTCGAGCGCACGGGCTGCATTGCGACCTAGCTCTTTATCGGCCAGCAGCTTGAAAAGCAGCGTCGTCACCCGCGGATCGGACCGACCTTTGAAGCTGAAAATGATGGCCGACTTGACGTCATTACTCTTTGATGCGGCGAATGCACCGAGCAGCGCGGTGGTCACGCGGGGTTCGGGGTCGTCATGGAGGACGAAAAGCACAGCCTGCGTCACCTCGTTGTCCGGATCCTTCAGCAGGGGGAGAAGCGCCGTGGTGACACGTGCTTCAGGATATTTGCCCAGCGACTCCACCGCCTGCAGGCGCACCGCGGCATTTTTATCTTTCAGTATACTTAACAGCGGGTCCACGGCATGCGGGTCATCTAGCAATCCGAGCTGCCTGGCCGCCTGTTGCCGCAGAGTGGTATCGGAACTGTGTAACTGTCCGGTGAGCCGGGTGAGCTCGCTGTCGGAAGCACAGAGCGTAACAGCGGCGAGGGATAACAGCAGCAACGCGAGGACAAAGACACGCACGACCGAAATGAGCATCACGACCTCCCCCTGTCCGTATAAATATTGAACCGATCGCCGAAGGTGTTGCTGAGCTTATTAACCGCCAGTGCCAAATATCCTGCTATAATAAGGTTGGCAATGCATCCAGGAGGTTGATTATGAATGTGATACCGGTCTGTTCTTATCACGATCCAGCCTTTCCCACCCGGGACGTCCTGTATGCCCATCCCGAGCTGCTCCGCCTGGCGCCGAATCGCTGGCGGCACCACCGGCTGGTGCTCACCGCGCTGGCGGCCACCGGGCTGCTCTCCGGTATGCAGCAGGCGTGGGCCGTCGGTGAATCCGTTTCGCCGGCACCGCGCATCGCCCCTATCTTCCAACATGGCGACGGCAATGGCTCCTTCGGCTGCATCGTCGTCAATCCGCCGGTCTTCCTTTCAGAAGAGGAGGCCCGCCAGGTGATTACCGAGGAGGCAAAACGCCTTGGGCTCACCTTCACCTCAGACAGTCCGACGCTGGAAGGCGTGCAGGTGCCGATCACCGACCGCTACGCTTTTGATGACGGCCCGGCACGGTGGCGAAAAACGACGCTGGTGCTTGATGGGGAAGATGCCCGGCACAAAGTTGCATATGAATTTGTATCCGAGCAGGATCTCGATGCCTGGGAGACACGGTTCCACGGAATCGTCTCGACGGTGTCCCATTACAATCTCCTTGGCACTGCCATCCGGCTGGGGCAGGGTTTAGCGAAGTCGGAACCTGAACCGCGCGTGGGTATCTTCTACGAGCCGGGTATTGGCACAGGCAGCTTACCGGAAGTCATACTCCTGCGAGAGATCCCGCTGGCGCCCCTGCGGCCCATTGCCGGGTGGCTGGGGGCGGCGCTCAAGGTCGATAAAGGAACAATCACCGTCACCCGCGGCGCTTCCACCGCCATTTTTACCTTCAATAGCGCGCAGGCGCGGATGAACGACAAGACGGTCGCGCTGTCGTCGCTCGTCACTGTTCGCAAAGGTGTGGCTTTTGTGCCGATCCGTGAGCTTGTGGAAGCGCTGGATGCCGGCGAGGGGTTCAGCAGCGATCAATGGCAGGTTACCCTCCGCCATCCAGACTCCGGCGAAGCACTGCATCTCCCGGTGACACTCGCGATCGGCCAGGATGGGCAAGAAACCGCCATCCGCGAGCAGATAGATCAAGCGTTGCTCCACGAATCGGTCCGCACCCTTTCCCACGAGGAGTTGCGCATGCAGGTGCGCGATTTCGTCACCTGGTTGAAAGCGCAGGGAGTGCTTTAAGCCGTCTTCTCCAGCATCTCGGTCAGTGTCCGCGCGTTCTTCACGGCGTAGCCGCCGATGTCGTTGTTGAAGTAGGCGTAGCCGTCGAGCCCGTGTGCCGCCCAATTTTTCAGGCGGTCGGCCCAGGCGCGCAGTGCGTCGTCGGGGTAATCGCCGGAGTAGCGCGTCTCGGGGCCGTGGAAGCGGAGGTAGACGAAGGGGGCCGTGACCTGCAGCGGGTGGTGGGGCAGGTAGTCGTGGAGGCAGAGGGCGGCGCCGCGGCGATGAAGGACGGCGTATGTCGCGTCGGTGAACCAGGAGGGGTCGCGGAATTCTACCGCCCAGCGAAGCGCGGGGTCGCATTTTGCTAGGAAATCGTCGAGGAGCTTTACGTCTCGTTTCAGACCGGGCGGGAGTTGGATGAGGATGGGCCCGAGGTGCTCGCCCAGCAGCCGCACGCGGGAAAGAAATAACGCCAGCTCTTCATCCGCGTCGCGCAGGCGGTGCAGGTGGGTGATGAGCCGGCTCAACTTGACCGCATAAATGAAACCCTCCGGCGCGCGCCGCTGCCAGGACAGCACCGCCTTCTCGGAGGGTAGGCGGTAAAAGGTAACGTTCAGCTCTACCGTGGGGAAGCGTTCGGCGTAAAACTCCAGCCACCGTGCCTGCGCTACCCCCGGCGGGTAGAACACCCCCCGCCAGTGCGCGTAGCTGAACCCGGATGTGCCGATGTAGACGGCCATGGGTCCTCCCTGGGAGCGCCGGCATCTGTTGCCGGCTAATTACGCGCCCGTTTTCGATTTTAGCGCATTTCGAGCGCCGGCTCTCATAAAGCACTAAACTCGAGACCGGGCTCGTGATCGTGCCGGCAACAGATGCCGGCGCTCCCAGGGGTTAAACCGGTGCTTTCGCCGGTTCGAAGGCCCGCATGGCGGTGACAATGGCTTGCAGGTCGTCGGGGGTGAGGGCGGGGTGGACGGGGAGGGAGAGGACCGTCTCCGCCATGGCGCACGCGATGGGCTGGTCCTGGCAGGAATAGCCCAGCTCGCGATAAAACGGCTGCGCGGTGATGGTGCGCGGATAATGGACGGCGGTGCCGATGCCGGCGGCGGTCAGGTGCTCCTGCAGGCGGGCGCGCTCCGGCACCTTCAGCACGTATTGATGATACACGTGGGCGCAATTGGGCCGCTCGGAGGGCGTGGAGAGCCAGGTTTGCCCGGCCAGCGCGGCGGTCAGCGACTCGGCATTGCGGCGGCGCTGCGCGTTCCACGCCGGCAGCCGTCGCAACTGGCACAGGCCGATGGCGGCGGACATGCTGGTCATGCGATAATTGAAACCCAGCCGGATGTGCACATAACGCGCCGGGCTGCCGTGGTCGATGATGAGGCGGCAGGTGTCGAGCAAGCCGGTGTTGCGGCCCGTGATCATGCCGCCTTCGCCGGCCATCATATTCTTTGTCGGGTAAAAGCTGAACACGCCCAGATCGCCGATGGCGCCGACGGGCACGCCATCCTCGGCGGCGCCGTGGGCTTGCGCGCAGTCCTCGATGACCGCGGCCCCGTGCGCGTGTGCGATCTCGACCATTTCATGAATCTCGCACGCCTGGCCATACAGGTGCACCGGCAGCACGGCGCGGATATCCGGGTCGCGGTCGAATGCCGCCTTTACGCCCCGGGCCGTAATGTTGAAGGTATCTTCGTCGATGTCGATGAACACGGGTCGGCAATCCGACGCCAGGATGCAATTGGCGGTGGCGATGAAAGAGAACGGCGTGGTAAGGATTTTGCTGCCGCGCGGCAGGTCAAGGGACGCGACGGCGGCGACCAGGCCGGCGGTGCCGGAACCGCACGCCACTGCGGCGGGCGATTGGCAGAATTCCGCAAAGGCGTGCTCGAACTCATGCACGCGCGGGCCGCTGGCCAGTTGGCCCGACGCCAACACCTCGGTCACGGCCGCCTGCTCTTCCGATCCGATAAAGGGTTTGGCAATAGGAATCACGGATGTCCTCGCTGCGAAGAAAATAATGGATCACAAAAAATACAAAGGGTAAAATGCAAAATATCCCTGTAAACGGTCACGGGAGCATTTTGCACTTTGCCCTTGGCATTGTTCATCTGGCATTCCCCAAAACAATAAGTGGTTCGCCGATTGCTGCCTGGATGGTTCCGGCAATGCGCACGGCTTGCAGGCCGACCTCTGCGCCGGTCGCCGGCTCGCTGCCGGCGCGGATGGCCTCCAGGAAATGCTGTTGCTCCCGGGTCAGCGGGTCGTGCGCCGGCACGGGAAGCTGTTCCACCGGCGCCTTCGCCACGGCGGCGTCGGATCGCAGCACCCGCACTTCGCGCGCCCCGCAATCTACCGTGAATTGTTCGGCAGCGGTGAGCACGCGCAGCGTGCGCATACGTTCCTGGCTGACCATGGAGGCGGTCAGCGTAAAGGTGGCGCCGCTGGCGAAGCGGATCAGCGCGGCGGCATAGTCGATCTGCGAGCCGCGTACCCGGTGGCCCATGGCTTCCACCTGCACCGGCAGCGAGCGCGTGCAAGCCAGCGCCAGGTCGATGTCGCGGAGCATCAGGTCGTAAATCACATCGGCTGAGCGGTCACGACCCGACGTCGTACA
>Ga0172368_10006849_pt1 | contig 12112 bp, 18 predicted proteins | sample Lak11m_FD_114540 | JGI IMG/M metagenome (GOLD analysis project Ga0172368, IMG submission 114540) | Freshwater microbial communities from Kabuno Bay, South-Kivu, Congo - kab_022012_11m | ecosystem: Environmental > Aquatic > Freshwater > Lake | place: Democratic Republic of the Congo: South-Kivu...
AAAATATTCCCAATTTTGATATGAAAAACTAAATCAAAAAATTTAGTTAATCTTCCGTAGAAATTACATTAAAATTAATAATTATATAATGATTTTATTAAAAATAAAATCATTAATGCTTAATCTTGTCGAAACATGACGAGAAAACATGATTCACTGCAGATGTTGGTGTTACTATTTCATCACTCAAAACATCACCAATTTCGGAAATCATTCCGTAAATTTCCAATGAATTACATATTTCCCCAACACGCTTCTCAAGATCGCCGATGTTCGTAAAACGAACATACCTAGCATCGTATTTAAAACCGGCCCTTGGATGTGCCATATCAACAGATTCAAATGTAATCAAAATTTCTACATCTTTAGTAGATTTTTCGATTAATGTGAATCTGATGGTAAGTTCATTCGGCATACTGCCCAATGGGTCTGGCCATGTACCCACTACGAAGATTTCAACACTTCTGTTGATAATTCTTGGACATGTTTCCATTGGATCCTCAATCATTTTCAAAAGAGTTGTTATTAAATTAATATTAACTATGGATATTCCAATAATTAAATAATTTCATTTTTTTTTATGTTAGTTATTCATTAATGTTTATACAAAATTCAAATACTAACATTAAAAACATCCTATTAAAAATTATATTCTCATCAAACATAATTAAATATTCAATATATTTCATGTTCTTTTGATAAAACATAAATTCAAAACTTAAATATATTAATGATTCAATCTTATCTAAATAATTGTCATCCTTCGCATAATTTCTAATAAAAAATCTAAAATCTCCATAATTTTCTTTTATACCTGATGACATTACATTAACCACATCCATATAATTAATGTCATATTTACAAATTATAATTAACCATTCTATTATTTTTACATGTCCCCTACGAAATAACATGTAAAATAAATAATATTCATTAACATAAATATCAATATTACGATCAATTTCATACAACCATTTTACAATTTCCAATTTATTATTTATACAACTTAGCAAAAATATACTATCATCATTCACATGAATATTAATTTTTCCATCAATTTTATATAACCATTTTGCTATATCAATATTACCAGATATACAACTTAATAAAAATATACTGTCATTTTTTGCATGAATATCAATTTTACTATTGATTCCATTCAATTCCATGTCACACGATAATTCATATAACCACTTCGCAGTCACCATTTTACCATTATAACAACACCATTTAAATATATCATCACTACACCTATGAATATCAATATTGCTATCAACACAAATTAACCATTTAGCAACATTAATATATCCATTTTTACACACAATATCAAAAATTTCATCAATATTAAAAATTTTATCAATTTTTTTATATATATCAATTTTACCATTATCATATAAATATTTCGCATCATATAAAAATCCGTTTACACAATACTCACCAAATTTTTTTAATATAATTTCATTCATATTCAATTATATTTTTTTTAATTATTAATTATCCTTAAATAAATCACGAAAATTTATTGAAATTTATAATTTCAATAAAAATCAAAATAGTAATAATTAATAATAACATTTTATATAATTAACCATAACAACAAAATTTATTTCAATAATAGTTAGTTTTACATAAATATAAAAATTAATATAATATTTCATAAAATCAAAACAATCAACCACAAAATTATTCCAATATTTCATGACATCTTTTAATTATTTATTTTTTTTTATTAAATTCTAACATACTCATAAATATCTCTTGTAAACCCATAATATAAAGTTCATCATATGCCATTATTATATATTTAATTAATATCCATTATTCATTGATACATAATACCATTTCATCAATAATATTTTACTATATTATCGTTGATAAAATATCACATAATATATACATTTTATTATACATCGTCATGTATAATTTTTGTCATGTAATTCCATTTCTAGTGTATTCAAATATATCAATCATAAACCCATAATTTAAATCATTACATAACAACATTAAATATATTATATTGTCCACATTATTATGATAATCATCACATTCTTTCACTAATGATAACATTTCTTTTTTTTAATATAACTATCATTTTGTATTTCTCCATATTTACTATAATAACTCATAATACCATTTATCATCGCTTCGTGTATATCTGTCATATGACTATTATCCCCCAATAATATTAAATATTTAATACAATTCACACGTCCACCATCACAAACATCATTAAATAATTGTTCATTATTCACATGAATATTAATTTTTCCATCCAATCCATACAACCATTTAGCTACTTCTAAATATTCACCATTACAACTATGACGAAAAGCGCGTTCATGTTTTGCATGAATATTAATTTTTCCATCCAATCCATATAACCACTTAGCTACTTCTAAATGTCCACCTTTGCAACTATAATAAAATGCTTTTTCATTATCTATATGAATGTTCAGTTTATATTTATCGTATAAAAATTTCACGCATTCTAACTTTCCCATTTTACATCCATATTTAAATAACTTTTTATAATCAAATTTATTACTATCAATAATTTCCTCGTTTAAAATATCATTATTCTTCTCAAAATATAATTCCTCACTATCTTTTATTGCCATTTATATTTATTAATTCATTAATAAATATATATATAATATTTATTTTTTTCATTTTTTTATATTCCACGGTTACTTTTATTTATATTATGGTACATTAAATTTGTAACTTACATGTTTATATTTATCCAAATTCTTCATGATCCTCAACAAATTCAATAACAATATTTTTTGCTTTTTACATGATAAATAAATATTGTAAATTGCAATTTAAAAATTATACATAAATATTTAAACTTATAATAATCGTTATGGTAAAATACATTTATCATAAAATTATGATATCTTTTTATCAATGATATTTTATCGTGATATAATTTTTTATTATATCACAATTGTATTCGATTTAAGTATTGACAAAATTGTCATATACCAAAATTTCATCAATTGATCCACGCTTCAGGACAGTCACATCAAATGTAGAAGAATTACATTCGTTGAGTGTAACATCACAGATTCTATATCCATATCCATTTATCGTGGACATGACATATGAAACCAATGCATTAAACTCATCGATACGGAATATCTTTACAAGTGATTCACCAGTCCTGTGGACGGGAATTTCCGCGAATGCAGATGTCATGTCTTCATTCAAATCATATGCATCATCATGATCAGGGGTATAGGCATTTTTTTCCTCCGGAAATCGATAATGTACCTCAACATGAAAATTAAAAACATCGCCACTTTGTATCACATTGATTCCCACTCCGAGTAAATTTCCAGTGGAACACACAGCATCAATGCAAACATTACGATGCACATCCAATGCCATTTTGATTATATAATGATAAAATAATACATTACTATTTTCAATTTTTTTATTATACATGAATTATATTTATTGAAAATTTACATAAATCAATTTAACAAAATAACAATAATTATGCAATGACCCACATAATTCAAATTTAAAAAACATATCTTATTGATTTTTACAAACTAAATTTATTTGGTTTGTAAAATATCATTCTTCATAGAACCCCACCACAAAAAAGATATAGAATATCATCAACATGTCCTTCTCTTAAAAGAACATTAATAATATTCCCATCTTGATTGGTGAATTTTTGAAACAGACCAGCATCATGAAACTCGACTCGATCGAGGATTCTATAAATGTAATCCTCCATACCACTGCGATCTCCCATTGCGAAATATACCTCACGAAGATATAGGTTATTGTATAGCGTCGTAACAAAATATCCCAATCGTCCAAAACATAATCCAACATTCACCGAAATTACGGCAAAAATCGATCCATCTTCATTGAACGCTTGAACCATGAGAATACGACCCATATCCAGTATATAATAGTTAATGGTTTAAGGGTTTTAATAATTTATTATTTTCAATTTTTTATATCATCTTAGACATCCTGAAATTTCTATCTTTATCTACAATATAAATAAACATTTTTTAAAAATCCATATGATATATAATTATTGCAAAATATCACAAAACACTTAATAATAGATCTATCATTTTGATATAACTTATATTCCTGCAATAAACTAATTAATTTCTTCACAATTTTATATTCACTCATTGTTTTGTATGGAGTATTTTTACAATTATTACGCCAATTAAATCCATGAAAATCATAAATACGACTTGGTAAAATTCTATCTAATATCCCATTTTCAATTTTATTTTCAACATCTTTTATCATTTTATTATCATATTCATCAAATTGTATCAACCATTCAATAACATCAAAACATGCATAATTAAAACAATACAAAAATATTGAATTAAAATTCATATGTATATCAATCTTTTTATTGCGTAAATATGTACATTCATATAACGATCTATTATATAACCACTTAGCAACATCTAAATGCCCATGTAAACAACTATGATAAAAACCCATATCACCATTCATATGTATATTAATTTTTTCATCTATTTCACAAAACCATTTGATTATGTCTAAATATCCATGTATACAACATCTATCAAAAAGTGAATTACTTTTATCATAAATATCAACACCTCCAAATTCATGTAACCATTTAAGAATTTCTAACTGTCCACGTTCACAACTAACAAAAAATAAACTAGGTTCATGAATATTAATCGTCTCATTTAGGCTAAATAACCATTTCGCAATATCTAAATACCCATTTTCACAACTATAAATAAAAAGATAATCATGTTCCAAATGAATATTAATTTCAATATTTAATTCATATAACCACTTCATAATTTCAAATTGTCCATCTAAACAACTTACTTTAAATATTTCATATCCAACAAATATAACATAATTATCATATATATGTTTTACAAGACTAATATATCCCAAACAACAACCATAATTAAATAACTTTTGAATGGAAAAATAATTAAAATCAATAATATTTAAAGGCGGTTCACATCCCAATAAAAAACTTTTTTCCTCATCCATAAATGGATGTCTACTAAATAACATTGTTTTTCCAAAAATCTATTATATTATAAATCATTGATAAATCAATTTAAAATGTTTTTCAATTTTTATTTTATACAATTCTACATTCCATAAAATATATAATTATATATCAATTCAGCCTACCCACACTACAAAATTCCAAATAATTATCAAAAAATTTTTTTGTTCTTTCTATATTTCATATTTTACCAAAATTTCTCTTAAAATTAAATTATTATTAATGTATCATAACTTTTTATTCCTAAAATGTATCAATTCTAATCTAATTAAAATCAAATAACATAAATTTTTTAATTCTGCTATTTTTCAGTTATATTTATTTCATCAGGTTCGGTCACTGTAAATTTAATACTCCCATCATTAATATTTCTTAATTGTTCGTCAAATACTTCAGGATATACCGGATCAACAATCCTAAATCTTTCATCAAGTTCAGTTGTATCAATTTTAATATCTTCATTATTTATTTTAACATTACTTAATTGATTTATTAACACTTCATAACATACCGTATCATCTGGTTCGATTACCGTAAATTTAATATCTTTATCATTTATTATATCTTGAATTGTTTCTTCTCCAAATTCCCAATTTACATCATTCACCTCTTGTTTTTCTCGTTTTAATAAATCTTCATCAAACTGATCATGTAATTTTATGTCATTCATTTCACAAAAGTCACCATCATTCTGAATATCTTGATTATCATAACATCGTTCATACACCACTTTATCCATTATTAATTAATATAAAACAAATAAATATTATATAAATAATTTACTTTTTCATTTTTTATAATTATGGCTTATTATTTATTTTTAATATCTATATTTTTCATACAACACTCTCAAATGTTAAAACTTCCCTACTGGGAATTATACATGAATCATTTTTAATTTCATGTGTTTTTAATATAATACATATTTTACTACCATCATTCATCGTTGTATTTTCAACCATAATATCGCATGAATGCTTATATACACAACATCCACCATTAACAACACATAATTGTGAAATAACATTATACGAACTTCCAATTACATTACCATCACATGTCATTATAACTGAATAACCATCACACGGCAAATTAATCCCAGTCAATATCTCAATTTTTATGTTATATTTAAATTCATTAACAAATTTTGGAAGTCCCACTGCAACTAAATCATTTTGTTTATATGACGTTCTTAGTCCAATACGTCCAAATCTTTTATCTTTATTTTTCACCCTAAACATTTCTTTTATTATATCTATAATGATATCCCAATAATTTATATTTTTCAATTTTATTATATTGTATATTGAAACTTAAACAATTAACCTCAAATAATATAACACGCTTTTTGAATAATAAATTAAATGATAAAAACTAAAAAAATCATAAAATTAATTAATAATCCTAAATGTCCTTCTAGACATAGATTATCCTTACCATATACATTATTAAAAGATAAAGCAAAATATAAATAAATTAAATATTTATATTCTATTTAAAATTTAACAGAACAAACCACCTATAAATTAATATTAATCATAAAAATTTTTATAACAAATCTAATTACTTAATTAAAATCATGATATAAATTTATGTTTTCTCATAAAAATCATGTCTATTTTATAAATAAATATGATTTCACAATGTCATGTCAATAGACGAAATTATTGAGTGTCAAAACGTCAGCAATTCTTCCGGATGTTGTATAACCACGATATCGTCCGCCATTATGTTTAATCGCAACATCAATAGAAATCGGCGCATCATCAGGATCAATATGAAAATAAATATGAATCTGATTTATGACATATTCCACAACGGCTTCCAATTCATTTTTTTGAAATATTTTGATAATGTCGTCGTAATTACAACGAACACTACCATTATATCCAAAACGCGACACAATAACTTTAAACTGATCAGTGAAAAATTCTGAAAATTCCGCACTAACAATAACAGCCATGTCATCACATTTCCACTTCCACTTATCAATATACTTTTCACTCCTATGTAAAGTAACAGAACTTCCAATATCCAAAACAATATCATTATTCATCATGATGATAATTAATAATATTATATTAAATTTTTTAGGATATACAATTATTTATTAATTTCATTTTTTTTAATTATTATTTTTCACATGCATCAACTATAATAATAAAACACTAAATTCTAATATATCCACATAAATAACACCAACACAACACATTCATTATCTTTATAATTTTGATAAATAAACTTCACTAAATTCAAATGTGTAAAATAAAATAATAAATAAAAATATTTATTATCATAATAACTTATCACTTTCATAATTAATATAAATAAATCATAACCTAAATAATTTATCTCTAAAATATCTATTAATTCATTCCAATAATTATAAACTCAAATGATACTTATGAACAAAAATTTTCCATGTTTTTCTTATATTCCCATATTTCATTATCCCAATACGACGTTTATATAACATATCTTGTCTTAAAATCCACTTAATCATTCCTTTCACATCCGCAATTCTAACTGTACTCACATGATCAGTAAATATATAATTCATAATTTCAATTATATAACTCTCAACATTTTTTAACATATCATTCCAATTCCTAAATCCATTACAAAAATATTTATCATACTTATTTATAAATGATTCCCATTTATTCTTGGATACAACATCCATAATATTCTTACTATAACGAAACATTTGTATATCAATCCAATTCCTTAAACATTTTTCAATTGGTAATGATTCATGTAAATCAATATACTTTTTTATATTATCAAACTTTTTATTCCATAATAAAGTTTCAATCATCTCTGACGGTGCTTTTATATCATTCGCCATTATTGTTGTATTTCATTAATATAACTATTTTTTAATTATATTTATTTTTCAATTTTTTTATATTATTATACTTCATAATCATTAATCAGTAAATAACCAAAAATTTATATACATTACTTAAAAATCCAAATGATAAATCATCATGAAAAAATACACACATCATTATATTTAATTCATTCAAATAATAGATCATATAAATCATGAACATATCAATCATCATTAAAATTTTATTTATTTTTTTTGTTCTATCCTTATAAATTTCCAATATTCTTAAATATTCATTTATTCTTTTTATCATATAATCTTCCAAATGATATATGTTTATTTTCCTTTTATACATTAACCATTCCACAACCTCATGAGACCCTTCACTAAAAATATCCAATAATTTATAATCATCAAAAACATATAAAATATCTTTTCCAACCGATTTAAAAAAACAATTCATAATATCAATTTTACCATGAACACAACTATATGTAAAAAATGATTTTAATTCTTTGTAAACATCCATATTAAAAACTCTGTATAACCATTTTAAAATATTTACACTACACCTAAAATAATTCGTTTTTAAACTTTTAATAACCTCTAAAATACTAATATCTCCCACAATTTTATATAAAAATTTAGCTACTTTTAAATATCCATTACAACAACTAATACATAATGCATCATTAATATCACCACATTTTATTATACTTCTATCTTTTCTTACCAGCCATTTAATAACATTTAAATGCCCATTTTCACAACTATAATAAAATGCTTTATTCATTTTAGCATGAATATCAATTTCATAATTTTTATATATGTATTTTACTAATCTTAAATATCCATATTTACAACAACATATAAATAAATGTTGTATATCAAATAATCCAAAATTAATGACATTTAAAGGTGGCTCACAACCCATTAAAAATAAATCTTCACCATCCAATGAATAACAATTATCACGTATATAAAATCCCATACTTCAAAATATTCCAATAAATTATAATATATATCAAATATCATTTTTTATTTTTATGTCACCAAATATACACATTTTTTAAATAATTAATTAATTAATTATCTAAAATTTCACTTGATATTAATATCTTTGTTTTTTTGTAAATACTAATATATCACTTCCCTTAATCACTCCACCGCCGGTCAGATCGATATCACACGTACTAATAATAATCTTAATAATTGATTTATTATCCAATATCGTATCCGTATTAATATGAATATTCATTTCGGCTGTAATCATAAAACCTAACGTATTTTCATCTATAATACACGTTTTAACACTACATATTTTAGATCCTAATATAATCGTATCAGATAATATCAGTTTAATAATAAACCCATCATTAGGTACAATTCCACAAGTTATAACATTGATTTCCACATCATAATCCACACCAACTTTAAATTCGGGTAATCCTGATTCATATATTTCTGACTCTTCCGTTTTATTACGTAACCATAAACCAACAGATCCTAATAATTCATCTCTCTCTTCTAATTTAAACAAATTACTATTCCCTATTTTTGTTTTATGTTCCATTTCGTAATGGTTATAATAATTATATTATAATCATTAAATGATTATTATTTTCATTTTTTTATTTTTTATTATTGTTATTATGTCATTAAAATAACTACTCATCATATAAATGTAAAATTTCATACAATTTCATTTCTATTTCACGTTTATATGAGTTTTCTGATTCATTAGAACAATATTTTTTTATTCCACATAACATTTGATCACGAATACTCTTTACATTCTTATATGTTTTATTTTCATCATCAATCGATTTTAATAATTTCAATATATCAGTATATCCATCACGACAACAGCAATAAAATAAATAATTATTCATCTCATGAATATTTATATTTTTTTTTAATGCATAAAACCATTTAGAAATTTCATACAAATTTCTCTCACAACATGCATAAAATATCGACTCACCATTATTATTTAGATCAATATTAAATGTATTATATAACCATTTTGCTATTTCAATATGTCCATTTACACAACTTTCATAAAGCGCATAATAATTTATTATTTTATCAATATCCGGTCTTAACGAATATATCCATTTCATAATCTCCAACCGTCCCTTAACACAACAGCAACATAAAATTTTCCCAATTAGATTATTATTTCCAATAATTGATTTATCAACCGTAATAAACCATTTAGCAATATCAATATACCCATATTCACAAACTGTCTTAAATGAACAATCATTCTCAATATGTATATTAATTTTTCCATCAATTTCATATAACCATTTAATAAGCTTTAAATTCCCACTTATACAAGAATTGCAAAATAAACTTTCATTATCCATATGAATATCAATATTATGATAATGTTCATATAACCACTTTACAACATCCAAATGCCCATTACAACAACTATCCTTAATCGCATAATCATCATAAGAACGTATATCAATGTTTCCATCTGATTCATATATCCATTTTGCCATTTCCAAATGACCAAAAATACATAAAAAACGAAAAATATACTCATCATCATCATGAATATTAATTTCAAATTTTCCATAAATACTTTTTGCTAATTTAAAATATCCTAATTCACAACAATGTTTAAATAATGCATTAGCATCATAATAATTAAAATCTATATCATCAATAACTGGTTCACTTTCAGCATCTATTAAATATAAAAATTCCTTGCTCGCCATCAAATTTATATTTAATATAAATTATATATTATATTTTAAATATACTAATTTCATTTTTTAATACATTAATATAACTACTATAAAATTAATTTCATATTCTTAATAAACCCGCAATTTCTGGAACCTTTTTTATTGCATTCTTCCACATCTCCCCATAAATATCAATTATATTTTGTTTTTCAGTTATATGGCCACTAGCATCACAAAAAATATCATTATATGACATTCGATATTTCTCTAAAATTTTATTTATACTATCTACTAAATTAATATATACCACATTACTATATTTTTCAAAATTACTCAAAACCATATTATATTTATTTATTTGCTCATCCAAAATATTATTGTAATTAAATCCACCAATATGTAAAAATTTTACATCCGGTTTAATAATTGATGATAATACTATAACTGAATCTATTGAACATCTTTTGATGAAACTATCAATATTTTTTTTAAAAATATTAATTGGAACATTCTGATTCCATGCTGTTTTTTCATCATATTTATTCAATCCATCTGGATATCTCAAAAATACATCACATATTCCTATATGTATAATTATATAATCATATGACGACTTAATATCTTTTAAATTATTCGTTGTAAAACTACAATTTCCATTTATATATAAATCAATATCATCATTAAAAATGCGTTTTGGAAATGATATTAAACCATTCAATGTCTGCCGTTTTAATATTGAATCCCCTATAACTAATAACTTCATTATTGTATATCCATAAATAATGATAATATTATTCAATATTATTATTATCAATATAAAATCATTATAAAGATATAGTAATTCTAAAAATATCACTCCAACATTTTATTATTCTAAAATTTTTAATTTTTATTATTATTCATGTATATCAAATAAAAATAATGATAATATTATTTTTTAATAATGTTATCAAAATGAAATTATTCACGAAGTTGTGGACGTAACACTAAAAAAAGTGTCACGTTTAAACAACTCATCAAGAGTTCCTCCATATGTAACATCATATTTAAATCCGCCACCATCAATGTCAGAACGGATACCCATGCCGACTTTTTCTACATGAATCTTCGCGAGGACTTCTTTGACATACTCCATAAGTTTGTCAAAATCTTCAACGTCGAACAATTCAGTTGAAAAATGCCATGGTTTATTCGGATTATCAACCAAAACCGTGAACACATTTGTTTTAAAATGCGATTCTGTATGATCATCATAATGAACAAACACATCACATTCATCGCCATTTTCTTCTTTTCCAACAGCAATAAACGTAGTGCCACGTTTAGGAACTGATGATTCCATAGCTTCAATGGTTAATATTTGATTTATATATGGATTTTTCAATAATTATGTATTTTCATTTTTTTATATTATTATATATCACATCAAAATTATATCGCCATATATTTTATCTCTAAACATGTATATATTTTACAAATTCAACTAAATCACATTTCATAATATTCCTAAAATTTTTAAGTTTC
>Ga0172368_10006851_pt1 | contig 12111 bp, 12 predicted proteins | sample Lak11m_FD_114540 | JGI IMG/M metagenome (GOLD analysis project Ga0172368, IMG submission 114540) | Freshwater microbial communities from Kabuno Bay, South-Kivu, Congo - kab_022012_11m | ecosystem: Environmental > Aquatic > Freshwater > Lake | place: Democratic Republic of the Congo: South-Kivu...
CCTAAGATACCACCCATGCGCGTCCAAGAACTGTCTTGCTTTGTCTCAATTGTGTCCCTATTTGAATAAGACTTAACAAAAGAGCTATAATTTATTAAATGAAACCAAATCAGTACAAGGACCGTTTTTTTGACTTGGAAATCCTGCAATGGAGTGTTCCAATCTTTTTGGCCACCACAGCCTTTATCTTTGAATTTGTGGAACACAGTCTTGAGGATGGGCTGCGCTTTGACATGGCCTTTACCCTCGAAACGATCATATTTGGCTTAATGGGTCCGATCATCATTGGTTTTATCATTGCATGGATGCGCAAACTTTTCAAGGCTGAGAAACAAGCCATCGCTGAAATCCATATTTTGAATCTCGATCTGGAAGCAAAAGTGATCGAACGCACTGCCGCACTTGAACAGCGCAACACAGAATTGGATAGTGCCAATCACGAACTTCAAAAACTGGATGAAATGAAATCTGAATTTGTCTCGCTCGTAAGCCATGAGTTACGCGCGCCCCTCTCTGCCATCAACGGCGGACTTGAAGTTGCGCTGCAATCAGCCGACAGTCTTTCACCTGCCTCACGCCATACACTTGAAGCCATGATGGATGAAAGCGCCCGCCTCACTCAGTTTGTGCAAACCATCCTGGATATTTCCCGCCTCGATGCGGGACGCCTCACACTTAACCTTGGGCCTGTTGCTGTAGCCCCGATCCTATACCGCTCTGTGGAAGTAGTTCTGGGAAACCATCGCGAGATTAAATGGAATTTGCCGTCTGAAATTCCGCCCATCTGGGCCGATGAAATTTATTACGAACAGATCATTCGCAACCTGTTGCGCAACGCGGACAAGTACTCCCCACCCGAAGCGCCAATTGAGATCAATGTGCATGTCAATGCCAGCGATATCAGTGTCGAAGTTGCGGACCATGGAGAGGGGGTCGCCCCTGAAATGCAGAAAAAGATCTTCGAGCAATTCCAACGCGGACACAAAGGCGAAAGCGCTCCGCCCGGCTGGGGATTAGGTTTGTACTTTGCAAAAAAACTGACCGAAGCTCAGGGAGGCACACTGATACTTCATTCCCCGCATTGGCTTAAACCTGACGCATCTGGCTCTTCCTTCTCCATAGTGATGCCCGTTACATCCGATGAGCCAAATGAAGGCGACGATGCCTGATATCTTAATGGTTGATGACGATCAAAGTTTAAGCAGCCTGCTCTGCGAATTTCTCAGAGGGCAGGGATATGCCACACGCTGCGCTGATAATGGCCGCGCTGGTCTGCGCGAAATGTTCGAACGCAAGCCGGATTTGATCATTCTGGATGTGACCATGCCTCAAATGGATGGTTGGGAAACGCTCAAGCGCATCCGCGAAATGAGCGATACTCCTGTCATCATGCTCACCGCCCGCGATGACGAATCCAACATCCTGCGCGGGTTTTCAATTGGCGCAGATGATTATGTTACCAAGCCTTTCTCTTTTGCCCAATTAGCAGCACGGGTCAAAGCGGTCCTGGCGCGCAAAGGCGGTACGCCCAGCAGTGAGCATCTCACTTCAGGTGATCTCGAAGTGGATATTCCCTCGCGGCGAGTCACCCGCGGCGGCGATACGATCAGTTTAACGCCTACAGAATTTAATCTCCTTCTGGCGCTTATGCGCCGTCAGGGAGAAGCCTTATCCAGTGAAGAATTGGCGCGCCAGGTTTGGGGTCCGCAATACGCCAACGAGGTTGGCTTTGTGCGCCGTTACATCTGGCATCTGCGCCAAAAAGTGGAAGTGGACCCGGAAAACCCACAATACATTCATAACGAGCGCGGGTACGGCTATCGGTTTGGCGAATGAAAAACCAAACAGACTTTCAACGGTCTTCATGTATCCGCCTATTCATTCTTAATCATCGCTTTACACATCCATCTTTCTAAATCTCCACACTGCCAGTACAAAGAACCCAAGTGCATAGGACAATAATGCCAACGTGGGAAGCCACACCGATTCCAATCCCAGCCCGCGGATCAGAATGTTTTGATAGCCCTTCATTGCCCACGCCGATGGCATGAGCTTGCCGATCGTTGCGAACGCGCCGCTGCTGACTTCCAGCGGGAACCATGTGCCGCCCAACGCCGAAAGGATGAACATCGCCAACAGCGCAAACAGCACAACCTGCGAATCATCCTTGACCAGTGTGCCGATCAGCAATCCCATCGCCGCGACCCACAACGAAAGCGCCACGGAGATCAGTAATGTGCCGAGCGGGGCATTCATATAGTCCACACCTACAACCAACTGTCCAAATACCACCAGCAGCGCGATCTGGAAAAACACCACGCCAAACATCGCCAATGTATGCCCTGCGATGATCTCCCACGGATGCAACGAAGTGGACATCATGCGCTGAAGCGTGCGCGACTTGCGTTCCTGCACCAGGATCTGTCCCGAAGTCACCAGGCTCATGATCGCAAACTGCACCAAAATTCCCGGCGACGCCTGGTTGTACGGATTATCCCCATACCAATCGCCCAGAAAATCATCTTTCACCGCCAACTCTACTTTGACGAGCGACGCGCTGTCAGATTCAGACCAGGCTTGGGATGCAGAAGCAAACGTCTCGTTAAGTTCTGAGGCGTCGTTCGGTTTCCCGGCTGTCTCCGCACTCAGTCGCGCGATTTCCACCGCACTCATCAACTGTGTGACAGGAGTCCGCAGCGATTGAAATATGGATTGACCCTGCGCGGAATTTAAATCCGTGACGAGAGTCAACTGCGCGCCCGCTTCGCGCCCAGCCGACAGTTGTTCGCTGTATCCCAACGGGACGATCAACACCCCGGCCACTTCGCCCTTGCGCACGGATTCATCCGCTGCATCAGATGCAAGTTCAACAAGTCTGAGGGAATCGGAGTCCGAGAGCATCTCGAATAATTGGCGCGACACCAATCCATCAGCGTCATTGTTCACCCACCCAAGCGGGATACGATTATCTTTTGCCGCATCATTATCCTTGCCGCTCTTATAGGCAAAACCCATGAAGAACGTGAAGACGATGGGCATGGCAACCAGGAACAACAAGATACGTTTATCGCGGAATATTTGTGAAAGGTCTTTGAAGGCAATATCTGGAATTCTCATTGATTAGTCTCCTTGCCGGCTTGTCTGCCAGTCTGCCAGTCAAAACCTGTATCCATCAAGGACCAGGCGACTACCTGACCAGCGACTATCCGACTAAGCGAAGCGCTTTCGGAACATCACCGCGCCGATGGCGAACATCACAACACCCATTGCCAGGAGCACAACGAAGGGCATGAGCAATTCATTGACGGGTTGTCCTGCCAGCGAAAGTTTCCAGGCTTTGAGCACCCAACCCTGCGGCGTGAAATTTCCCATGGTGTCGAAAATATCGATATTCATATTGGCTGTAAACAAACCGCTGATCATGCCAAGCATGGTCAGACCGCCACCAAAAACGGGACCCGCCTGTTTGCTGGTCTTGATGAACGAAACGAGCAAAACCGCCAACCCCACGGAGGCGAACATCTGCCCCAACAGACTGAGAGTCAGGGAACCCGGCTCACCCCAATCGATCTTGAACAGGTAATGACCTGCTGTCAGCAGCACTGCGCCTTGAAGGATCACCGTGATAAACACGGCAAGAAACTTCCCCGCCAAAATTGTTGTGCGGTCTGTGGGTGTGGTGAACATGCGCGCCAGCGTTCCCTCTTCAGACTCCTGCAATATGGACATCATTGCATACGCGCCTGTATAGAATGAGAAAAAGATCAACTGTCCCGACATGACCAGTCCCATCATGGCTTGAATATCCTTGCTCATTTCACCACCCGATGCAGGCGATGTCACCACCAGCGCGGCCTTCTCTGGCAAGTGGAATAGCGCGCGTTGAAAACCGGTGTACCAATTTATGTATCGTTGGATCAGTGGCGCGAACCCCGCAGGTTCAAGTGTTTTGCCGTTGACTTTCATGCGTTCCCCGGCAACCTTGACCGTGATCCCGCCGCCGGCAACTCCATCCAATAACGAAGCAACCATATCGCGCACCACCGTTGGACCGATTGTCAATGTAGGGTCTTGCAGGATGGTGATGGGGGTGGTTGTTTTGCCAGCGAGATAATCTTCCGTAAAAGCAGCAGGGATGATGACCGCCACGCCGATCTCCTGCGCATCCACTGCCGCGCGCGCCGCGGTTTCGTCTGCATAGTCGCTGGCAGTGATCCACGATCCGACGCTTTCATCGAAGAACATACTGCGGATGTTCTCACCCAGCGACGCTTCGAGCGGGGCATTCGCAGGCAGCACATCCGCGTTGACCACGCCAACTTTGATGTCGGCCATGTTCATGTCTCCGCTGGCTATGCTTCCGAAAGCAAAATAGATCAACGCGGTGAGCAGTAACGGCGCGGCGAATGCCATGCCGATCAGAAACAAACTACGTGTGGAATGGGTGAGATCCTTGAAGGCGATATCGAATATTTTCATTTTATGTCTCCGCAGGAGCGCAGCAATGCTGCGACCTGCCAATCAATCGCGCAACGCGCGCCCTGTCAAATGCAGGAATACCGTTTCAAGATTAGGCTCCTGAATATCCACGGATGTGATTCGAACACCGTGCCTGGATGCAGCCTCAAACAAACGCGGCAGGACACGGTTAGAGTCATCCACTAACGCAGTGACCTTTCCATCCAACGGATCGATTTTGGAAACGCCTTCGACAGCCCGCCATGATGACAGCACTTTCTCAGCTTCACTGTTGAGCGTGACTTCGATGCGCGTCTGCTCACCGACCATTCTGATCAATTCATCGTGCGTGCCGTAAGCGATCACCCTGCCCATGTCCATGATGGCGATGTAATTCGACAGCTCCGCGGCTTCTTCCATATAATGCGTTGTGTAAAGCACGGTCATGCCCTGCGCGTTGAGCTGCTTCACGTTATCCAAAATATGGCGGCGGGACTGCGGGTCAATACCGACGGTGGGTTCATCCATGATGATCACTTTCGGTTTGTGCAGCAACGCCACGCCAATGTTGACCCGCCGCTTCATGCCGCCTGAGAATGTGCCGACTTTATCTTTCTGTCTGTCGCTTAGACCAATGATCTCCAAAACTTCATCCACGCGGATCTTTAACGCGCCGCCACGTAAGCCGTACATCCTGCCCCAGAAATCAAAATTCTCGCGGGCGGAGAGATCGGGGTACAAGGCAATATCCTGTGGCACAACTCCTAACGCAGATTTCGCCAGAAGCGGTTCTTTGCTGATGGAATGTCCCATAATGGACGCGTCACCTTCGCTGGGATTAAGCAGGCCGGAGAGCATCGAGATGGTTGTGCTTTTTCCGGCGCCGTTCGGTCCAAGCAGACTCAACACTTCGCCTGCTTCGGCGGTAAAGCTCACGCCTTGCACAGCCTGTAATTCACCAAATGATTTTTTTAGATTATCAACTTCGATTGCCTTCATCGTTGGCTCCTTTTTGTTTCAGGTCAAGTTCAAAATCTTTACCACGAAGTTCACCAGGGAGCACAAAGGAAAATCTTAAAAGCTCTTACCTGGTATTCCTTTGTTCCTTGGTGGTGACTGGTTTCTTTGCCTAAGTCTACCAACTCTATGAACACTCCGCCATTGCGCTTTCGCACATTAAGGACACTGTCCTTTCGTACAATGTCCCTGCCCGACTTCCTGCGATAAAATGAATTCACCATGCAAACCAAAACAACCAGCCGCGCCAAAGTCGAGCAGGATTACCGTCTCTTTTTTGTCTTCATGACCCTCATCATGGTCGGCATGTATGCGGTGTCCCTTATCGAAAACCCCGCTTTGCAGAAATTCTGGCCCGCCGCTCTCTTCACCATTTTGCTCACAACCCACGTCACCCTGCATTGGATGGTGAACCGCCTCATTCAAACACCCACCCGCAAGTCAGCCTATATCATCGGGCAGGGCGTGCTGGCATTCGTCATCATCCAAATGTCGGGAAACATCGGCATGATCTTTGCCCTCTACATGGCCTTGATCGGTGAAAGCATCGGCATTTTGGGGATCACCCGCTGGGCGGCGCTCACCGTCCTTTTTTATATGGCGCTATCCGTGTTCAATTTTGGTTTATTCGCCGAAACCGGGAGCGCTTTTTTCTGGCTGCTCACCAGCATCCCGACCATTATTTTCGTCAGCCTGTACGTTACATTGTATACCCGTCAGGCCGAAGCGCGCGAACATGCGCAGGCTCTCGCCGACGAACTCAGTGAATACGTTGCCAGAGTTGAAGACCTTACCATCACCAACGAGCGTCAACGCATGGCGCGCGAACTTCACGATACACTCTCGCAGGGACTCGCGGGTTTGGTCCTGCAACTCGAGGCCGCTGATGCGCATCTCAGCAATAAGCATCCTGAACGCGCGCAGGAAATTATCCAGCAATCCATGGAAACAGCGCGTTCGGTCCTGGGCGATGCGCGCAAGGCCATCAGCGACCTGCGGCATGAATCAGTGGAATTGGAAGATTCTCTGCGCCTTGAAATCTCCCGTTTTACCGAAGCCACCGGCATCCCATGCAGTTTCCACTTCGATCTTGCCCAGCCGATAGCTGACTCTGTCCGAGAGACGGTCATCCGCGCTGTGGCAGAGTCACTCAACAATATTGCGCGCCATGCCAAAGCAGCTTCGTCATCGGTCAGTGTCACAGCAGGTGAAATTGAAATTATTGTCGAAGTCAAAGATGACGGAATCGGGTTTGACCCAAATGCAATTGCATCAGGGCATTACGGTCTGCTTGGGATGCAGGAACGTACACGTTTAAACAGAGGCAGGCTCGAGGTCCGCAGTGAAGCGGGGAAGGGTACACAATTAATTTTGAGTCTTCCCATCGAGACCAAGTAGAATAGCAGTCATGAATTCCCCAATCCGCATTGTGATCGCCGATGACCACTTGATCGTCCGCCAGGGTTTGAGACTGATCCTCGAAACCGAAAACGGACTTGAACTGGCCGGCGAAGCATCCGATGGCGCGGAGGCAATTCAACGCTGTGTTGAATTGAAGCCCCATGTGGTGCTGATGGATCTGCGCATGCCCGGCATGGACGGCCTGACCGCCATCGAACATCTTCGCGTTGACCAGCCGCAAATTGCTGTTGTTATTTTGACAACCTTTAATGAAGATGAACTCATGCTGCGCGGTTTGCGGGCGGGTGCGAAGGGGTATCTGCTCAAAGATACCGACAGGCAAACATTATTCAGCGCCATCCGCGCCGCCGCGCGCGGCGAGACTCTCTTTCAACCTGAAGTCCTTGCGCGCTTGCTTTCCAAAGTTGGGGAAAAACCATTTACTTCATCTGCAACTTTTGACCTGACCGAACGTGAACGCGAAGTATTAGCCGCCGTTGCACGCGGCGAGCGCAGCAAGGAAATTGCCCTGCAACTCAAGATTACTGAACGAACGGTCAAGGCACACCTGGCAAGCATCTACAATAAGTTGGGGGTTGATTCGCGCGCTGGGGCCATCGCGGTCGCTTCGCAAAACCATTTGCTTCCATAGCTGGTTTTGCACAGAGGTTTTCTCTGCGATCTCAGTGGTTAAACCTTTTGGTTATCCACAAAAGCCATTCTTATCATTCTCTTTATTCAAGGCTTTCGCTTTTGTCCGCTACTCCCCGCCAATCTTCTCAAAATTCGCTGGAAGCAGCGGATTATTTTTTGTGCGAGCGAAAGCCTTTTTATTAATTTACCCAAGTTGTCACCTTGCAGAATTAGTATGAGTTTTAACGCAAAGGCGCAGAGTCGCTAAGGAAAAACAAAAGAATCTTTGCGCCTCCCTGGCACCGCCCGCCAGGGCAGGTGTGGCGGCTTTGCGTTAAGAATCTCAGTTAAAGGCAGTCCAAGAAGTAATGGCAGCAACTTGCATTAATTTTTTGAACGGCCTCATATTCCCGCTTGACCTGACACTTGGATGGAATATACTATGCGGAGTTTTAATGTTACCGGTGCCATTGGGAAAAACTCATGAACATATACAGTTCTGCAAAAAACGACGATTTTTTGAATCTCGTCAGGGCAAGCCTGGATAAAAAGGATGCTTTATTGGTTGTCCCCTCTCCCGCTGATTTTATTAAATGCCTGCTAGAGGGCGGGTTTCGCAGTGTCCCTTCCATTGTGCTGGCAGATTTGGAAGAACTCAATAAAGTGATGTCCGGGGTCAGGGCGATCAACCTGCCTGAATTATATGTAATCGCCTTACTGTCCCTTCCTGATGAAAGGGAAAGGGCCCTGGAGTCGGGGGCGGACGATTATCTTATTCTCCCGGTTTCAAAGCTGGGTCTCAGCAAACGTTTGGAAGCTGCAAGAAGCGTCACCTTGCTGCGGTTGGCGGGTCATCGCATCCAGCGCAGCAGCCGCGCCATCGTGTTCGGCAGGCTTGTGCCATACATCATCCATTCGATCAATAATCCCCTGCAGACCGTGCAAGGCGCTTTGACTCTTGCCTCTGAGGAAAACGAATCAAATGAAAACCTCAAAGAGTATTTGAAACTGGCCGATGACCAGACAGATCGTGTTGTTACCCAGATCGGTAAACTTCGCCGATGGGTACGTGTCGAGCCGTCTCAGGCACAATCCATTGACCCGCAAACACTATTCACAGGGCTTGAAGAAGTGCTGGATGGCTATCTCAAGAATCGCAACATTCAATTGGAATTTGGTGAATTTGCGAATTGTCCTTCCATTCGTGTCGCGCCCGACCAGGTAAGTATTTACCTCTTGAACCTGCTTGTGGATCTGGCCGAAGTGCTTGATCCCGAAAACGGCGCTCATATCGAACTTGCCGGTAATGGACATAATGGGTATGCGGTAATCGAAGCGCATATCAAACCACTGCAGCCTCGAAATGGAAAGGCGCCTTTAGACCCGGCGCTCATCGCCCAGGTATTGATGGAATTTTGCTGCGCCCAGGCCGCGCTGCTGGGCGGCGAGGCCGAGTATGACCCGGCAAATTTGTCCCTGCGCCTGCGCGTGCCTGCATAGGAGAAGTTGTGGAACAAGCCCGCATCCTTATCGCCGACGATGAAAACGGCATCCGTTTTGTTTTGCGCGAGATGCTCCTGCGTGACGGCCACCTCGTGGAGGAAGCCGTCAACGGAGACGATGCAATATCGAAGCTGGCAGCCATTCACTACGATATTGTGCTGGCAGACCTAAAGATGCCGCCCGGTTCAGGCCTGGATATTTTGCGGAGTCTGCGCGACCAGAATAAAGACTCCACCGTGATCATCATGACGGCCTATAGCACCATTGAAAGCGCGATCGATGCCCTGCGCCTGGGGGCCTTTGATTATCTATTCAAGCCCTTTAAATCCGAGGAGATTCGTAAACGTGTGCAGGATGCCCTGCTCCATCGCCGGCAATTGAGGCAGAAGGAAAGTATGGACCGTCAAATCGAATCCCTGCGAAGCCTGTTGACCGAGCTGAACAGCACTCCCAATACGCCTGTCAACGCCAGCCGCTTCCTGCGTTCCGGCAGCCTGATCATAGACCGTTACCATCGTACTGCCACACTCCTGGATAACCTCCTTGAACTGACCTCCGCCGAGTTCGATGTTTTAGTGTGCCTGGTCGAGGCCGCGCCGAACCCGGTCTCGCCGACCGAGATCGTCAAAAAAGCCCTGGGGTATGAAGCCGACGAAGCCCGTGCAGCCGAATCTGCCAAATGGTATATCCATCACTTGCGGCGTAAGATCGAAGTGGATGAGGGTAAACCGCGCTTCATCACAACGGTACGATACAGGGGATATTTATGGAGCGGGACATAGCGCATCGAAACAGACCCGTTGAAGGGTTCCCGTTTCGACACAGATTCCCACCTCAACCTTTCTCAACCTAATTCAACCAAACCAAACCGCATAACTCCTTCCCGCTTGTTATAGTACGGGCAGGAGTTTGTTGATGTCAAATAAAAGAATCCTCATTGTTGACGATGAAGAAGCCATCCTGTCCATTCTGAGCGGCGGGTTAAAAAAGCTTGGCTCCGATATACAGATCGTAACCACTACCGATCCGCAAAAGGCCATCGATCATGTGAAGGAAGCGCCTTTCGATCTGATCCTTACCGACTATCGCATGGATCAAATGGACGGCATGGCTTTGATCGAATCCATCCGCGCCATTCGTCCTGATGCGCGCATCATCCTGATGACGGCATACGGGACCTCGAACCTCAAGGCAGTGGCAGAGCGGGAATTAACAGCCTACCTGGAAAAACCTTTTTCCGTAGAGGAAATTCGCAACATCGTTTTCCAAACCCTGCAAAGTACCCGGCATCACAGCGAGCGCGTTTCATCCGGCACGGATCAAAATCTCAAAATAAGACAGGCCTTGAATGACCTGCGGGGCGATACCGGCGCACGCTGTGTTCTGCTGGTGAACCCCAACGGCTATGCAATGGATATTGTTGGCGGTTTGAGCGCGCAGAATACGCATAGCGTGGCGGCGCTGGTGGCGGCGAATTTTATCGCAGCCACCGAGCTTGCAAAACTGGTGGGCAACACCTCGGTTTTCAAATCGAGTTATCACGAAGGCAATGATTACAACATCTACTCCTACGATGTGAACGGCAATGCACTCCTGGCTGTGGTCTTTGGGACGGAAACCAAGACCGGCGCAATCTGGTTTTATACCAAACAAACTGCGGCAAACCTTCAACGCTTGATGCAGAAAAGCGCTCTCCATGAGGATCAACCGCCCATGCTGAAAGATGAAGCCGGGCGGTCAGCACAGGGACCTTCCACACAACCCGCTGTAACCATGAACTATGCCAGCGCCGTCAAAGCCGGCCTGATCCCTGATGGATTAAACGAAGCGATCAATCAGATCTTTACCGAACCTTAGTGGTGCTGTTCATTTTGGAGGCTCAATGTCAGATTGGAAAACTCTCGAAAACCTGTTCCATTACCGCAGTGGATTAACGATCTATCCATCACAGGCACGCGATATCGAAACTATATTGGGCGGGTTACTCGAAAAGGCGGCCGCTCAATCTGTTCTACTGGCCGATACCAGCGGCGAGTTGATCGCCAGCCGCGGTGAACTTAACAACAATAACCGCGCCATGTTGAGTTCTCTCATCGCAAGCGACCTGGCCGTCAACCAGGAAATCTGCCATCTCACCGGTGAATATGATGATTTTCAAATGATCATACGGGAAGGCAAGTCCAGTCATATTTTTATTACCGGTGCGGGTCCAAAGCTGGTGTTGTTCGCACAGGTTGCCGAAAAGGTTCCGCTGGGATGGGTGAGACTGGCGTTAAAACAGGCAGCGCAGCTTCTTCATAAGATCATCCTGTCCGAACCTGATGAAAAGGTTGACATTGCCATCGGCTTCAGCCGGCAGGAAATCGAAGACCAACTTGGTGTCTCCCTGGATTCCATCTGGAAGGAGTAGTTACCATGTATTTGAATTTCGAAACACATGAACTTAATCTTAAGATCGTTTACTATGGTCCGGGCATGAGCGGCAAAACCACCAACATCGAACAAATCCACTCACACGTTGAGCCGTCACGGCGCAGCGAGCTTATTTCGTTGAAGAACAGCGAAGACCGCACATTGTTCTTTGACTTTTTTCAACTTGATCTGGGTATGGTCTACGGGTTGACGCCCAAGATTCATTTGTATACGGTGCCGGGACAGATTTATTACGAGGCCAGCCGCAAGGTGGTCCTGCGCGGCACAGATGGTGTAGTCTTCGTTGCCGATTCCGCCCCGGACCGTTTGCCTGAAAATCAGTCTCTGTGGAAAAACATGCACGAACATTTTTCACAGCTGCATTTGTCCTCAGACCTGCCGGTGGTTGTGCAATTCAACAAACAGGATCTGCCCGGGGCCCTTTCCACCAAGGATTTGAAAGCCGCGCTGAATGTGGAAGATTATCCATGTGTTCCGGCGGCAGCTGTCAGTGGGTATGGTGTGCTGGATACATTTAGAACCATTCTTCAAACTGTCATGGTTCAGTTTCAGATGCAGGCTGTGACCTGAATTCAACGAGGAGCTATATAAAAGTGAGCCAAACATCCATGTTCAACGCAAGTTCCAGCGAGTTATCCAAGGTACTGGAGGAGATGAATCAGAAGG
>Ga0172368_10006853_pt1 | contig 12108 bp, 8 predicted proteins | sample Lak11m_FD_114540 | JGI IMG/M metagenome (GOLD analysis project Ga0172368, IMG submission 114540) | Freshwater microbial communities from Kabuno Bay, South-Kivu, Congo - kab_022012_11m | ecosystem: Environmental > Aquatic > Freshwater > Lake | place: Democratic Republic of the Congo: South-Kivu...
GGCAAAGCGGGAGTCGACCCCGGCGGCGATACAGGTGAGATACCCACCCCAGGAGATGCCGGTAATGCCGATGCGCCGCGCGTCGACCTGCGGGAATGAGCGCAGCAAGGTATGCGCGCGCACGATATCGGCCACGGCTTGCGCCGGCCACTGGTCTTGCGGCGGCAAGTCGAGTTGATCAAAGCCGCCCCAGCCCGGAGGCCCGCCGTCCGCATGCCGCTGCCACTGTTCATGTCCGGTGATATCGCGCGGCACGCTGCCGCACAGGTCCATGGCGATGGCGGCATACCCCCGTGTGTTCCACAGGCGAACCCAGTAATCAAACGCGGTGCCGATCCCACCATGCGCCAGCACGATGGCGGGCACTTTCTGCCCCGGCGGTACGTCGGGAAGGCCGTACCACGCGAAGACCTTCGTCGGTTTCCCGCGCCAGGCCGGTCCGTCATAAAAGATCGCCGTACAGCCGTCAGCGGTAAATCCCGGCGCCGGGCAGGTCCGCGGCGGCGTGGTAAAATCCTCTTCATGCAGCATCATCGGCAATACCCTTTCGCCCGCTCGCGCCGCGGCAAGAAAAATGCCCGGCAGCAGCATGGCCAACCATAACATGGCGCGGAATCGAGAAACAGGCATCCTGATCGGCACCCCCGCCTTTACTTTTCCCGGTTGACTCTCAACCACATCGTCTGACGTGTCCATGCTTAATTAACCATGACCGGGTTAACTCCTCTTTCGAATGGCCCGCCCCGGCCTTCAAAGGGCCGGGCTAGTGTACGACGCCGGATCAATCCGGCTTTGGTCCTTACGGCAGAACCAGGAGTAAGCAAACAACCTACTTGACAAAACGAGGGGATGCTCGAATAATAGAGAGGCAATTGGAAAGGGGGTGATTTATGCCTACCAAGCCGCCTTTTTTTCTTTGCCCCGAATGCGGCAAGCAGGTTGAGCCAGCGGTCAGCGTGTTCTGTCTGAATTGCGGGTTGAATCTTTCCCTGTTGAAAAAATTGCCCCGCAGTCAGCACTGCCCGCACTGCAACGAGCCGGGTTTGATCATCCACGACGAGACCGAGATGGAGGGGTACCGCCGCATCTCCTACGAGCATGTGACCTGCCTCTATTGCGGCCACTCGAGCAGGCATGCCCACGCCGGATGAATGGCAGGGAAAGCTGTCCTCCGGCTGCCGCGTTACAATCTGATCGGCGCTCCTATCGCTGCGACGTACGCCGGCGCGTTGTTCTGCGCGTTGTTGACGACTATTGATACCGGGAAGGCCATCATCTCCGCAGCCGGCACACCGGCGGGCTTCCGCAACCTTCCAGACTGAGAGTCTCGCCTCCATCGCTTATCTCAAGCGATTTAATCACCATCAATACTCCGCAGCACCGGCTCCGGCGATTCCAGCGCCAAATATCCATGGTAATGCAGGATTATTCGGGGTTATTTCGTATTAATACATAATGAAACTGTCATCTGATTGTCAGATCAAGGGATAGAAACCGAAGGAGAACCGAGATGCGCAAAATTCGTTCACTTGCCCTGGTCCTGCTTGCCATCCTTGCGCTGGCGGCAGTGGCCGCCGACGGGCCTGCACCAGCGCAGGTCGATCCGGCCTGGGGCCCGGCGTTACCCTGGAGCCGGTTTGCCCGGGTGGAAACTCTGCCCGCCATGCTGGCTGTCGCGAAACTGAATGACGGCGACCCCACGACCGGCAGCATCTGGTGCACCGGCATCGAGGGTGGCGGCGAGATCGCCATCAAATTCCCGGTGGCGATGGACGTCACCCAGTTCCGTTTCCTGCAACAGGGCGGCGCCACGAAGTATCGCCTCAGCGCCGACCTCGAAGGCAAAGGCTCGTTCGACACGCTGATCAAGGAGCAAGCCGACGCGAAGCCCGTGGTCGATCAGTTTATCGGCATCCCCGTGAACCGGAAAGTGTTCGGACTGAAGATAGCCTTCCTGGAAGGTGTCAGCGGATATCGCGCGCCGTTCCCCTCGCTGGGCGAGATCGAGGTATACAGCAAAACGCCCGCCCCGAAAGCGCCCGAGCCGGCCCGGGGGGCCACCACGCTCAAGGCCGGCGCCGCCAAACAACTGCCGCCGTTCACGCGCAAAGAGATCGACATCCGGCTGTGCATCGACCTGTGGCACGCCGGGGTTACCGCAACCACCGACTTCAACCAGCTCGAAGCGAATCCGACCTTCAAGGATATGCTCAAGCATTTCAAAGAGGCCGACGCCAACAGCGCGCGGCTGTTCGTCGAGAGCTGCTGCGGCCAGGACGAAATGCCCTGGAAGAGCGAGACACTGTGGCCGGGGCACGGCAATGACCTGCTCGGTCCGCTCTCGCAGATCCTCCATAAGAATGGACTTAAAATCTATTACTTTTCCCATGCCTGGATGTCGCCCTTCCAAAAACGGGGCGAGCGCGCGGTGATGCCGTATTGCCGCTGGGATTATCCCTACGAGCAGAGCGACCGCCTGGTGGGCGTGGATGATCATTACAAAGTGACCTATCCCTGCGTCATCAGCGATCCCACCTTCCGCAACACCTGGCTGGAATACTTGAATGAAGCGCTCGATCACGGCGCCGATGGCGTCTACCTGATGCCGGACGAATATTATTTCAAGGGGCACAACCTGTCCCGGGTGAACTGCCCGCTCTGCACGGCTGCATTCAAAAAGATGTATGGGTACGATTCGCTGCCCAAGGGGGGCGGATTTACCGTGAACACCGACGGGGCGACCACGGTAATCAACCGCGGCAAAATCGAGGATACCGAGCAGTATCGGAAATGGAAGCTGTTCGAATACCAGCAAATTTCCGGCCTGTTTCATTCGATTTCCACCGAGCTCCGAAAACGGCATCTCAATGCCCAGATCGTGATGAGCGACAACAAGGTGACGGAAGACCTGCAGGGCCGGCTCGAGCACAACATCGCCCTGGACATGATGGAAAACGATCCCAACGCCAATTACGGGCAGATCTACGGCAATACCATCCTCGACAAGGTGGGCCAGATCTCCGCCTATGCCCGCCGCATCTCCGCGGCCGCCGGACCCGAGAAAATGCTGGCCAGCATCCAGTGGCTGGGCGTCGAGGGAACCAATCCCAACTACCCCATCCAGCTCTACGGATATGCGCTGCCGCAGATCATGCTCGGTGCAAAGGTCTACGAGAACTACCGCCTCAATTACATGTACGATACCGGCTGGTGGCCGAACGTGCTGGAATGCCATAAAATGATCCGCCTGCTCGAACAATGGGACGTGCGCGATGCCAGGACGCCGGATGCCGCCTGCTTGCTGCTCTCCCGCACTTCCGAAGACTGGTGGCGGACGAAGCTGGAAGGTATGAGCGGCGGCACGGACAGCGGCGATGTGGCCTTCAACCTGCTCTACGCCGGCGACGATATCAACAAGGCGGCGCCCAAGACGGCGGGCGACGAGCGTGACCGCGTGCTTAAAATGGATGCCTTGCGCGGCGTGGGGTCCAAACTGGCCATGGAAAGCCTGCTCTGCGAAGACGGCATCCCGTACCAGGTGGCGTTCACCGACCGGATAGATAACCTGCAGAACCTCAAGCGTTTCAAGCTGCTGATCATGCCGTTCAGTTATTCGCTGTCCCGCGAGGCCTTCGGAAAAATCAAGGAGGCGGTGGATGCGGGCACGACGCTGGCGATCTTCGGACCGCTGGCGCCCGCCGACGAGTTCGGCAACCCCTATCCTGCGCCGCTGCTCCAGCAACTGATCGGCAAGCCCAATGTCATCTACGTCAAGGACAACCTGGCCGCCGTCGGCAACAGCGCCGTCAAGCGCGCCGAATACGCCAGGCTGTTTGCCCCGGCCCTCAAGCCGCTCGGGTATGCCTTCGAGTCCAACGGCCAGCCGGTCGAGTGCATTGTCCGAAGCTTGCCGCAGCAGAAGGGCTATCTGGTCTATCTCGGGAACTGGGATGCCACCACGGCAGCCCGGCCCGTGATCTCCCTTCCCGCCCTCAAAGGGAAGACGACCATCGAGGTATACAGCTCCTCGAGCAAAACCCTGGTTAACGCCTCGGCGGCAGGATTGGAGAAGATGGCCGTGGATCTGGCTCCTGCCGAAGTGAAACTGCTCCACATTCAGGCGCAATAAACCGGCGCGCAAGATGGGTGGCGTTGTGAAACCGCAGATTGAGATGATGGAGCGGATGAATCAGCCCAATCTGCGGTTTCACTACAGTTCTTCAGTATGGGGGAGCAGCGCGCCGGATGAGCTGGCGCGCGGGTGGAACATGGCCTGGCTCAATACGGGACCGGTGGCGGAACAGAACGAGCAAATCATCGCACTTATCGCGGAATTGCAGGGGAAATATGTCATGGCCTTCCGCCAGGCTGCCGGAAAGCAGGATATCGAGGCAATGCGCCAGACCAGGGCAGCCCTCGACAAGTTCGAGGTCAAACTGATCGAAGCTTGCCGCCCAATCCCCATCAAATTCGAGATATCACCGGTCGCCGGCGCTGGGCTACGGTAATGCGGCATGCGCTTCCAGGTATTCGCGATATCGGTTGTAGAGATGGCCGGCCTGGCGGTAGGCGGACTGCGGGCTCATGAAATGGGAGAACTCGAAGGTGATTGCCCGCTCAATGCCGGCGCGCTCGGCGGCGGTCAGTTTCCAGAGCAATTTTTCCCACTTGATCGGCAGGAACTTGATCGGCATATCGCGATCGAAGGTTTCGCTGTTCGTCCAACATTCCATGCCGTGGGCGTTTGCCAGGCGCTTGTTGACACAGAGAAAATCGTAGAGGTCGTGAAAATCGACGTGGCCATCCTGAAACGCCACGATATCCACCCCGTGCCGGATGCCGGCGAAAATCTCGTTCCATTCGCGCTCATGTTCGGTCAGCGAGATGCCGTCTTCGCGCCGCAGCGCTCCTTGATGCTGGCTGACCGCCTTGGCGCCGTCGATATATGGTGAGATCAACACCGGCAGGCCACCCGAGACCGCTTTGCAATAGGCGCCCAGGCCGGCGTAGAGCTCGATGATGCTCCCGATGTTGCGGCTGCACTCCTGCGACAGATACCATCCCGCGAATGCCGGCGCTTCGCCGTATCGTGCCCACACCTCGTCGATCACCCGCTGGTTGATCTCTACCTCTCGGGCATAATCTCCCGATGTCCAGTCGCGGCCCGAGTCGTAGAGCCCGAAAAAGAATGACAGCCCGTGCTTTGCGCTCAAATCGAGAAACAGGCGCACCAGATCGACCGGTGGCTCATATGCCCGCTCGCGCTTTACCAGCACCGCCGACGGATAGGTCAGCCAGCGCTGATAACCGCAACGGATTAGAATCACCGTGTCGATCCCGATGCGTTTCATGTGGCCGAAATCCTCGTCCCATTCCACTCGCCCCCAGTTCTGATGGGGAATGTCGTGGCTGATTTCATCGAGGAAGGTGCCGGTGATGCGCATGTTGCTGCTCCTTTCGTTCCTGCTATATTCCCCCTTCCGGTGCCGGTGTCCTGCCCGTCCGGCAGCATCGCTTTTATGCTTGCCCGATACAGCGCATTGGTGGCCGGAATATACGATCGCCGGTCGTCCGCGCGTCTCAGGCTGGAAAATATATCGACAATCCGGGAACTAAATCGACGCCCGGTCCGTCATACAGGTATTACACCTGCAGATGGAGGTTAACCGTGGCAATCATGGCAGCCGCAGGCATGGTCGTCGCAGGTTTCAGCCACGAGCTGCCGCGGGCGTTCACGCAGCAAGCGCAAGCCATTGAGGGTGACGATGAGCGAGGCGCCCATGTCGGCGAGCACGGCCATCCACAACGTCAGCCAGCCGGGGAAGATCAACGCGATGGCGACCAGCTTGATGATGATGGCGAAGGCGATATTCTGGCGGATGACCCCCAGCGCCTTGCGGCTCAACCGGATCAGAAAGGGCAGGCGGGTCAGGTCGTCGGCCATCAGCGTGATATCCGCTGTTTCCAGCGCGGTGTCGGCGCCGGCGACGCCCATGGCGATGCCCACCGTGGCGCCGGCCAGCGCGGGGGCGTCGTTGATGCCGTCGCCCACCATGCCCACCGCGCCTTCGCGGCGGAGCAATTCCCGCACCGCGTTCACCTTGTCCGCGGGCAGCAGATCGGCCAGGTATTCGTCCGCGCCCACCTGTGCGGCGATGTTGCGCGCTGTTTCGCGATTGTCGCCGGTGAACATGGCCACGTGCCGCACCCCGGCGTCGTGCAGCGCCGCGATTGCCGCGCGGCTCTCGCGGCGCAGGCGGTCGGCGGCGGCGATGACGCCGATGACCCGGTTCCCTTCGCCCACCAGCATGGTCGTTTTCCCCTCCGCCTGTAGCGCCGCCAATGCTGCATCGGCAGGCGTGGTGGGAATGCCCGCGTCGGTGAACATTTGCTGGTTGCCAACATAGATCATGCCGCCATCCAGCACGGCGGTGGCGCCGCGGCCCGGCAACGCGGCGAAGTCCACGGCCTGCGGCACGCCGGCGCCTTCCGCCCGCGCAGAGCGCATGATGGCCGCCGCCAGCGGGTGGCCCGAGCGCTGTTCGACCGCCGCCGCGCGCGTCAGCAGGTCGGGCGCGGCCACGCCATTCAGCGGGATGACGTCGGTCACCTCCGGCTGTCCGCGTGTGAGCGTGCCGGTCTTGTCGAAGGCAATGGCCCGCAGCCGGCCTGCCGCCTCCAGGAAGGCGCCGCCCTTGATGAGGATGCCGTGCCGCGCGGCGTTGCCGATGGCGGTAACGATGGTGACCGGGGTGGAGATGACCAGCGCGCACGGGCAGGCCAGCACGACCAGCTCCAGCGCGCGATAAAACCACACGCTCCACGCTCCGCCGAACAACGGCGGCAGCACCGCGACCAGCACCGCCAAGCCGAGCACGACCGGCGTGTAATACCGCGCAAATCGATCGATGAATGCCTGCGAGGGCGCGCGCTGCGCTTGCGCTTCCTCGACCAGGGTGATGATCTTCGCCAGCGTCGAATCTTCGGCCAACCGCGTAACCCGCACCTCCAGCGCTCCCAGCTCGTTCAGCGTGCCGGCGAAGACATCGTCCCCGCTGTTTTTCTCGATCGGCAGCGACTCGCCGGTGATGGGCGCCTGGTTCACCGACGAAGAACCCTGTGTCACCACACCATCCACCGCGATCTTCTCACCCGGCGTGATGATGACCACGTCGCCGATGCGCAGCTCTTCCACCGGCAGGCGCACTTCCTGACCGTCCCGCCGCACCATCGCGTCGCGCGGCGCCAGCTCCATCAAGCCGCGGATGGAGCGGCGCGTCTTTTCCATGGTGTAGGATTCCAGCAAGTTGCTGATCGAATAGAGGAAGGCCACCGTCGCGCCTTCGTGCCACTGCCCGATGATGGATGCGCCGATGATGGCAATGGTCATCAGCACGTTCATATCCACCGTGCGGGCGAACACCGCGCCGATGCCCCGACGGATCGTCAGATAGGCACCTGCAGCCATGGCGGCAATAAATAAGGTGATGACGAGCCGTGGATCAGCGGCGTGGGTGACATCGAGGAGGAAGGCCGCGAGCAGCAAGGCGCCGGACAGCGCGGTGGTAAATAATCGCTGCCCGGTGCGTACGAATTCACGCACTCCTGCGCCCGGCGCGGCCAGCGGCACGGCGCCGTAACCGGCGGCTTCGATGGCGTGGATGATCTGCTGCGGCGACAAATGATGGCGGACAACGAGCTGTGCCGTAGTCGGGTTGAGCGACGCGCTCTCGACACCGCGCATCTTCTGCAGGCGGGACGCCAGGCCGGCGGCGCAATCCGGGCAGTCGATGCCGGTGACGCGGAACCGCGAGGTGACCACCGCGCCGGATTCCTCCTCGACGCCGTAGCCGGCATCGGCAATGACGCGCAATATTTGCTCACGCGCTCCGCAGTGCGCCACCGTGAGTTTGGCGCTCGCGAACTGCAACCGCGCATCCACCACGCCGGGCAACGCCGCCACGCGATGCTCCAACTTCGCGGCACAATCCGCGCAGTCCAATCCCATCAGGCGATACGTTTCCGTCACCGCCTCCGGCAGCTTGCATTCCGTTGGTCGCTCTGTCATCGCCATTTTATTTCCGCCGCTCCTGAACGTGCGCCAGTCCTTCCGCGATCAGATGCGCCACGTGCGCGTCATCGAGCGAGTAGAAGACCAGCTTCCCTTCCTTTCGATACTTCACCAGGTTCATCGCCCGCAGCAGGCGCAGGTGATGCGATACCGCTTGCACCGACATATCCATGATGTTCGCCACGTCGCACACGCACAGCTCTTCCCGCGACAGGCAGAAGAGGATCTTCGCGCGCGTCTCGTCGCCGAGTGCTTTGAACAGGTTGCCCAGGCCTTCCGCCTGGCCCACCTGCCCCCGCAGCCGCCGCACCTTGACTTCGTCGGAGCAAAACACCTCGCAGATATCGGATTCGGCAGATCTCATTCTACGCATAGTCTCCATCATTCAAATACCTACTTTAATATTATATTATCCATTTTCCCCCGCGTCAATGCCTACCACGACAGAATAACCGTCTACCATTCAAGCTTGCCAGTTGTGGATCGTGATAACCCGCTCGAAATAGTGATAAGTGATATGTGAGTAGTGGGTAGCGGTATGTCACGGTGTTCCTTGAATTGGTGGATATGCGCCCTGTCCGGTGGTTGAGTAGGCAAGTGAGCTTTTTCGATCCTTTCCGCAGCTCACGCGCCGTATCGAAACCACCGCGGGGATAAATAAGCCGCGCGGAAACAAGCGTAATACCCGTACGGCGGAGTATCGCCGCAGAGGTGGTTTCGATACGGCGCGTGAGTCATGGAAAGACCCAAAAAGGCTTTCCTGCCTACTCAACCACCGGACGGGGCGCATACTCATCAATCCAAGGTTCATCGTGACGACCCGCTACAACTACTCACCACTTACTACTCACGTATCACTTATCCGGGTCGTCCGCGCTTGACCAGGCGGTGCGGCTTACGGTGCCAGGCGATGAGCGCAAGACCGGCGATAACCAGGATTACGCCGGCGATGGCGCTGCGCCAGATGTGCTCACCGAGGAATAGGTAGGCAATCGTGATCGCGAAGGGCGGGCCCAGCAGGCTATACATGGCCGCCTCTGATGCCTGGATGCGCTCCACGGCCAATGCGAAGAACCAGTAGGCCGCTGCGGTGCTCCCCACGCCCAGGAAGAACAGGATCAGCCAGTCAGTGAGCGACGGCATACCACGGATCGGCGAACCGGAGAAGGGGATCGTCAGCGCCATGAACAGTGCGGCCAGCAGAAAGACCGGCGCCAGCACCTCGCGGTCGTGCACGACGTGCTGCAGTTTGGTGATGCCGACGACGTAAAAAGGCCACGCCGCCGCTGCCGCCACTTCGATCAGGTCTCCCCGTACCTGGCTGGCTGCTAAAAAGGTGCCGAACGAGTGGCCATGGAACATCGTCAGCACCACGCCGGAGGTCGCGACGAGCATTCCGATCACCTTGGGCACAGAAAGCGGCTCGCGCAGCAACAGTGCGGCCAGCAGCACGGTGACCATGCCCTGAAACTGCGCGATGACGCTGGTAGCGCTGGCAGTGGTATATTTCAACCCGATGCCATACAGCCAGTAATTGAGGAAAATGCCCAGCACGGCGATGACGAGCCAGCCATATAAGCGTAAAGGAAAGCGGAAAGTGAAGCCGGATGGGCCGTGATGCACCAGGCGGATGCCCACAAACACGAAGGCCGCGATGGACAGGCGGACAGCCGAGAGGAAAGCCACGGAAAACGCGCCCCCGCCGCGCACCAGCAACCGCGTCCCGGCCGGCACGGTGGCCCACAGCAGCACCGCCAACAACACAAAGCCGATGCCTTGCAGTTGTTTCGTTCTGTCGCTACTCAGCAAGGTCCGTTTCCTATGCATCGGCCCGGCCACGCGTGGCCGGGCCGATTCTGGTATTCCCGCTTGCCGGCGCAGTTATTCGGCGAAGGCCGTAATCCGCCGCATCTCCGCGTAGCGCACCATTACTTCGCCCAACTCCAGGCGCGACAGCCGGTGCAGGCTGAAATCCTCCACCGTATACGAGGCCAGCACGGTACCGTAGACTATCGCCTTGCGGATCGTCTCCGCGGCGATACTGTCGGTGAATGCCAGGTAGCCGATCACCCCGCCGGCAAAGGTGTCGCCCGCGCCGGTGGGATCGTGCACTTCTTCGAGGGGGAATGAGGGGGTGGCAAAGTAGTCACGCTGCGTGAAGAGCAGCGCTCCATGCTCGCCTTTCTTGATAATCACCACCTTCGGCCCCATGTTCAGCAGTTGCCGCCCGGCGTTCACCAGGCTGGTGGTGTCGCAGAGCTGGCGCGCCTCCGCATCGTTCAGCGTGACAGCGTCCACGCGTTTGAACACCTCAAGCACCTGATCGCGTTTGCCGTCGATCCAGAAATTCATGGTGTCCGCCAGCACGAATTTCGGCGATGTCACCTGGTCGAGTACCGCCAACTGTAGGTCGGGATCGATATTGGCCAGAAAGACATAGGGCGTGTCCGCATAGGCGGGCGGAATGGTAGGCCGGAAGTGCTCGAAGACGTTCAGATGGGTCGCCAGCGTGTGCGCCTGGTTCATATCGAATTCGTAAAAGCCGTTCCAGCGGAAGGTTTTGCCCGGCGCCCGCTGCACCCCGGTCAGGTCGATCTCGCGCCCGTGTAAATACTCCAGGTGCTCTGCCGGGAAATCCTCGCCGATTACGCCCACCATGCGCACCTCGGAGAAGAAGGACGCCGCGGTGGACGCGTAACTGGCGGCGCCTCCCAGCACCTCTTCCACGACGCCGAACGGCGTCTCGATGGTGTCCAGGCCGATTGATCCGACAATGAGCACCGGCTTGCGCGGCGTGGGTTGCGATTGCACGATAACTGTCCTCCTCTGGCAATGTCGATTACTCAATTCGCCGGAATAGGCGCGTGTCCTGCGGAGAGGATGATACGGTTTACGATTTTCCGGGAAGAATGGGAACTATGAACTCCATAATAGTTCCATTCCTCCCATCACCTTACTCATCGCACAGCGCCAGCAATCCCAACCCCCATGTTGCCAGATCACAGTCGCTGGTGGCATACGGCAGCAGGTGCCGGAATCCCGGTACGTCAATAAGGCAGCCGGAGATGGCGCCGTTGGGCGCGAGCATGGAGGACTGGCGGGCGGAGAGAATCCATCGCCAGATCAGGTTGCCCCATTGTTGCTCGTAGCACCGGTCGGCCTCCAGCGCCACCGCCAGCGCGGAGAAGTCGCTCATCGAGACCTTGCCGGCAATTGCGACCTGGTTGTAGGTGTAATACATGCCGGCGGTGGCGCAGATCGGATTGAAATACTGGTCCGGATGGTCGATCGGGGTGGGGGCCAGCAGCACGCCCAGGCGCGCTGCGTCGATGAACCGGCGGTCGTGATACTCGGTGGCGGTGCCCAGCGCGCGCCGCACGGCATGGCCCATGGCGTCCGCCTGCAGCCAGGCTGCCGAATTCGGCATGGCTTCCGCGCCGGCCAGCACGTAGCTCATCTGCGTGTCGCAGTAGCGGATCTGCGCCAGGAACATCTGCCGCACCCGCTCTGCCTGTTCGCTCAGGCCCACCTCGTCGAGCATCGCCGGCAGCTTCGTCATCTGGAACCCCTGCGGGATGGGGAAGCGCCAGCCCGACTTGCCGGGTTCGGACACCTTGCAGTTCCAGAAGATATAGCGATCGGAATAGCTGCCGTCCGGCATCTGCATGCGGAACAGCACCGCCGCGAAATGATACGCCAGCTCAAGCAGCGTCTTCGCGCGTTGCTCCTGCCCCAGGCTGCGGGCGGCGCGGGCGGCCTGCATTGCGGAGGCGGCGAACTCCATCTGGTTCCAGGGGCGCGCGATGTCGGTCAGCGCATCCGGACCGAGCGCGTTGCCGAGTTGCATCTGGCGGATCGGCTGCCCTTCCATGCCGAGATCGGGCGGCGGCATCAGCGAGCCGTCCTCAAATTCGTGGGAGACCCGCTTCGAGGCCTGAAGGAACCGCTCCAGCGCATCCAGGTATTTCGCCTGGCCGGTCATGATCGTCGCCGCGCTCAGCAGGTGGCCGACCCGGTGCCCGTAGGACAGGCAGACC
>Ga0172368_10006856_pt1 | contig 12107 bp, 4 predicted proteins | sample Lak11m_FD_114540 | JGI IMG/M metagenome (GOLD analysis project Ga0172368, IMG submission 114540) | Freshwater microbial communities from Kabuno Bay, South-Kivu, Congo - kab_022012_11m | ecosystem: Environmental > Aquatic > Freshwater > Lake | place: Democratic Republic of the Congo: South-Kivu...
CAAGTTGCTGAGCTGTGGCAGGCCGATGAACTGGACGGTGTGATCCGGTGGATGGCCGGGTGGAACGCGGCGCCTTCGCCATTCGCGGATGACCAGAATGCAGATCAGGAAGATGCGTACCCCCGCTGCCAATGGCTGATCGATCGCATGACTGCTGAAAACAACTCCATCTGGGTCGATGACCTGCGTTCGGTCCAATCCGGATGCAGTATGGTTGGAGCCGCCCTTGCCACGCCTATCCGCAGTCAGGGCAAACTGGAGGGCGCAGTTGTTCTTTATCAATCGGACCAGCGTTCGGCCGATGACAGTATGGTTCAGACCATGGAAAGCATCGGCCGCCAGGTCGGTCTGTTCCTGGCCCGTCAGCATGCCGAGACTGCCCTGGCCGAGGAACGCAACTCACTTGCCCGCCGTGTTCAAGAACGCACCGCCGACTTGAGCCTGGCCAACGCCCAGCTGGGCCAGGCGCTGCGCGCCAAAGACGAATTCCTGGCCAATATGAGCCATGAGCTGCGCACACCGCTCAATGCCATCCTCGCCCTCAGCGAAAGCCTGCTCGAACAGCTGCGGGGCCCGCTGAACGACGCCCAGCAAACTTCGGTGCGCAATATCGAAGCTTCTGGCCGCCACCTGCTGGCCTTGATCAACGACATCCTTGACCTTTCCAAGGTTGAAGCCGGGCGCATGACGCTCCAGATAGACCAGATCTCGATTATGGAAACTTGCGAAGCCAGCATGCTCTTCGTTAGAGAGGTTGCTACCAAGAAGCAGATCCAGGTTTCCGTACAAACCAACGACCCGCGCGCCAAGGTCGAAGCGGATCCCAAGCGTCTAAAACAGATGGTTGTCAATCTGCTCAGCAACGCGGTCAAGTTTACCAACCAGGGCGGCCGGGTGGATGTCCTCATCCATGTTGACCCGGCCGAAGGCGTGGCGCGCATCGCCGTGCAGGACACCGGCATTGGCATGACATCCGAAGGGATGAGCAAATTATTCAAGCCCTTCACCCAGCTCGACTCAAGTTTGAGCCGTCAGCACGAAGGCACCGGCCTCGGCCTGGCGCTGGTGCGCCGCCTGGCCGAATTGCACGGCGGCAGCATCGCCGTCGAAAGCGAGCCTGGCAAGGGCAGTACATTTACCATCTCCCTGCCCTACCGCATCCCTATCGCGTCTGAAAGAGAAATGCCTGGTGAAAGTGCTCCGCCTCGCAAAATCGGCACAGGCCCCTTACGTTCAGCCCTGGTAGTAGAAGATTCGGAATTCGCAGCCGACCAGATCAGCCGCTACTTGAATGAATTGAACATCAAGTCCACCATTCACAACCACGGCAACGCCGCGTTGGAAAGAGCAATGGATGTCAAGCCGAGTGTGATCTTCCTCGACCTGCAAATGCCCGACCAATCCGGCTGGGACGTGTTAAAGCAGCTCAAATCTGAGCCGAGCACCCGTGATATACCGGTCATCATTTCATCGGTCGTCGACGACCGCAGCCGCGGGATCGCGGCAGGCGCGGCCGAATACCTGGTCAAGCCCATCTCGCGTGAAATGCTGCGAAAAGCGCTGGCCGCGGTTGTATCGGGCCAGGAACAAAAGAATAGGGCCTTGATCATCACCCCCAAAGAAGGCGGGGTAACCAAATCAGCCAGGATCCTGCTGGCCGAGGATAATGAAATCAACATTATGGCAATCGGCGACTTTCTCAAAGACAAGGGGTACAATTTAATCGTCGCTCACAATGGACGTGAAGCGATCGAACAGGCCGTTCAAGAAAATCCCGATGTGATCCTGATGGATATTCAAATGCCGGAAATGGACGGATTGGAAGCCACCCGCCGCCTGCGCGCGATGCCCCGGTTTGAAAATAGACCCATTATCGCGATGACCGCCCTGGCGATGACAGGCGATCGTGAACGCTGCATGGAAGCTGGTCTCAGCGAATACCTGACCAAACCCGTGAGCCTCAAGGGCCTGGTAGAAACCATAGAGCGTTTTTTGAGTTCGGAAGAAAAGGAAGCTTAAATGGCCTCAGTCAGCACCGTTTTAATTGTAGATGATAATCCTTTGGGACGCGAAGCGCTCGAGGATCTGCTGTACGGACAGGGGTACAAGCTTGGCTTTGCCGCGGATGGGTTCGAAGCGCTGCGCCAGGCGGCCGAGCTCATGCCCGATGTCATCCTGTTGGATGTCATGATGCCCGGCATGGATGGCTTTGAAGTCTGCCGCCGTCTGCGCGCGGATGAGAAACTGGCCGAGGTGCCGGTAGTGCTGGTGACCGCGCTGGACGACCGCGATTCCCGCCTGCAGGGCATCGAGGCCGGGGCCGACGACTTTATATCCAAGCCATATGACCGGATCGAACTGCGCGCGCGCGTGCGCACCATCACCCGCCTGAACCGCTATGGCAAACTGCGCGATGAACACGAACGCTTGATCGCTTCCTATAACGCCACCATTGAAGGCCTAGTCGGCGCGCTGGATTTGCGCGACAAAGAAACTGAAAACCACACGGTGCGCGTCACTCAGCTCACCGTCAAACTGGCCCGCGCTTTTGGGCTGGACGAGGCCGAAGTTGCCAGGGCCAGCCGCGGGGCCACGCTTCACGACATCGGTAAATTGGGTGTGTCTGACCAAATCTTGCACAAGCCCGGCCCACTCACCCCCGAGGAATGGGTCATTATGCGGAAGCATCCGCAATTTGCCCATGATTTGCTGATGCCGATTGAACACCTGCGTCCCGCCGTCGATATCCCCTACTGCCATCACGAAAAATGGGACGGCAGCGGCTACCCGCGCGGTCTGAAAGGTGATGAAATCCCCCTCACCGCCCAGCTGTTTGCGGTGATCGATGTGTGGGATGCGCTGACTTCCACTCGCCCTTATAAACAGGCCTGGCTAAGAGAAAAAGCGTTGGAACAGATCCGCTCCCAGGCCGGCACGCACTTTAACCCGCGCGTAGTCGAACTATTTCTTTCTGTCGTCGGCGCTGCACCAGAATAGACTGCACAAATTCAAACCGGTGGACTTCTTCACTATGATCAAAAAATGCGGACAATCCGCATTTTTTGATCATAGTGAAGAAGTATGAGATAGGGGTTTTATATCACCACGGCGGCCGATTGCGCCGGGATGCGGATTCCTTCCCTCACGGCATGCCACCCCGTTTCATCCACCAGGCGGTAGCGTTCCAACAGCGTCCCGCCATCCATCACAATCGACACCTCAACAGTCTCGGTCTCGTTATAATTGCACACCACCACCCCGGGCTGCCCAGTCTGTGCGTTCAGAAACACCGCGTATGGCTGGTGCTTTTTCGCGTTGCAGGTCACCTGCGCCCCCACCTCATCGCGGAACTCGCCATCCCAGAAGTAAGCGCGCAGCTCTGTCCGCAGCGCGTCCATTTTCTTGCCATATTCGACCGTTAGCGGATAATCATCCAGCCGCCCCTTGAAATTGTGGGGCTCGTAACTGATCACGTAGCGGTACATCAAGCATTGATTAATCATGTTGCGGTCATTAAAGCCTGTCACCGCGGTCATAAACAGCCCTTGCGGCAGCAGATAGCGGCTGAGCGGGACGTGCTTCTTGCTTTCGCTGCGGTGGTAGGAGAGATGGTAGGCTTCCATCTCCCAGTCATAACACGCCTCGCCTGCGAATAAGAAATCGGGGTTGGATTTCACTGATATCTCGCCAAAGTTCTGAATCAACAGCCGGTCGTTGGCATAAACAGGCGCGCCATAGCGGTGCTGGTGATCTCCGGCGAAACACAGCAGCGCCGGACCGTGATGCAGGCATTCGTCGAACAAGATCCCATCTGCTCCCAATTCAACCGTTTTCTGAAATTCACGGTTCGCCAGCGCCAGATAATCCGGGTCCAGAAAGCACATCGGGATCAGACGTTTGGTGTTGATGTCCAAAAGCTGCGTCGCGGTCTGGTATTGGTAGCCCTGGTGCAGGTAATAATCCCCATAGGGATCTTTGACCGCCATCTTGACCAGCTCGCGCCTGAACCACTCGCTGCCTCGGTCAGCCCAGGTGAATTTGCTGAACAGCACCAGCTTGACCCCCTTGGCCTGAATAGCGGCAATCGCCTGCTTCAACTCATCCCAGCTTCCCAGGCGCGAGTCCGGGTTGTGCGAGGGATTGCCCTGGTCCTGCCCGCCGTCATTCCACCCCACCAGCTGGATCGCCTTGACCCCGTGCCGCGCGCAGTCTTCTCCGATTTTGACCAGATCCGTGTAGCGCACGCGCAGCTCATCCTCGGGCGAGTTGATGTGCACCTGCTGCCAGGCATGCGGCTCCCGCGCCCACTGCGGAACGCGCGGCATCTTAAACCAGGCATCCCGCCAGCGTTTATAGAGATCCACCCCTTGCTGCCATCCACCCTCAAAAGGCGCCAGCGCGACCGGGGTCAGCGTGCGGGTTTCGCCAGGCTGGATATAAGGAACATGCACGGCCGCGAAGCGCAGTGCGGAATGCAGCCCATCCCCATCCAGCGCGACCCTTGCGTCGATCGAACTGCCGTAGCCTGGGCGCAGCTCGGTGTGCCATGCCACCAGCTCGCTGCTGGCACTCAACACACCGGCATACAGGCCCTGCCGAGCCGAGCGCATCAGGAAAAAAGGCGACATCGGCGCCCCGACCCCCGGCGCCCAGGTTCCAAACTGAGTCGGGTAATCCACCCCATAATAACCGCGTAAATTGTCGTACTGCGGCCACAGCTTCCACTCCACCGCGCTGGCGTATTGATACGAGAAGGTGCGGAACCAGCTGTCTTCGGGCGGGTGAGCCACATCGCCCAGGTAAGGGCAGTAGACATTTTCAACCACATACCCGGAATGGTTGTCCACGTGCATCGTGAAAACCGCCTGGTTCTCATCCAGGCGAACCTGCAGCTTCAGCCGGATATCATGTTTCCCGCCGTATTCGGAAATGACATCACTCCAATACAAGTCGGCGCTGCGCCCGTCTTCGCCCACCACCAGGCGGCTCAGGCGCTGCTTTTCACCCAACACCGGATTGTTGCGGCGCTCTTCCGAGAGGGGCAGCAACAGCCGAAAAGACAATCCCAATTCCGGCCGGTCCAGGATTTTCCAGCCCGAACCCACACACGCCAGTTTCACCAGCGCGCCAGTTTCCCGGTCAAATTCAAGCGATAGGTTTTGATTGTTTAACGAAAAAGTTTTCATTTTTTTATCCTGATCTCAAAGAACGGCGCTGATGGCTAAAAATAAACCTGCGGCGTATCCTCTAAAAAGTAGGGGGAATTTGCCATCCCAATCCCCCATATTTAATCATCTCTTGTCTTGAAGCAGCCGGCGTATCATCTCAGATAGCTGCACCAAAGAAACCGGCTTGCTCAAATACTCATTCGCGCCCGCCTGCAAAATCTTTTCCCGGTCGCCCGTCATCGCCAGCGCGGTCAGCGCTACCACCGGGATGCCCGCCAGGGCCGGGTCGGGCAGCGCACGCAGCCTCCGGATTGTTTCGATTCCATCCATGCCCGGCATCTGGATATCCACCAGGATCACATCGGGCAAGAGGCTGCTCAGCCGGTCCAGCAGTTCAAAGCCGCTTGGAACCGCGACAACGTGGTAATCTTGGGCGCGCAGAAAATCCGTGAGCGTATCCAGAATTAACTGGTTATCGTCAGCGAGCATAATCACCGGGTATTCCGATTTCGAGGCGATCACCAGCACCGGCTCGCTGGTAAGATATTGGTTTGAGATGCGCGCCAGCTCGGCCCGCAAATCATCCAGGCCAAAAGGCTTTAGCAGGTATCCAGCCGCACCAAGCGCTGCCGCCTCCGAGCGGCGCTCGGAAACAGATGTGACCAGCACCGGAATAGCGCTCGTGCGCGGGTCAGCGCGCAGGTCTTTCAAAACGTCCAACCCTGAGCCATCCGGCAGCTGCAGATCCAGCAAAATGACACTGGGCCGGCGCTGCGCCGCGGCTTCCACAGCCCCGCGCGCAATTCCGTAAACATCGTTCTCCAATCCCAGGGTTTTTAAGTAATACGTCAGGTGTTCAGCGTCCAGCAAGTTATCTTCAATCGTCATCAAGCGGTTGAGATGCTCAAGCTTGGCCGGACCAGCCGAGTCTGCCTGGGTTGACTGCTTCATGCTCAATCCCGGCGTCCATGGCAGCACAATGGTAAAGCGGCTGCCCTCACCGAACTCACTTTCAACCTCCACACTTCCGCCATGCATATCCGCCATGCGCTGCACCAGAGACAGGCCCAATCCGGTGCCCGAGAAGGAGCGCGACAGGCTGCTATCGACCTGGACAAAAGGTTTAAACAGCTTGCCAAGGTCTTCCTGTTTGATCCCGATCCCTTTATCCCACACCGTGAGGCGGGCCTGGCCATTCGCCTCGTCCCCCTGAAGTTCAAGGCCAACACTTCTGCCCTCAGGTGTGAACTTGATCGCATTGCTGAGCAAGTTCACCAGCATTTGTTTCAACCGGCGGCCATCCGCCCGCATCGTCATTCCGATCACATTGGTCGTAAAATTGACTGACAGGCGCTTTTGTTGAGCCATCCCTTTCACCAGCTGCAGGCTGGCCTGGCAAATCTCATTCACCGCGCATGGCTCAAGCTGCAGTTCTAATTTTCCAGCCTCAATTTTCGATAGATCCAAAATATCATTGATCAATTCTAAGAGGTGCCGCCCGCTGTTTTCAACGTTTTTGAGCGCCTTCTCCTGGCGGGCGTTGATCTCGCCATATACGCCCAACTGCAGGGTTTCCGTGAGTCCCAGGATACCCGTCAAAGGCGTGCGCAGTTCGTGGCTCATACTGGACAGAAATTCATCTTTCATCCGCGAGGCTTTTGCTAACTCGAGATTGGCGATGCTCAGTTCGGATGTGCGCTCATGCACCCTGCGTTCCAGCGTCCGGTTCAGGTCCAACAGCTCCAGCCTCGCCGTTTTCACCGCGGTAACATCGCTGGCGGTCCCGATGCTGCGGACCGGCTTGCCTGCCCGGTCGAACATGGGCGTGCGCCGGTCCCATATCCAGCGCATCGCGCCGTTTGGCCGCACGATGCGGTATTCGATGTCGATCGCTTCACCATTCATCTGCGCTTGCAAGGCCTTGAGATAAATGGATTGATCGTCCGCCACAATGCTGTCCAACATTTCACCCGGGTTTTCCATCAGGCGTTCCACCGGCCTGCCCCAAATGGTTTGGTATGCCGGGCTCACATAGACTGGCCGCATCTGCTGCAGGTCGAAGATCCAGAAAACTTCCTGAACATTCTCCGCCAGCTGCCGGAAACGTTCGTCGCTTTCGCGCAACTGTGCTTCTGACAATTTGCGTTCAACCCACAGCCCCAAGGTCCGCGCTACATTTTGGAGCAAATTTTGTTCTTCAGGTAAGATGAATGGCAAATCCTGTTCGTACTGCACGCAGATTCTGCCGCGCACCCGCCTGTCTACCAGGATTTCGCTGGCCAATTCATGAGCCAGACCGCGCTGATATGGGCCAGCCTCGTAGCTCTGTCCGTCAAATTCCACCGCAACAGAGGCAGCATCAGGAAATTGCATGCCTTGCACGATATATTCGGCAATTCTTCGGCATATTTCGCCTAACTCGATACCCTTTTCATCTTCCAGAAGCTTGCCAACATTTTGAAGGCAGGTCAATTCCTTCATCCGTTCACCCAGGTTGATCTCCATGAGCTTGCGGGTCGTGATGTCGAGAAGCGATCCTGCGAGACGGCTGCCTGTCGGCCCGCCGCTTTCTTTCTGCATGCGGCTTTCAAGATGGCGCACCAGGTGATTATCCTCACCGCTTTGAGCTTTAGGCAAGATGATACGATATTCCACCGTGACCAGTTCGCCGGTCTCCAACGCGCGCCCATGCGCAGCCATTAATGTATCGCGGTCATCGTAATGGATCGTATTTAAGAATTCGGCGAACTCAGGCACACCATCGGCCGGGTCGCGGCCAAATAACTTAAACATCTCCTTCGACCAGGCACCTTGCCCGCTTTCCAGGTCCATCTCCCAGCTGCCCATGTGCGCCAGGGCCTGTGCGGCTTCCAGGCTGGCCTGACTCTTGCGCAGCAAGGCATCGGCGCGCTTGCGCTCGCTGATGTCGCGGGTCACGCCGACAACCTGCATATGACCGTTGGCGTCGCGCACGTAAGTGGAGGTAATTTCTGCGCTTACGGGCGTGCCATCTTTGCGCATCAGATCCAACTCGTCAACAAACGTGACCGGTTCGCCTCTCTTGAGAAATATTTCCACCCGCTCATGAATCAATGGCCCGATTATCGCCCCACCCCCAGGCGGCAAGACCATCTCCAGCGGCGCGCCAAGCAATTCCTCAGCGCGAAAGCCATGTACTTTGACCACCGATGGGCTGACATAAGTGAACTTTAACGTCTGTGGGTCGATCGTCCAAATCGCATCAGCAGTATTTTCTGATACCAGGCGGTACATCGTCTGGCTTTCGCGCAGAGCTTGCTCCATTTTTTTGATATCACTCACGTCAACCAGTGTCATCAAATTGTGCGGCTGGTTGTTGATCGTCACATGATCAATCGAAATGATCACATCCCGGATCTCACCGCTGCCCCTGCGAATCTGCGTTTCGACATGATGAATGCGGTTCTCCCGCTCCTGGATCTGCCGCAGGCGCGCAAATTCGTTGGGATCGGCGAACGAGAAGGTGTCCCTGGAGAATTTCCCAACCAAATCTTCTCGCGCGTACCCGATCAATTCCAGATAACTGTCATTGACTTCAACCGTCAAACTGTCCGGCATCCGGGCGATGATCATCGCGGCCGGGCTGGCGCGGAATGCCTTCGTAAAACGCTCTTCCAGATTGATGCGTTCCTGACGGGTGCGCTGTGCCATAATCCCGTACGCCAGATCATTAGCCAGTTCAACCAGCAAATCCTGCTCGCTCTGCGGAAAAGCGTCGACCCTGGTCGAGTAGATTGTCAAAACCCCAATAATCTCACTGCCCAGCATCATTGGCACACCGATCACAGAATGATAACCGCGCAGCAGGGCCTGCTCGCGCCACGGGGCAAAATTTGGGTCGCGGGTAACGTCACGCGCCACGCTGATGCGCCGCGTGCGCGCGGCGCAGCCCGTAGGTCCCCGTCCGCGCTCGCTGTCTATCCAGGTAACATGCAGCGTATCCAGATAACCATCTTCAAAACCAGCCCAGGCAACCGGGCGGATCGTTTTCTCGGCGTTATGTTCCAGATATCCAACCCACGCCAGGTGATATCCGCCAGTAGTTACCAGAATCTGGCAAATCTCCGCCATCAGTTCTTTTTCCGAGCCGGAACGCACCAGCACCTGATTGCAGTCGCTCAGCGTGCGCAGCGCGCGGTTGACCTGGCTCAATTCATTGGTGCGCTGCTGCACGCGTTCTTCCAGCCCGGCCTGCGCCGCGAGCAGCGCCTCCTGCGCGCGTTTGCGGGTTTCCACTTCGCCAGCCAATGCCCGGTACAGCCGGTTGTTTTCAATCGTTTGCGCCACCTGATGCGATAAGAGCACCAGCAGGTTGAGATCAGCCGCGCTGATGTCTCGCTGGTCGAGGCGGTTGATCGCTGTCAGGGTGCCAATCAATTCATCTTGAAGCAGGATCGGCACCACCGCGACAGCTCCGCAGTTGGTTTCGGTCCGCCGCTTGCGCACCTCCGGGCTTTCGCGTTCATCCAGTGTGCCGCATGGCGAAAGAGCTGGCTTTCGTTCGCGCAAGACCCAACCGCTTAAACCATCCCACAGCTCATCAAAGTCGACATCAAAAATGGCATCTACCCCCCTTCCACCCTTATAACGGCCGGTTACCTGGCGCGTTCCCAGGTCGAACGTCAGAAGAATTACCCGGTCAAACTGCAGTGCCATCGCCAATATGTCGGCTACCCGTTGAATCGCATCTTCCTGCTTTTCCAGGGCAATCAAGGTAGAGCTGATTTGCAGCATCAAGTCTTTTTCAGCCAGTCCTTGCCGCATATCCTGGTTGGCTGCCTGGAGCGCCTCTGTTTTGGCCTGCAAGACAGCGTCGGGGGACCCCAATTCCGTTCGATCGTTGAGGGATTCATGGTGAGTGCCGGTGACCACCCGCATCAGGGAAATCAGCCCGCCCGGCGTGGGAAACAGGCTGCACGCGCAGCGATAGCCTGGGCGAATTTCACCGCCTTCAAATTCGACTACACGCTGGTTCTGGATGCAGGTGGCGGCTTGCTCCATAAATTGCGCGCCCTGGAACAAACCGGCGGCATGCATCCCAGTCAATTGCCGCGAATGCTGCCCCAACATGCGTCCAGCCTGCTCATTGGCATAAGTGCAGACCAGTTTATGGTCAAACACCATGATCCCGTCTTGCACACGTTCCAGGATTTCAAACAACTGATCGACAGAAAAGTTGCCGCGACCGTCAAGGATATCTGGCATCTCATTCATTCCTTTACAAGTTCTGGAACCAGCTTTTTTATTCTACACCAGGAACAGCTGGATGTAACTTTTCGGGCCTGGCTACATCTAAACATCATAATAACCAACCGTATCGATTCAATTCTCAAATGAGGTGTTACGCATGAAACAATCCAGGCAAAAAAACTCGCCCAAAAAATCTTTTCCGGTCTGGGCATGGGCCGGGTTGGCCGTGGCCGTTTTAATCATCGCTGGTCTGGCGTTATCCTCAATGTTCGCCCCCGCCAAAGCTGGTTTACCGCGTGAAATATCGGTTAGCGAAGCATCCCAAAAAATGCAGCAGGGCGCTTTTGTGCTCGACGTGCGCGAACCGAGCGAGTGGGACCAGTTTCACATCCCAGGCTCAACCCTGATCCCGTTGGGCGAACTGCCCAACCGTCTCAGCTCCGTCCCCACAGACCGCGAAGTGGTCGTGGTTTGTCGCTCCGGCAATCGCAGCCAAACTGGCCGCGATATTCTGCTCCAGGCCGGGTACGAAAATGTGACCAGCATGGCTGGCGGGGTCGTCCAATGGCAAGGCGCCGGGCTGCCCATCACATCGGGGCGCTGATCGTCCCTACGCCTGCCAATTCGATGACCCTTCGGCCGGCACGATTTTAACGAATTCGGTTACCAGGCGCGGGTCAAAATGCGCCCCGGAGTTGGCGCGGATATAATCCACCGCCCTTTGATAACCCCAGGCCTTGCGGTAAGGGCGGTCTGAGGTGAGTGCGTCCCACACATCCTCAATCGCAAACAGGCGCGCCTGCAGCGGGATTTCTTCGCCACGCAAGCCGGCGGGATACCCGCTGCCGTCCCATTTCTCGTGGTGGTAGCGCAGCACATCCAGCGAGTTGCGCAGAAAAGGCACGTTCATCAGAATGCGATACCCATCTTCTGGGTGCTTGCGCATGATTTGCCATTCCTCACTGCTCAAAGGCCCCTCTTTTCGCAGGATCGCGTCTGGCACGCCGATCTTTCCAATGTCATGAATCAATGCTCCGCGCATCAGGTTGACCAGATCATGCTCGCTTAACTTCAGGCGCTTGCCAAACAGCGTGCTCAACTTCGTCACCCGGTCGGTATGCCCAACCGTGTCTTGGTCGCGAATTTCCAGGGCGCGAAACAGACCTTCCAGGGTCGCATTGTAGCCGTCTTCAACCGCCTGCCGTGATCGGTTAAGGCTTTCCATCAAACTGGCGGTCTCGATCGCCACCGCAGCCGTGTTTGCCGCCACCGATAAAATTTCGGCATCCTCCATCGAGTAGCGATTCTTGACAGCACTTTGCAGCTGCACGACGCCAAGCACCTCTCCCCTGGACAACATCGGCACGCAGATCGCCGACTGTGGGACCGATCCACCCTCCACGCCCTCCGAATCGACCGTGACCACGTTTTTAAGATTCTTCAGACGCGCGATCAGGTCAGGAACGATTACTGGTTTGCGCGTGTAAATCGCCTCGCTTTGCGTTCCCACCCCTGGCGGCTCGAGCGGCAGCGGCGGAAACTGGCTGACATCCATGGTTTCGTTGGCGATCACCGCCGAGACACATTCCATCTGGCGCGCCTCAGGATGATAACGCGCGATTGTGATCATCCGCACGTCAGGATACAGCTCAATTAATGAAGCCGAGAGCAGGGTGTAGATATCTTTTAAAGACATCTTCTCCGCCAGCG
>Ga0172368_10006859_pt1 | contig 12103 bp, 9 predicted proteins | sample Lak11m_FD_114540 | JGI IMG/M metagenome (GOLD analysis project Ga0172368, IMG submission 114540) | Freshwater microbial communities from Kabuno Bay, South-Kivu, Congo - kab_022012_11m | ecosystem: Environmental > Aquatic > Freshwater > Lake | place: Democratic Republic of the Congo: South-Kivu...
AATGCGAAGTTGTGCGCCACGAGGAACGCGCCGGAATAGGGCCGGTCGTCCGCACCGATGCTGATGACATATCGCGCGTCCTGCTCGCGGAAGATGTGACGACACACGCTAGGCAGCGTCTCGCGTTCGACGTGTATGAAGAGCCGATCGTCGCCGGGCATATCCGCGCGCAGGAGCGCGGCCCCGAAGCGCTCGCGGAGAACCGCGAGCCTCTCACGCGCGATCACGTTTGGCCCTCACGCGAAAAGGGGGACATTCTACTTTTTCGCATTGGGTAGCTGGCGCCTCGGGCACGCCATTGCCAGAAAAAGTAGAATGTCCCCCTTTTCGCCGGTTCTTCACTTCGGAGTAGAAGCCGTGCGCGGCGAACCGGACGCTGTCGCTCTCCTCGGCGTAGCCGCACAGCCATGGCGCATCCTGACGACGCGGCGCGGCGCCCAGCTTGGAGAGCGCCCACGCCAGCGCCGTGCAACCCGCCAACGCCACCAGCAGGACAATAGGCGCAAACCCCGCCGACAAGCTCCACGCCTCAAGCCCCGAAGTGGGTGAGCCGCCGAGCGGCGCGGCGTCCGCCAGAAGTCGGGCCATGCCTTGTCTTGTGCCGCGCAGCGACTGCTGCGCCATCCACGTCAGCCACGCCGGCACAAGCCCGGTCACGACGCAGACGGCCGCGAGAGCGACCTGGGGCGCCTGCATCAGCCACCCGACCTCGAGGCGCCCACGCATGGCCGCACGTTCCGTCACGTCAGAGCTCGCCCGTCCCAGGAAGCTCGCCCCAAAGAACTTGACAAAGGAGGCCAGCGTGAGCGCGCTTGCGAAGAGTGCGATGGCCACGCACACAGCAAAGAAAGGTGCAAGGACCGACGCCTGCAACACCGCCACGTAGATCGTCCACTTACTCACAAACCCGTTCAGGAGCGGAACGCCGGATATCGCCAGCGACGCCGTGAGAGCCGTGAGGGCAGTCACCGGCATGAAGCGCCAGAGCCCCCCCATTCGGTTCAGGTTCTGGGTCTCCGTAGCATGAAGCATCGAGCCCGCATTGAGGAACAACAGGGCCTTGAACACGCCGTGATTGAACGAATGGAGCAGCACCCCGATGAGGGCGAGGGCTGCAACCTGAACGGCATATGCCTCCGCTCGCCCGAGCATGGCCATGCATGTTCCCGCGGCCAGCAGAATGTAGCCGACCTGTCCTATGCTGTGATAGGCGAGCAGTCTCTTCGCCGTCTCCTGGCGCAGAGCTGTCGCGGTACCCGTGACGAGCGTAACGGTGCCGATGAGCGCGATAATGGTCCCCCAGACGGCAAGCGGATAGTCGGCTCGGGCATCAACCGGCACGAGACACAGGAAGTATCGGAGCATTCCATAGACCCCGGTCTTGATCATCACACCGGACAGGACGGCACTGACGGGCGCGGGTGCGGCCGGGTGGGCTTCAGGGAGCCAGAACGCCCCGAAGGGCCACATGCCGGTCTTGACTCCGAAGCCGACCAGAAACAGGGCGAACGCCAGGGCGGTCAGCGCAGGATGCTCCGCAAGCATGCGCGGCAAGTTGGCGGTCACTGCGTCGAAGCTGTACTTAAGGCCGACCCCGACGCCGTGGCGCGTGCCGGCTGAAGCCAGTATCTCAGCCCCCGCCATCGTCGCGGCGCAGCCCATCTGCATCATCAGCAGGAAGCGGTTGGCGGCCCGAACGTTGACCGGTTCGCGATGCTCAAACCGAATGAGCAGGTAGCCCGGGACCGTCATCATCTGCCAGAAGATGAACAGGAACCACATCATGTCCGTAGTGCTGACGAGCCCATACATGGCCGCAGTAAAGAACAGGAGATGGCGGTAGTAATGGCCGATCCCATAGCCGGCGTAGCGGTGCATGTATGCGATGGAGTTCAGCGCGGCCGGCACGGCTGTGACGACTGCCAGCAGCAGAAACACCGCCGTCAGGCCATCTACGCTCACCCGAAGGGCGAACCCCAGTCGCGGCGCGCCCAGCAGGACCTCCGGTCGCCCCGAAGGTCCGTGGCTAAGCACCTCGAACGCAGCTATCGTGACCAGCACCGCCGTCACCCCCGTGACGACGAACGAGAACCAGCCGGCGGCCGTGCGGGACCTGGTGATCGCTAGCGACAGGAACGAGCCCGCAACGCTGATCACGATGGCGACGATGACAAGCCGCTCGGGGGTCATTGGCCTGCACTCCTCGACGAACTGGACTGCCCGGCCTGTGCGGTGACCGCGCTCGCAAGAGCTCGAACCGCGGACGCAACCGGCGGGCTCAAAGGAGTCCCGGGCGCGACGGTTTGCGGTTGCACCCCGAGCAGCCATGCCCGGGCCCGACCCTGGGATTCTACGTACCGAGCGAGTACCCCGAGAGACAGCTTGTGAGTCGACACTTGCGGAAAGCGAGCCCTGATGGCGCTCGCATCGAGGATCGTCGCCGAACCGGGCCGCTGACCCATCTCCACAGCGTCGGCGAAGATCACGTTGTCCCAAGATCCGCGCTCGCTTACGAACCGCTCGGGCGACGCCCCGGCCACGACCGCCTGCAGGACGGAGGAGTCTCTCACGGCTCCCGCGACTTGCTCGGCCAGACGAACGCCAAAGCCGTCGTCGCCGAAGAGATCGTTACCGAGACCCAGCAGAAGGACCCGTCCCCGGCAGCACTCCCTGAGCTTGCGGGCGAGCGTGTCCATCAGATGTCCTCGCCCAGCTTCCGAATCTGCTCGTAGGTGAACACGGGCCCATCCACGCAGACGTAGGCCACGCCGATGCAGCAGTGGCCGCACTTGCCGACGCCGCATTTCATGTAGCGCTCGAGTGTCGAGACGATCCGATCCTCGGTGAGGCCCATGCCCAGAAGGTCGCGTATCACGAACCGAAACATGACAGGCGGGCCGCATACGAACGCGATCGTGTTCTCGACGGGCACCTCGACGCCGGGCTTCTTGAAGAGGCTTCCCACCACACCGACATAGCCCTTCCAATCTTCGGTCGCGCGGTCCACAGTCAGGTGGAACTCCACTCCGCCGTCCCTGGACCACTCCTCCATCGCCTGGCGGTACATAAGCTCGCCGGGCGTTCGCGCGCCGTAGAACACCTGTATGCGCCCGTACTGCTCGCGGCGGTGCATGGCGTAGACGATGCACGAGCGGAGCGGGATGACACCGATGCCTCCCGCGACGAAGACCAGGTTCTTGCCCGTGTACTCGTCCATCGGGAAGCCGTTGCCATATGGGCCCCGCACGCCCAGCGTGTCGCCCGGCTCCAGCCGGTGGAGCGCGTTGGTGCAGCTACCCACCTTGCGGATGGTGAAGAACCGCTCGGACTCCGTCGGGCTTGGCGGCAACGATGCCGGAAACTCGCCTGTTCCGAACACGGACACCTGGGCGAACTGGCCGGGATGGAAACCGCCGAAGGCTGCGTCATGCTTGCGGTCAAGGAAGCGCCAGTAGAAGCTGCGCACATCGGCGATCTCATCCTCGACGCGCTCAACCACGGCGAGCCGCGGCAGATAGACGTTCTCAGTGATCGGCTGGTCCATCCACCTTGCTCCCATTGACGCCGCGGCGGATCATCTCCACTACGGTAGGCATGCCGATATCGCCGTGGCAGACGGCGGCACAACGTCCGCACCCGACACACGCCACGCTGAGCTCCCGCTGCACGAAGTAATGGGACAGCTTGCGGAAGAAGCGGCGGTTTCGGCGGTCATGAACCGCACGGCGCGGGTTGAAGCCGCCCGCCATTCGGGTGAAGCCCGCCAGTGCGCAGGAGTCCCAGACCCTCACGCGCTCGTGGCGCCCGCTACCTGCCTCACGATCCGTTACGGTGAAGCAGGTGCAGGCGGGGCACACAAACGTGCAGCCTCCGCATTCGAGACACCGGTTGCCGATCTCCTCCCAGGTGTCGTCCGGGACGGAGCCCTGCGAGACGGCGCGCACCGCACCCGAGAACCAGCTCGTCCGGGTCGAGAACCGGCGGCGGGCCTCGGTCAGGAGGGCTCGCCGCTCGGCGACGTCGCTGTCGGACCCCTTCCGAAAGACCGGGTCGCCGAACATCGCCTCGCCCGTCGCGGTTCCGGCCACGACCAGCAACCGGTCTCCCAGGTCGGTAAGCTGCCAGTCGAAGCCCTCCCGCGCGGCCGGGCCCGTATCGGTGCAGACGCAGAAGCAGTCGGGCCCTATGTCCTCACCCGGGATCGTGCATACGAGGTTGACAATGAAGAGCCCTTGGCGCAGGCGCTCGTAGTAGACATCGCGGTAATGGCCACCCAGGTAGTAGCGGTCCAGATGGATGATCGCCGCCACGTCGCAGGATCGGATGCCCAGCACCGCGAGACGGCGTTCCGCGACGGTCTCCTCGATCTGGAAGCTCCCGTCCACCTGCCGCATGGTCATGAGCCGCTGGATGTGTGGGAGCAAGAACCGCTTGGGCGGGTAAAGCGGGTTGGGCCCGTGCAGCATGATCCCGTCGCGGTTGTCTTCGGTCACAAGGCCGAAGCGGGTGTCGGCCCTGCTGTCGCGGAAAGGCGCCACGACCTCATAGCCGGCTCGGATCAGCACGTCCACGAGCTGGGGCATGTCCTCGCGGAGAACGATCCTGGCCTTCATGAGCTCGCCTTCTCGATCCGAACGTCCACATATGGCGAGGCCATCTCGTGGTTGCCGTGGATCTCCTGCTGCACGCTCTTGACGAAGAACGGAACATAGGCAGCGCCGGGCCGAACCTCCGAGGTCACGCGAGCAGCGACGTTCACGCACCCCGCACGGGCGCAGAGCCGGATCGTCTCGCCGTCGCGCACCGACAGCCTGCGGGCGTCCTCTTCGTTGATCTCGACGAATCCCTCAGGATAGTCCAGCAAGAGGATTCGATGTTCCCGCTTCAGCGTCTCGCTATGGCGGATGAGCACGTTCTGGTGCCAGTAGTAATGCGAGTTGCCGAACACCAGCGTGATCGGAAACTGGTCGGCGTGCGGACGCAAAGCGGGTCGCGCAACCGGCAACAACCTGAACTTCCCCTGGTCGGACTCGTCGTCGAAGAGCCGGGGGGTACCGACCGGGCGTTGCCGAGTGCAGGGCCAGGGCACACCGTAGTCCCGTCTCAGGTTGTCATAGGATGCCGCCTCGTAGAAGGGCACTGCACGGCCTATCTCGTCCATGACGCTCTCAGGAGTCTCGTTGCTCCAGTTTGCGCCCATGGCCTGCGCTACGCGGACGATGTGACGCCACGCGGGCTCCGTCTCACCCGGACCGTCTATGACCTTCTCCGCCACCTGAATGCGACGATCGGTGCTCGTGAAAGTGACCGTCTCCTCGCCGAAGGCCGTCGTCGGCAGGACCACGTCGGCGTACTTCGCGGTTTCCGTCATGAAGAGGTGCTGTACGACGACGAGCTCGCATTGCTCCAGCGCCCAGGCCGCATCGCCGAAGAAGGCGGTGCTGGCCGGGTCGTAGCGGCATAGCCAGAGCGCCCGGATCGCGCCATTGCCGAGCCCTCCCAGCACCTCGCGAGCCGACAGTCCTGCTCGAACCGGTGGTCCCCATCCCCATATGCGCGCCAACCGCGACGCGGCGTCCGGGTCGGTCACGCGCTGATGGCCGGGGAGCCGGTCGGGCAGCATGCCCATATCACACACGCCCTGGAGGTTGTTCTGCTCCGTTAGGGCGTAGATGCCCGCGCCGGGGCGACCGATCTGGCCCGTAAGGAGCGCGAGGTTGACGGCGGCGCTGATGGTGTCGCTCTGCCGCGCCTCGACGCCGGTGGAGTAGACAAGAGAGGCTGCCGACGCCTCCGCGAACGCGACTGCGGCCGTTTCAATGTCGGCCGCGGCTACGTCGCACGCCTCGGCTGCGGACAACAGATCGTAGCGAGCGATTGCCTCGAGGCACGCATGCACTCCGTCGCAATGTGCCTTGACGAACCCCGACGCGGTAAGCCCCCGGTCCACGATCACCTTCGCCATGGCGCCGTAGAGCACGGTCTCAGTCCCGGGACGGACGCGCAGATGGATGTCCGCGTGCTCGGCAAGCCGATGCCGGCGTGGGTCCACGACGATAAGACGTGCGCCGGCGAGCTTGGCTCGCATCACGACGCCGCCGACCGTGGGTGTCTGGCGCGCCAGGTCCACGCCGTCAACGAGGATCAGGTCGCTCAGGGCAAGATCGCCGACTGGGTTGGTGGTGGCTGGGATACCGAGCATGTCCTGCAGAGCGTCTATCGAGTTGTGGACGTAGACGCCCGTGCCATGATCCACGTTGTTCGTGCCCACAACCGAGCGTGCGAGCTTCTGCAGCAGGTACGCCTCCTCGTTGGAGCAGCGAGGCGAGTTGAGGAAGGCCGTCGCGTCGGGTCCGTGACGCTCGATGATGTCGCGCAGGCGCTCCGATATGAAGCTGACGGCCTCGTCCCATGAGACCTCGCGGAAGCCGCTCGATCCCCGGATCAGCGGCCGCAGCAAGCGATCGGGTGAGCCGGCGACCTCATGCACATGCCAGCCGCGCAAGCAGATCCGGCCGCGGTTGGTGGGGTGGGACATGCTCGGGTACGCCCCGACGATGCGCCCGCCCGCAGTCTCCAGGTACAGACCGCAGCCCACGCCGCAGAAGGTGCATGTGGTGAGCTTTTGCGCCATGGTGTCGGCAGCCGGGATCCGATGTCGCCTACCAGGAGCGCACGTGCCGCTCGATCAGTTGCCTTCGCACGGCCTGCAGCCGCTGCTCGAGGAGCATGGCGAAGCGACGCAGGAGCTCGTATCCGAGGCCGGGGTTCCGCTCGCAGCGCTCGCGCAGGGCCGGCCCGTCGAGCACGAGCAGTCGGCCCGCAGATGCGGCCCTCGCATCGAGGCGCCAGCGATGTGGCGGCACAAGGACCGACCAGCCAAACACATCGCCCGGCTCCAGCGTCTGCACGGTGATCGGGCCGTGCTGCAGGCTGAACGCTTCGAGCGACACGCCTCCCTCCAGTATCAGGAAGAAGCGGTCCGCGTCATCGCCCTCCCTGAAGATCACCTGGCCGCTCTCGACCGTCAGCTCAGATGTGGTCTCCACGAGGACGTCGAGGTACTCGGCAGGGAAGTCGCCGAAGAGCTGGTGGCGTACGAACAGCTCGTTGGTGGAGCGTGTAGCGGATGGATGTTGGCCTTGCATTGGCATTATCCTCCCTGCCGCCTGGCGCACCGTGCCGGGGCTCATATCGTATCACTCCGGGAGCGGAAAGGCAAGGGGTAACGGGCATATTCGTGAAAAAGAGCGCAAAACGGCGCTTTACGCCTCACTCCGCATCGAGGCGTCGGGCCTAAGGGCCTCACGTGCCCGTGAAGTCCGTCACGATCTCTCGACAAGAGGGGGAAGGCGGACACTCCGCCATTGCGCGTGGCTGCGCGGCGGTCCCGCAGGGGCCGCAGGGACCGAAAGAAGCAGACTCCGCGACTCCGGCGTCACGGGGAGAGGGACGACAGCCACGCCAGCACGTCATCCATCTCGAACTCGTGGCCCCTCCCCGGCGTTACGCGCAGTGTTACGGCGTCCTCGGCCTTGTGGGCCCGATAGATAGACCGAAGCTCGCTCAAGGCCGGCTCGACGGTCTCGTTGTATGCCGCTGAGGCGTTGCCCGGCCCCGGAGTGTCAAGCTCTCCGTAGTGAACCCGGATGGGTACCGGCGCGCTCAGCCCGGCTATGTCGCTCCTGTCCATCCACTGCAGGATGCCCGGCACGCAGTGGGCCGGTGCGTTGTAGCACCGCGCGAAAACGGCGCTGAACGAGCCCATGGACCCACTGCAGTAGATGCCCCGGACTCGCCGCGAGAACGCGGGGTACGTGATCGCGAGGTCGCCGCCATAGGAGATGCCGACGGCCTGCACCGTTCGCGTGCCGTGAGTGTCGGCCAGCCAGTTCTCCCAGCGCACGAGGTCCTCCACCGTCTGACCGACGAGGGTCTTGCCGTAGAGGAATGTGTCGGTTACCAGCGTGAACTGGTTGCCCCGGCGCGAGCCCCAGTAGTCGAGCCAGTGCCCTTCGTCGTCGTCGGCCATGTCGCTCAGCGCCCCGAAGCCCCGGTGCTCGGGACAGAGCACGAGGTGGCCCGCCTGGGCCATCCTCAGCGCGAACTGGTGGTGGTAGTCGTCAGCCGCGCCTACACATGGCTGGGCCTCGCCGTGTCCGTGTATGGCCATGACGGCCTCGGGCTTTGGCGTCGTCACGGTCGCAGGCCGCTCAACCCGAAGCAGGTATGCCGGAAGTCGGACACCCGGGCCCGCTGCCATCACCCATGCCTCGATCCGGACCCCTTCGTGCATCGTGGTTCGCAGCATCTCCGCGCGCGCGGGCCCGGGCGGCGTGTAGCCGATGAGCTCGGCCAGCTTGCGGCGGCAGGACCGCTTCCAGGCATCCAGTGAGCCCTTGCGGGAGGCAAACGAGAGAGAGCGCCGCCCGGGGCCCTGCAGGGCCTTCAGTCCCAGTTCGTCGGCCCTGATGAAGACCGCATCGTCCATCGGCCCCTCCTGTGTGCCGGCATATGCTCCCAATGGCCACGCCGCAAGCGCCGCGACAGACCCCAGTCGGCGCGCCAGCTCACGCCGCGAGGCGCGATGGCAACTCATCAGGCCGGTCCGCCGAGCTCAATCTCGACGGCGGCGACGGAAGCTACCGGGAAGGTCCACCGGCCGCCGGCTGGCAGGGCGCTCTCTACAGGCTGAAGGACGCCCTCCTCATCGGCCAGTACCTCGTACTGAGGGTCGGCGGCCAGCGTGAAGACCTTCCCGCCGGCAACGCTCCGTCCGTCCACGCGCAGAACAGCGTCCAGGCCGCGAGCGCGTTCGGTGTTGACGACATGCAGGAACACCCGGTCGCCCGTCACGGAGGCGGCAACGTCCAGCCCGTCGGGACAGGAAACCACCGCCGCGCCCTGGCGCCCCTGATGGTGCCGAAAGAGGCTCATGACGCGCGCGACGGGCATCATGAACGAGCGTCCGCCCGGCACGGGGATCATGATCGCGTTCACCTGCCAGCGCGTGCCGCAGAAGTCGGCCAGGGTCGCGATCTTGAGGATGTCGCCGTGCCGCGCCTGAACGTTGAGCATCCGCGCGTTGGCCACGCCTGCCGCCCATGAGGAAAGCACCTCGCAGCGGTTGCGGCCCTGGAGCGCGAAGTGCCCTTCGGTCATGGCGAGTTTGGCGTGGCTCCCGCCGACCTGCTGCCGCATCTCGCTCAGCTTGGCATCCAGCGACCTGTGGGCGTTCATCAGATGCTGCCAGGTGAGGTCCGGGTCCTTGCGGTACTCGTTGCCACGGAGTGGGCTGTTGGGCAGGCCCGAGCCGAAATGGTGATGGAACGCCACGTACTGGATATGGTCGCCGGCTACCTCGATCATCCTCGGCGCCCAGCCGCTGTCGCCCCATGCTATCAGCTCGATGGTCGGATCCGCCTTTCGCATGGCCTGAGCGAAGGCGACCGTTCGACGGGCCGCGGCCTCGACGTCGAAGTTGTCAGCCGAGTAGGACGTCTCGTTGCCAAGCTGCCACAGCTTCAGGTCAAAGGGCTGCGGCGCCCCGTTGCGCTTGCGCTCCGCGTTGTCTGGATCGTTGCAGTAGGCAACCCACTCGGCGGCTTCTTCGGGGCCGGCGGATCGAGGACCCTGCGCATCGGCCCAGTGCCGGTTCCCCTCGGACTCGAAGTTGACGCAGTAGAACGGGCGCGCTCCCACCTGCCGGCAGAAGTCCACGAACTCATGGGTGCCGACCTGATGGGGCTCGACGCCGCCCCAGCAGAGGTTCAGATAGGGCACCCTCCGGGATCTGGGGCCGACGCCCTCTTTCCATCGGTAGTATGCCGAGAGGATGCCGCCCCAGCGGATCAGCGGGGGCCCGAGCGCGCGTGTAGCGTCAATGACGTCCTGACGCCATCGCGCGTTGCGGTGGTCCCATGCGGCCTCAACCGAGCTATCGGTTACACCCAGCGGCTCCATGAACTGCATGTAGAGATTGGGCGAGAGTGGGAAGAGCGGCTTGGGGTCCACCCTCAGATCGGCTGGGCCGTTCGTATGGCTCGAGGTTAGCAAGAGGCCCCTCCCAGGTATCGCAGCCAGGGCCGCCAAGCCTGAAGTCGCGGCCACCAGATCGCGGCGGCTAAGATCGTGTCCCGGCACGGCGGAGCATCCCAGGGCTACGTTCGAGTGCCCGGGGGCGTTTCCTGCTGGTCATAGCTGCCGGGTGCGTGTCACGGTTTGTGACGGGAGCCTGCGTATCGCCCTACCGTCATCCCCGCATGTCGTTGGCGGGGATCCGCGTCATTGTGGATTCCCGCCTCCGCGGGAGTGACGACTGGCCGATATGGCAACACCTCGCCGCTCCGGCGACCCCGTCAGCGCCGTAGCTCTCGAGAGCCGCACACGTGCGCAGAACCGCGATGCCCGCCAAGGCGCTGACGGAGCAGCGCCCTCCGCAGGCCGAAGCGCTCCGGCGAAGACTGCCCGCCCGTCAAAACCGATGACACGCACGGTAGGTGCCCTACCTCACCGGCGGCTTCTCGCCCTTCACGAGAGCCGCCAGCCAGGCTTCGGAACGTTGCTGGAAAGGTCTGTGATCGCCCCCGTGGCCGGCTCCGGGCATGATGACGACCTCCTTCGGCCCCTTGAGCTCGTTTGTCATTGCGAACACCCCTGGAGCAGGGCATACCGTGTCCACAAGCCCGAGGCCAATCAGAATGGGGGCCTTCACTCGGGAAGCGAAGTTCACTACATCGTAGTACCGGCTCGCCGCCCGAACCATGGCCTCCTCCTTGCCCTGGGTCTGCCAGTACCACATGGGCCAGCCCGCGGCGCGGCCTGCTTCGGGACCGTTGAGATCGCAGCCCGCGGGAACGTCGGCAATCCCGGCCGTGGCCCTGGGGTGGAGCGCCGCGGTGACGATCGTTTGCAGCCCGCCCTGACTCCCCCCGGTCACCACCAGCGTCCGGCCGTCCCAGTCGGGCCGCTGGGTCAGGTACTCCGCGGCCCGGTAGCAGGACAGGTACATACGGAGGAAGTAGCTTGTCTCCCGATCGTCGTTACCGATGGCGGGGTAGTTGCTGATCGTGGTGCGGGCCGCCTCGTCGTAGAACGACTGGGGCCTGTCGAGGGGCAGGTCGTGGGCCATGATGTCGAGCACGAGCCAGCCCGCCTCGGCGCGCCATGTCACCCAATCCCGTTGAAGCGGGTAGACGCCGGCCCACTGGACGATCAGCATCGCCGGGAACCTGCCTTCGCGCTTGGGCCTGGCGAGTTGTCCGTAGATGCGTGAGCCGCGGATGTTGTCCATGCGCAGCTTGCAGTAGTCGATCTCGGGCCTGCCGATGTCAACAGCCTCCAACTGCGCGTTCGGAGGGGTCCTCGCCAGTTCCGCCAGCTTGGCCTTCCAGAACCCGTCGAAGTCGGCCGGCCTCGGCAGCGAGGGCCGGAGCTTCTCCGGGCTGAACACGGCCCCCGCAAGCGCACTGATCTCCCTGGACGGCAGCTTTGCCTTGAGCTCGACCAGAAGCGTTCCGGGCTTGTCGAGGCGCTCTTCGAGGACTGCCTGACCATCCCTCAGAGAGAGGGCGCCCTCGCGCACCGAGGTCAGTGCGTTCCGCTTGATCACATACCTGACGTCGGCCACGGTCTCCGCGCCCGGGCCGCGGACCTCGATGGTCCATCGAGCCGTCTCGCCTGCCGCGTAGACAGCCTGCGGCTTCGACGCCACTGCGACGATTTCCTGAGGCGCGGCGGGGCATGCCGCGGCGGTGAGAGCGAGCACGAGTGCGGCGATGCGAAGGAAGTGCGGTCTATACATGCGGTTCTCCTTGGGCGGCCCGGGCGGTGGCGCACGGCGCCACATTCGTGCGCGGCCCTGAACCGTCCTGCCGGAGGTCAGTCATCCCCTCGAAGGCGGGGCGCCACGGATCCCCGCCAACGGCATGCGGGGATGACGGTGGTGTCGGCGCGGATGACGGTGGTGTCGGCGCGGATGACGGTGGTGTCGGGGGATTGACGGTGGGGTCGGTCGGCTCGGCCACCCGAACGCCGGCGCCGTCGCATCTGAGCTGGTACGGACTGCGCCGTGCGTGTCATGTTCTCGGACGGTTGCTAAGTG
>Ga0172368_10006861_pt1 | contig 12094 bp, 8 predicted proteins | sample Lak11m_FD_114540 | JGI IMG/M metagenome (GOLD analysis project Ga0172368, IMG submission 114540) | Freshwater microbial communities from Kabuno Bay, South-Kivu, Congo - kab_022012_11m | ecosystem: Environmental > Aquatic > Freshwater > Lake | place: Democratic Republic of the Congo: South-Kivu...
CGATTGCGTACTACTGCCAATTGTTCGCTTGTTCCTTTTCGTCTCATGCCACTATTATGACATATTTCGAGACTTTCATATTTCAAAAATCAATAATACGACAAGTCAAAGTATGAATGCGGATTCAAAATTTACATCGTCGTATTGGGGGGGGGACAGGTGAAAGGGGCGGAAGTTGATGGCGACATCTACGATTTGCAGAAAGGGCAGGATGACAGGCAGGAGAAGAAGACGTTATCCGCATTTTGGTTTGCTCCAATGAAGTAGAATTCACGCATCAAGATTTTTCTACGCTGGAGACTTTCAATGCGAAAAGACATACTGCACACGCTTGTGATCTGCGCGATTCTGACCGCTTCATTCTCATCCGTGTTTGCTTCTGTGACTCAGGCACAATCTACGCCCAATCCTGATTCGGTCAACATCCCCGGCACGCACCAGGATGAATTGGGATGCTCCGGCGAGTGGCAGCCTGACTGCGAAAATACCCAATTGACCTACGATCTCGAAGACGACATCTGGCAGGGGACGTATGAAATTCAGCCGGCCAATGACGCCGATAAAAAAGGTCCGCGCTATAAGGCCGCGCTCAATGGCAGTTGGGGTGAAAATTATGGACTCAACGCTGCGGGCGGCGGGGCAGATATTCCGCTGCTTGTCACTGAGCCGACTCTGGTCAAGTTTTATTATGACCACAAGACGCACTGGATCACCGACAGCTTCAATACATCAATTGTGGTGGTGATAGGCGACTTCCAACAGCAGTTGGGATGCGCCAACAATGACGATGCAACCTGCCTGCGTTCATGGCTTCAAGACCCCGAAGGCAGCGGAGTGATGGGCTTTGTCACGAGCGCGCTCAAAGCAGGGACGTACTCCGCCGCGTTCACGTTGAATGAAGATATCAGCAATACACTCGGCGAGGCTCAGCAGTTTACCGTCAAGAACGATGGCGACGAAATCTATTTTGGATACGACACCGCGAAAAAGGAAACTGTTATCAGTACCGAAGGCGCGCCGAAGGGCAGCTTCTCCAAACTGCGCGCTCATTGGGTCAGCAGAGATACCATCCTGTGGAACGTGGTCGGTTCGCCGAAATATACCTACTCTTTATATTACTCGTCCGATGCCACACTCGAACTCAGCGCAGATGGTATCCTCAACGGCATCGAAATCCCGCTGACCTATGTCAAGAGCGGTGCGCGAGCCGAGATCATTGATACGTTTCCGCATCTTGGGGCGTACACTGCTCTCACAGTCAACGAAGCAGATTGGGGCGCGGAGAAAGAAGCGCTCAAGGGGCAGGCGGCTGTCCTTGTCCGTGATGCGAATGGCAAAGTCGTGGATGTGAGCGGCGTGCAAATCCCCGGCGTGCTGGATGACCTGTATCGATATGAAGGTTCATTGGGTGTGACCTTTGAATCATCCACACCGACATTGCGCGTCTGGACGCCGACAGCGCAAGTAGTCACCTTGAATCTTTACGATACGGCTGATGCAACTTCTGCAAAGAAACTTCCCATGCAATGGGACTCTGCAGCTGGTGTGTGGAGCATCAGCGGCGACGAAAGCTGGAATGGCAAATACTATTTATATGAAGTGAAAGTCTATGTTCCTTCTACTGGAAAGATCGAAACCAATCTCGTCACCGACCCATATTCGCTCAGCCTTTCGATGAACAGCAAACGCAGTCAGATCGTGGATTTGAAGGATGCAAAACTCAAGCCGCAGGGCTGGGATGAAATTGAGAAACCCGCTCTTGCCGCGCCCGAAGACATGGTCATCTACGAATTGCATATCCGTGACTTTAGCATCAGCGACGGAACCGTCCCTGAAGAATTGCGCGGAACATATAAAGCGTTTACTGTCACAGATTCAAATGGAATGAAACATCTTGCTGAGTTGGCGCAGGCTGGTTTGACTCACATTCATCTATTGCCAGCCTTTGACATTGCCAGTGTAAACGAAGATAAATCCACATGGAAAAATGTGGATGAAGCGCAGCTCGATTCTTATCCGCCCGACTCGGATGAACAGTCCAAAGCGGTCAGCATTATCACCGGCACAGACGGATTCAACTGGGGCTACGACCCGCTTCACTACACAACGCCCGAAGGCAGTTACACCACCGATCCAAATGGAACAACCCGCATCCTTGAATTCCGCGAGATGGTGCAAGCTCTGAATCAAAATGGTTTGCGCCTGGTAATGGACGTTGTTTACAATCACACCAACGCCAGCGGACAAAGCGACAACTCCGTGCTCGACCGCGTCGTGCCCGGTTATTATCACCGCCTTAATAATGAAGGCAGCGTTGAGAAATCCACCTGCTGTGAGAACACCGCCACCGAACACGCGATGATGCGCAAGTTGATGATCGATTCTGTCGTCACGTGGGCAACTGAATACAAAGTGGATGGTTTCCGCTTTGATCTGATGGGCCATCATATGCTGTCCGATATGCAGGCTGTCCGCACTGCGCTTGATTCTCTCACCATCGAAAAAGACGGCGTGGATGGCAAGTCCATTTACATTTATGGCGAAGGCTGGGACTTCGGCGAAGTAGCCAATAACACACGCGGCCAAAACGCCACTCAACTCAATATCGCCGGGACAGGTATCGGTGTGTTCAATGACCGATTGCGTGACGCTGTCCGCGGCGGCAATCCGTTCAATGATCCGCGCGAGCAGGGTTTTGCCACAGGTTTATTCTTTGCCGCCAATGATAACGAAAAGCGCGCGCCTGAAGATCAGCTTGACCGCCTCAACACATACAGCGATTGGATTCGCATCGGTCTTGCCGGCGACCTTGCCGATTATGAAATCACGCGCGCCAATGGCGATGCTGTTCCCGCTAATTTGGTGCTCTACGGCAAAGTCCCCGCTGGCTATACCGCCGACCCGCAGGAAAATATCGTTTATGTTTCAGCGCACGATAACCAGACCCTCTTCGATGCCATTCAACTCAAGGCGCCCGCCGACGCCACTCTCGCCGACCGCATCCGCATGAACAACCTCGCGCTCAGCCTCGTCATGTTCAGTCAGGGCGTTCCATTTTTTCACGCAGGCGATGACATCCTGCGCTCCAAATCGCTTGACCCCAACTCATACAACTCCGGTGATTGGTATAACAAACTGGATTGGACTTATGCGACGAACAACTGGGGCGTGGGACTCCCCATCGGAACGGGGCAGTGGGAAATTTACAAGCCGCTTCTTGCTGACCCGAAACTTGCTCCTGCTCAAGCAGACACTGACTCAGCCTCGGCAGTTTTCCGCGAATACCTCGGCATCCGCAAGAGTTCGCCGCTCTTCCGCCTGCAAACCGCAGACCAGATCAAGCAGTCCGTTTCATTTCTCAATAATGGAGTTGACCAAATCCCCGGCCTGATCGTCCTGCACTTGAATGATGTGACTAAGTTGGATGCGAATGTTCAAGAGATGATCGTGCTGTTCAACGCCAGCCCGGACGCGATTACATTCAGCGATGCTTCGTTCAGCGAAAAAGATTATGCCTTGCACATCATTCAACAAAACTCAGTGGACACAATTGCGAAGAGCGCTTCTTTCACGAACAACACCTTCAACATCCCAGCCCGCACCACTGCCGTGTTTGTTCTCGCAGACCCGCTCCCCGCAGAAACTGCCGAACCATCACCTGAAAATTCTGGTGCAAACTTCACACTGGCCGCCACCCTCGGCGTGGTCATTGCCACATCGGGAATTGCATTCTTCCTGCTGCGAAGGCGCAAAGCCTAAACAGGTTGACAAAACAAAACGACCCCTGTCCAGCGGCGAGGCAAAAACAGGGGTCTGACTTAAACAGCCGGCAAAGACTGAGTAAGCTGTTTTCATTCTATCTTATATTTGAAACACCTGAAATCGCTTACGCGGGTTATTTTGTAGCGCGACATTAATGTCACGTTACGAACGGAGAATCCTTTACCGCATCTTTAAGTCACCTTTACAGTAATTTTAACTAGCCCGTGATATGCTTTGATCTTGTTCATAAAAAACAGGAGATTATCAAATGACGAAGAAAATAGGATTGATCGCCATCGCGGTATTGGCTGCGCTGGTTGTATTTGCAGCATTTGCAATGAATATGAGGCGTTCACACATTATGGGCGGCGGAGCGCAGATCGAACTGGTGGCTGTCTCTGCCGACGGCGAACAGATTTCTCCCTCGGCAGATGTGACCTCGGTCACGGGTGAATTAGCGAAAGGCTCTGCCGCGCAAAAATCAGGCGACTTGATCGTTTTGCTTGCACTGAATCCCTACCCGCCAAGTGTGGGTAAGGGCGAGTTTGATGTCACACTGATAGATGCCAGCGGTCAGGCAATCGACGACGCATCCATCAGCCTTGACCTGACCATGCCTGCGATGAGAATGCCGCCCAATCAGCCGGTCATGGAATTCGTAGCTGACGGTAAATACCACACAGCGGCTTACTACACCATGCGTGGATGGTGGCGTATTGAAGTGAGTATCATTCGCGGCGGCGAAACTCAATCCGTTTTCTTTGATGTGGGATTGTAACGGACATGCTGCTCAGTAACCTGGCGCTCGCTTTCGTTACAGGCATTATCAGCAGTTTCGGACACTGCCTCGGCATGTGCGGCGGGATCGTTGCGATCTATTCCGCGCGGCAGGCGGCGCAGACTCCTGCGGACGAACCTCAACCAGGCCTGCTTGCTCGCATCGGCAGTTTTCTACCGCTGCATCTTGGGCGCATCACCACGTACACCTTCTTCGGCGCATTGATCGGGCTGGCGGGGTCGCTCCTCGATCAGGCTGGCGGGATGATGGGCTGGCAGGGCGCATTCTCGGTAATGGTGGGAATCGTGATGCTGCTTGTATCGCTCAGTTTAATGGGCGTCCTACCGCCCATCGAAGCGACGCTTCTTTTGCTGACGAAAGGCAATACGCCGATGACGCGCATGCTCGGGCTTTTCGGTAAACGCAGTTTTGTTTCCACGCTGACCCTCGGCATTCTGTGGGGGTTCCTTCCCTGCGGGCTGGTGTTCGCGATGCTGGTCCTGGCTGCACGGGTCGGGACGTTATGGGGCGGTGCCCTAACCATGCTCTCGTTCGGGCTTGGAACCGTTCCGACCCTGCTGGGGTTCGGTCTCGCCGCAAATTTACTCAGCCCCAAACTGCGCGGACGACTGCAATCCGTTGCGGCGATTCTGCTGATGCTGTTTGCTGTTCAAACCGTTTTGCGAGGGCTGGCGGTTGCAAACATCATTCCTTCATTTTCATATGGACAGGTAATGTTATGGTAGACACGATCAAATGCGATCATTGCGGCGCGGAAGCGAATGCAAAATATGTGATCAAAAAAGAATTCGACGGCAGGGTTTTGAATTTTTGCTGCCGCGGCTGTTTGCAGGTCTACGAGATGCTGCGCGAAGAACAATCCAATATTGAAAAACCTGCCGGCGGCAATTCCGAACAATGAACAAACTATTTTGAAGCAGATTGTATGGTCGTAGCAAAGTCGCTTGACAAACATGGAGACTTGGAACGCGAATAGCGCGAATGGGTGGATTTCGCGAATTTCCTTTAGCTTATTCGCCCCATTAGTAAATTCGCGGCATTCGCGTTAAGGTTTTTAGAACTTTGCTACAACTATGAAGCAGATTGGCGCATTGCTTGACAATCCAAATACACGCGGATACACTCATGGCGTTTGGGGAGTAGCCGCCTGTTTCCCCGCAGGATAAGTCGTCGTCATCCCATTGGCTCGCACAGCGGGCCATCGGCGGCTTGTGCGTTTGAAAACGTTGGCGAGACCATCACAGAGGCTGTGGTGGTCTCGTTTTAATTTTTGCTCGAAAGAACAATCTCAAGGAGATTATGCATGGCACAGGAAGAAATAAAAGAACAGGAATGGCACGCGCTAAAAGCGGAAGAGGTATTGAAACATCTCGAAGTGCAGGATGAAGGCCTGTCTTCGGCAGAAGTGGAAAAGCGCCTGCAATATTACGGGCAAAACCAACTAAGAGAAGCGCCGCGACCTGGCTTCCTTGCTTTGTTGTGGGGACAGTTGAACAACTTCGTCGTCATCCTTTTGATCGTGGCCTCGGTCATCTCTGCCCTTCTGGGCGATTACGTGGAAGCCGCCGCGATCATGGCCATCGTTGTCCTGAACTCGGTATTGGGCATTGTGCAGGAACAGCGGGCAGAGCAGGCTCTGGCTGCGCTCAAGAAACTTGCCGCGCCTGATGCTCAGGTCCTGCGTGACGGTGCGCGCCGTTCTGCGCCGGCTTATAACCTCGTGCCCGGCGACATCGTCTTCCTCGAAGCCGGGAATTTCATCCCCGCTGATTTGCGTTTGCTTGAGGCAGTAAATTTACGCGTGGAGGAAGCCTCGCTGACCGGCGAGTCGCTGCCTGTGCAAAAGAACGCGGCGACTGTGCTTGAGAAGAACGTCCCGCTCGGCGACCGCAAGAACACCGCCTTCATGGGCACACTCGTCAACTACGGGCGCGGACGCGGCGTGGTCACCAGCACAGGTATGCGCACCCAACTCGGCCTGATCGCCTCGATGCTGCAAAATGTTGAAAGCGAAGAAACGCCATTGCAGAGAAGGCTCGACCAGTTGGGCAGGTCGCTCAGCATCGGCGCGTTGATTCTGGTCGCGGTTGTTTTTATTGTCGCGCTCATCAATCAGACAAATATCGGCGAACTGTTCACCAGCCCGCTGGAATATTTCAAGGAATTTGCAGAACAGATCACCGAAGTGTTCATCATCGCCATCAGCCTTGCGATTGCCGCCGTGCCGGAAGGATTGCCCGCCGTGGTGACAATTTCGCTGGCGCTTGGAATGCGCGAGATGATTCAGCGCCACGCGCTCATCCGCAAGCTGTCCTCGGTTGAGACGCTTGGTTCGGCCACGACAATTTGTTCCGACAAAACCGGCACCCTGACCCAGAACGAAATGACCGTCACCCGCGTCTGGGCCGACGGACAATTTATATCGCTGACCGGCACAGGGTACGCGCCTAACGGAGAATTTCAAATCGACGGCGCGAAAGTGGATGCGCTGCGCGAAAAATATCCCGCGATCCTTTCCGCGCTCTGGCTGGGGCTGATCAATAACGACGCGACCATTGAAACCACCGGCGAAAAAGAATCACAGCAGACCTACCGCATCGTGGGCGACCCGACAGAGGGTGCGCTGCTGGTGGCTGCGGCCAAGGCTGGGGCGATCCACTTCGAAATTGACGAAGCCTACCCGCGCGAGAACGAAGTCCCCTTCGACTCGGAGCGCAAGCGCATGATCACCATCCATGATGTGCGCGACCCCAAGCCGCATGATCTCTCTCCGTTTTCAGATGAGAAGCACAAAGGCTGGGACGTAATCGCCGTCAAAGGCGCGCCGGATATTGTGCTAGACCTTTGCACGCAGTACCAGGGCATGGACGACAAGCCGCGCCCGATGACAAAGGAATCAAAGGAAGCCATCCTTGCCGCAAACGATTCGATGACCAAAGACGCGCTGCGCGTGCTGGGGCTTGCCTACCGCCTTGAAAAGGATGTGCCTGATAACCCGGAAGAATTAAAAGCCGAGGAACTGGAAAAGAATCTCGTCTTCGTTGGGCTGGTCGGCATGATCGACCCGCCGCGCGCCGAAGTGAAGCCTGCGCTTGAACATGCGCGCCATGCCGGCATCCGCACGGTGATGATCACCGGCGACTTCCCCAATACCGCCAAAGCCATTGCCGAAGCCATCGGTCTTTTGCGCCCCGGCAAAAAGGTGATGACCGGCGCGGCGCTGGACGACATGAGCGACGAGGAATTAAAGAACATCATTGAAGACACCGACGTCTTTGCCCGTGTTTCACCCGAACATAAAATGCGCATCGTGGATGCGCTGCAAGCCAACGATGAAATCGTCGCGATGACCGGCGACGGAGTCAACGATGCGCCGGCCATCAAACGCGCCGATATCGGCGTGGCAATGGGCATTACCGGCACCGACGTCGCCAAGGAAACCGCCGACATGGTGCTCACCGACGACAATTACGCCAGCATCGTCGCGGCAGTTGAGCAGGGACGCATCATCTACAGCAACATCCGCAAGTTTGTGTTCTTCCTGCTTTCGTCGAACGTGGCAGAGATCATGATCATCTTCCTCGCCACACTGGCTGGTCTTCCCGCGCCGCTGACAGCCATTCAATTTTTGTGGCTCAACCTCATCACCGACGGCGCGCCGGCGCTGGCGCTGGCCATGGAAAAGGGCGACCCGGACATCATGGATCAGAAACCGCGCGCCAAATCCGAGCCGATTGTCAACCGCTCGATGGGCATCGGCATCATCGTGCAGACTATCGTACAGACTGGTGCGGTGCTGGGAGCATTCGTCATGGGGTTGATCTGGCACCTCGAGGCAGGAGCAGTCATCCCGTCGGGAGCGAACGCGCTCTCCTTCGTCATCGCCCACGACTGGCGCGGTATCGATGTCCAAACTGCGGAGACGATGGCGTTCGTCACGTTGTCGCTGGCTGAGTTGTTCCGCGCTTACACGGTGCGTTCGGAACGGGCTTCGCTGCTTTCGATCAAAATCTTCTCGAATAAATATATGCAGTACGCGGTGGGGCTTTCGATCACTTTGCTGTTGATCGTGTGTGCCACGCCATTCCTGCAGCCGATCTTCAACACGCATTTCCTGTCGCTGCGCGAATGGGTTGTGGTGCTCGGGCTGGCGCTCATGCCTGCTGTGGCGGAAGAGATAACCAAATTCTTTTTGCGAAGAAGCAAGGCTTAATTCCAAAAGCTCCCGCAATTGTGCGGGAGCTTTTATCTCTTGCATAATTAGCCGCAGAGACCACAGAGAAATCAGAGATTTTTCTGTGGTCTCTGTGATCTCCCTTGGCACCGCCCGACACATCGGCTCTTTGTATTGCGTCGCACCGCAAAGCAATGTCGCATTCGCGGAGCGACGCTGAAAGGGCAGGAGTGTGTGGCAAAAAATAATTTTACTTTTTCACTGCGTTTACAAAATCGGCGAACAAACCATAAGCCGTTTCAACGGGGCCGCCTTTCATGCCGGGTTTCTCTGAAAGCGAAATCGAATAATCGAGAATGACATCAGTTCTGAAGGTGATGCCGGTGCTCGAGTTCATCATGCCGTAGAGCGGAGAGGTCGAGTCAACCAGTTTGGGAGAAACACTGGCTGTTACTTTGTCGCCGACCTTTTCAGCGGAGCAGACGAGTTTATAGCGTTTGCCTTCCGCTTTGGCTTTGGCGATCATCTCAGGGGTGATGCCGCGAATGCCGGTCGGGTTGACCTGCTGCGGAGTCATGGGCGTATCCATTAATACGGTCACCAGCGCCGCGACCTTGATCGCTGCGTCCCAACCGTCCACGTCGTTAGTGGGGTCAGTCTCCGCCAGCCCGATGGACTGGGCATACTTGACTGCGTTATCGTATGTTTCGCCGTTCTCCATTAATGAGAGGATGACATTGGTGGTGGCGTTGAAGATGCCTTTGATGGAGGTTAACTCTGCCAGCGGAAAGACTTCACGGAAAACAGAGAAGACAGGAGCACCGCCCAGCACAGTGGACTCAAAGCCAAAGCGTTTGCCTTTGGATTTTGCAAGCGCGGTCAATTCGCGGTAGCCATGCACGACGGGTCCCTTGTTCGCGGTGATGACATGCATGCCCAGATTTAACGCAGTTCGAATGTGATGGAGCGCGGGCTGCCCGGTCTGTGTGTTGACGGGGGAATTCTCGAACATCACATCGGCCTGGGAGTGCTGGATGACGGAGAGGGAATCGGTTATTGGGAATTGGGAGTCGGAAAGCGGGTTGATCGATTTACCTGACTCAACGAGTTCCAATATTTTTTGAAGATCGAGTCCGTTTGGGTTGACGGCAAAACCATGAGAGCCGGTGGCGATGCCCGTGAACGAAAATGTGATTCCCTGTTCTTTGAGCAGATCCTGCTTGCGGATCAACAGCCTTGCCAGCGAGCGGGCGACATTGCCGAAACCGATTAATGCTAATTTGTAATGCATGATTCCTCCAGTTGAAAGGTTGAGGGTCACAAGTTGAAAGTTGAGAACCCGCAACCTTCAACCTGCAACTTTTAGATCGGCGGGTATGGAAACGAGCGGCGGTCGCGCGGGGCGCGCGGAAATACTTTGGATGTGATCAATTTTTCTGCGCGGTTCTGCAGGGCGGTAATCTCGTTCAGACTGAGATAAGACTCAAAGAGGCGGGACCAGCTGTCAGTTTGGGAAAGAGGCGCGAGCAATTTATCAGGAATCGCCTGCCCGGCGAAGTCCCAAATGACCGTGCGGAGTTTATCCTCTTCGTGAAAACAAACGCCGTGATCGATGGCATATAACTTGTGGGTGGAGTCTTCAAAAAAAACGTGACTGCCTTTTCGGTCTGCATTATTGATCAGCAGGTCGAACAGCATGACCGGCTTAAGCAGGTTTTTATCTTCGCGCGAGAAGTTGAAGTAATGATATTCCACGTCGTAGTTGACATATTGCTGGAGAGAGCCGGGGCCGTGCGGGCCGTCTTCGCGCAGAGTGGTATAGGGTACGAAGTGAAAGCCGAGCGCCTCACTTAATAAATATGCGGCAACTTCACGCTGCGCCAGTGTGTTATGGGGGAAGTCCCATAGCGGCTGTTCGCCTTTGATGGGCTTGTAGACAGCAGGATATTCCGCGCCTTCATAAACCACGTTCACGAGGAAGGTGTAGTTGCTTCCAAGCATAAATTGACCCTTCAACTCATACCCGCCAAGTTGAAGGGCTCGTTCTATTTTTTCCAAGGAGTTATCACTGTTCACTGATGACTAATCAACCATCAAACTATGCGGCTAACAAACTAATGTAAGTGTCCGTTTTTCTTTGGGCAGAAGTGACCTTCGGGCTCCATCGGCTGACCGCATTGCGCGCAAATGGGACGCCCGCGGCTGGCAACATCAGCGCCCCAGCGAGCCAAGCGGCGCGCCTGGCTGCGGCTTGCCCAAAAGCGGATCTGCGCCGCGGAGTCGGGGTCTTCGTCCTCGGTCAGCAGTTCCTTGGTAAAGACCACAACCTGGTCACGTTCCTTGTCGTAGGCAAGCCCAATTTCGCCGGCGCGAAAAAGCGGATCCACCGGCGGATGGATGCGCATACGGTCTTCGGAGTATTCGCCGGATGCTTCTTCGAGGTTGGGGTTCTGACGGTATATCTGCGACAGGAATTGTTCAATACCGATCGCCAGCGATTGAAGCTGCGCCTTTTCAATCAACACGGTAATGGTGCGCTGATCCTGATAAGCCTGTAAATAGAAGACTCTCTGACCGGGGCTGCCAATGGCATCCGCCGTGATGTGGTCGCAGGGGTCTACGTCAATTTCAAAACGGGGCATAAGTTACCTTTGAGGAAATACATCCGCAGATTACGCAGATCGTCCAGATTTTTTTCTGCGTAATCTGATAAATCTGTGGATAAGTATTTATTTTTGGTAGTATACCAGACTGCGCCTCATGTATAATCCATACATCTCGCCGAAGGAGAGCGCCATGTACGATAAAAAAATGATGGATGAATTGCAAGGCTTACTGGATAAGTGGGGTAAGACATCTTTGCAAAAGGCGCTGGCGCAGTTGCCGGAACGCGCCAGTGAATTTATAACCACATCTTCCGAACCGATTAACAGGCTTTACACCCCGCAGGATATTGCCGACCTGAACTACGAATCAGATCTCGGACTGCCGGGCGAATACCCCTACACCAGAGGAGTCCACCCGACTCTGCACCGCAGCAAATTGTGGACGATGAGAATGTTCGCCGGCTTCGGCACTGCCGAGGAAACGAACAAGCGCTTCAAATACTTACTCGAGCAGGGTCAAACAGGATTGAGCATAGCCTTCGATTTGGCGACTCTGATGGGCTACGATACTGATGCTCCCGAAGCGTTGGGAGAATTCGGCAAGTGCGGTGTGGCGATCTCTTCGCTGAAAGATATGGAAATTTTGCTCGAAGGCATTCCACTGGAAAAAGTCTCTTCGAGCATGACCATCAACTCGCCAGCTGCCATCATCTGGACCATGTACCTTGCCGCCGCCGAAAACAAGGGACTGCG
>Ga0172368_10006863_pt1 | contig 12093 bp, 14 predicted proteins | sample Lak11m_FD_114540 | JGI IMG/M metagenome (GOLD analysis project Ga0172368, IMG submission 114540) | Freshwater microbial communities from Kabuno Bay, South-Kivu, Congo - kab_022012_11m | ecosystem: Environmental > Aquatic > Freshwater > Lake | place: Democratic Republic of the Congo: South-Kivu...
ATTTGGTGAGACCGTCCATCACGTCGAAGCCGACTTCGCTGCCCGCGCGCCAAGGGAAGTTGTAGAGGACGATGGGAATTTTGACGGTTTTGGCGACGGCTTCATAATGCGCGAGCAGTTCGCGCTGGTTGGGACGCGAATACGGCGGGACGGCGACCATGAGCGCATCGTAGCCCATCCCTTCGGCGAGTTGCGAGTAGCGGACGACGTCACGCGTGGCTCCAGAGTTGGTGCCCGCGATGAGTGTGGCACGTCCGTTGACTTTCTCTTTGACGAATTTGAAAATGTCCAGCCGTTCCTGTTCAGTGAAGGCGTAGACTTCGCCCGTGGTGCCGCCGGGGACGAGACCTGCGATCTTGTTGGCGATCAGGTATTCGATCAGTTGTTCAAGGACGAGGTAGTTGATGGATTCATCGTTATTGAAAGGCGTTACTATGGGGGCGTAAATTCCTTTGAATTGCATGAGTTCTCCGAGTTGGAAGGTTTGAAGGTTACAGGCTTGCGCTGAGATTGTCGAAGCGTTGAAGGTTGCCCCATTATAAAAGAAAAGACCAAGACTCCCTTTTGAATGTCTCGGTCTAGGTTCAAAAACTCGTTGGTTATGTGACAGATTGCAATTCTTCGCGCACGACTCGACGCAACATGACTTCGATTGGTTCCTGCTGGCTTTTCATATGCTCACGCAAAGCGTTATTGATTAGCGTCTGGTAACTTCCGCCGCCAGATTCTTCCACCTGAGCGCGGAACCAATCCAGAATGTCGTCGTCAATGCGGATGGTGATTCGCGTTTTGCCTTTCGCCGCGCGGACAACGGCTCCGCGTTTCCCTTTGCTGAAGCTATATTCACTCTTCATTTTCCTGCTCCTCATATACCTGTTTTTCGCGTGTGGTGGCTTTTCGCGCAGAAATAATCCGAATGATGACACCACGAAACGTGTAAACAACAACCAAAATCCGCCTCAAGAAATCCCTGCCAATGGTAATAAAACGGGCTTCGCTGGGATGGTCGTCTTCGATGGTGATGCCGTTTTCGTCTTCAAATACACCGACAGCATCTGAAAATTTGACGCGATGCTTCTTGTAGTTTGATTTGGCTTTGTTGGGATCCCATTCATAACTCATGGCTGGATTATATGCACAATTGTACACAGGCGCAAGGCTACACTTGCGGAACTGGGAACAGATATTCGTTTATTCGTGGTCCATTCGTGGATGGTTACTTCCCACAGCGGAAGTGGGCAAGAGTCTATTTTCAGGAGAGAATAGGGGACGCCGCCACCACACGAAAACCGACGATGCTGCCGACGTAGGTGAAGTTGAGGCCGTAACGGTAGGCACAGCGCGGGTCTATCCATTCAAGGCTGACGAAGGATCCGCCGCGCACCACACGGGCACTAACTCTATGTTCATCTTCACGTCCATCATTGGCTTTGTAAGGATATGGCTCAAACAAACTATATGTCCACTCCGAAACATTGCCGCTCATGTCGGCGCAGCCATACGGAGAATCGCCTTGTGGAGAATAAAGTCCAACAGGGGTTGTATCGTCTATTCTACCTTCGAATGTATTGCATTTGTTTTTATCAAAACTGTTGCCCCACGGATACTCGCGCCCATCGGCTCCTCGCGCGGCTTTTTCCCATTCGGCTTCGGTAGGTAAACGCAAGATTAAGCCAGAAGGCAATTCGGTTTTGAGTAAGTTGTTCAGCCATTGGCAGTATGTCATTGCGTCTGTCCATTTGACACAAGTAACGGGATGATCTTTTTTCTTTTCCCAGCCATCTACGGGGTGTTTGATTCCTTTGGCTTTGATATAAGCATTGTAAAATTCATTGGTTAAGGGGTAACGTGCCATCCAAAAATCGTAGGGAATAACTACAGAATGCTGTGGCTTTTCATCTGAGTTGCCATTTTGCTACCCATCAAGAAAATATCCGCAGGCACACGCATAAATTCCATACCATTTGAAAGATTAAGAATGTTCAATTTCACCATCATATTATCTCCTTTTAATTATGGAATTCGACGGCTTTTTCGATCTTCATGTTCCAATCCTGCCTTGGGAAGAGTTCTTCTTCGCCAGCAAAGGTTGAATCCACGGCTCGGCACAGAGTTTTTGGTATAACTCGCGGATGGCAGGTTTGTCATTGCTAGAGTGGCAGAGGAAGACGCGGAGGGGCGATTCAGATGTTTTTCAGATATGAGATTTTTCATTTCGTTGAGTCAAGAAGTTTTTTAGATGCCTTATAGATCATCTCCAATATATCTAAGGCACTATCTTCCATTAGATTGAACTGGGATATTAACTGCTTTAAAGTTGTCTCAATCCATTTCACTTGAGCAATTTCAAATTTCCCTTTTATCTGCTCTGAAGACAAACCAATCGACTCACTTATGTCAATATAGGGAAAATAAATAAGTTGCCCCCTCGACGTAGTTACAACACCGGGGTTAGCCGCTTTAATCCGACTTGCATACTTTACATTGCCGCACTCATCTTCCGCAATTGTTTCAAAAGAATCCTGCGAAAGTTTTACTTTATAAACACCGCCGCCTTTAATAATTTCCTTGTTGGTTTCTATAAATTCCTTAGCTGAGAAATGTTCAGCTAATTTTCGTTCCTGCTCTGGGCGCAATATCGACTTTCCAAAATCTAAAAAAGGAGGTGCAGATTTTATCTTTGTTAGAAATCTTTTCCCGCTATAGTCGATGCTTTTACCATTTGTTATTTCATCTAAGTTGGATGAAAAACTTGTCAGGTAATCTGAGAAATTTCCTCTTTCAACATAGTTTTCCTCAGGCACAGCCTCCCTCACCATCAAGCCAAGTGATTCAGCACGTACTTGTAAAGATTTGAGCAATCTTTTGTGCGCATTTGGCGAAAAATAATCTATCCAATGTAATTTCTTAAGTTGTACAAAAGATGGAACGCAATTGTCTAGATGCAACGGAATGATATAAATCAATCCTTCTGGCTTTTCCTGTGCAATTTCTAGCGCTCGCCTAATCTCCTTATTTACATACCCCTCTTCTTTTACAGAAATTTTAGAAAGACAAATGATAATTGCATCTGCATCACGTGTGGCTTTATTAATTTCAAGATCAAAATCTTGACCACCAAGTATTTCTTCCTCGTCCAACCACGGATCAATCCACGCCTCCGCACGCAGCTTTTGATACAACTCGCGGACTGCGGGTTTATCCGCGGAAGAATGACAAAGGAAGACGCGAAGGGGGCGGTTCATAAATTAGGAATTCGGAATGATGAATTAGGAATTATGAAAAAGACATTGATGGAAGCAATGAAAAAATCCCCGCTGTTACGCGAGGATTAAAAGGTTAGACAGTCTCCAACTGGACGAGTTTCAACATATCAGGCTTGACGCGCGTGCTGAGGTCGAGGATTTCGATGCCGACGACGCGGTTATTTTCGTCGAAGTCTAAGATCACGCCGGGCTGGACTTCTTCCGATTCGACAATTTTGCTTTCATCAAGACGCAGGTAAAGCGCGTCACTTTTCTTGTCAACTTTTAGTTTCATTTCTTATTCTTCCATCATGTCAGCGGCGTGTTTGGTGAAAACGTAATCAGTCATGGTGAGGTTATTTTAGCACATTGGGAAGAGTTCTTCTTCGCGCCAAAGGCGAGCCAGGGTTGAATCCTCGTTCGCCGCGTAGTTTTTGACGCAACGCGCTCGTCCCCTTCGCGCGGGATTTTCCCCTACGCCAACTTTTTCGACACCGCCACCCGAAAACCGAGCCCGTTACCGGCGAACTCCAACCCGAAGCCGCTGCGAAAGGCACAGCGCGACCCCTGCCCGGAGCCTATGTAAGACCCGCCGCGAAACACGCGCCGACCGGGCGACTCTTCATCCTCGCGGCCATCGCCGGCGTCGTACGGATAATCCTTCTTCAGGGAATGAGTCCACTCGCGCACATTGCCGATCATGTCCGCGCAGCCATAGGGCGAGTCGCCGTCAGGGGAATATTTTCCAACAGGCGTAGTGCTGCCTTTGCTCCCCTCGCTTGCGTTGCATTTATTCTCGTCAAATTCATTGCCCCAGGGATACTCGCGCCCGTCCGTGCCGCGCGCCGCTTTTTCCCATTCCGCTTCGGTCGGCAGGCGAAGCGCCAATTCCCGATTCCCAAATTCCGATTTCAGAATTTGATTCAGCCACTGGCAATACGCCATCGCATCCTGCCACTTGATGTAAACCACAGGATGATCTTTCTTCTCTTCCCACTTTTCCACGGGATGCTTGATCCCTTTGGCTTTTACATAACTGTTGTACATCTCGTTCGTGACAAGCTGCCGCCCCATCCAGTAATCATATTGAATATCCACCTTATGCTGCGGACGTTCATTATCCTGCGCCAGATCGTTGACCTTTGTGCTGCCCATCAGGAATTTGCCCGCAGGCACCCGCACAAATTCCATGCCGTTGGAAAGGATCAATCTTTCTTCCGAGACGACAGGCTGGCGCGTCACTGCCAACGGGTGGGCTGGTTCTGTCTGCGGGATGGTTTTTTCTTCCGCTGTCAGCGCAGACTTGAACTCCGCCAGCGTCTTTTGACGCCCTGCGCGGCGTAACTGCATTGCGCGGTGCAATGCGCTGTTGACTGAATCGGGTATGCCCGGATTGATGCTCTTTGCAAGCGGAGATGCTTTTGCATTCCCCGCCATAATATCCACGCTGATCGGCGGGACGCGGTAGGTCAACATGCAGAACAAGGTCACGCCCAGCGAGTAGATGTCGCTGCGCGAGTCAGGGTCGCTCGTGCCATATAACTCGGGAGCGGCGAAATGCTGAGTCACCCGCCGCATCCCCGCAACATTTTTTGTGTCGTCGTTGAAAAATCTTTTAGGACAAAAATCCACCAGCACCGCATTTCCCTGCGGAGTAATGCGGATATTGGACGGCTTAATGTCGCCGTGAATCAACGGTGGATTCTGACTGTGCATGTAGATCAACGCATCGCACACCTGCCTGATCCAGGTCACGGATTGCTCGACGGGCAAAGGCCCTCTGCTTTTGGCCAGGAGCGTGCCGAGGTCCATGCCTTCCACAAAATCCATCACCAGATATTGCCCCTGACTGGCGAGCGTGAAATAATCGGTGACATGTGCCAGATGCGGATGATCGAGATTGAGGAGCATGCCTGTTTCGGGGATGAAATCCTTTGGCGCTTCGCCGCTTTTTTGTAATTTCTCCCTGGTTACGCAATCCCTTTGCGACCTTTCATCCCGCGCCTTGTACAGAGTGCCGATAGATCCCTGCCCCAACACTGCCTGAATTCGATAGCGTTCGTTTAAGACTTGGCCTTTGGTCAGCATAGGTTTCCCTTTTGTTCCGGGGTTCGCTTGGATGAATTATGTATCGTCTGAAGATTTGCGAATTATAACTGTAAAGCCTCCCGGTTTTGCGATGTGCGAAAAAGAAAAATGCGCCGTGTATTTTTAGACGCGGCGCATTCCATGCTTACTTACACAGATATAAAGTCGTCGCCTGATTGCCCGGCCCCTGATTGTTCGCGGCTCTATTGCTGAACTCAGGCACCACCGAGCAGGACGCGCTCAGCCAATTGGCAATATCCGCCTTGCCGCCGCGGTCACCGCCGTACATCACGAAACGCAGTTCGCCGTTCGCAACCATTTGCGCGAGACCATCAACGCTGACCACTTCATCCTGCCCGCCGAAGCCTCCCATGTAAAGCACGGGCCGCCCTGTGGCAAGCACCAGCGACGCTCCGCTTTGCGATGACGGAACAGCCGCGAGATATTCCACGCCCTGCGTATTTGCTTCAAGATAAGCGAGCAATTCCTGATTTACATTGGATGCAGGCCCGCCGTCCTGAACCTGGGCGCGATTCGCATCATCGAATCCAATTTGCTGATTATTGCCAGTGTAAGCTGTCGGCAAATTTATGTTTGGATTCGATGCCACGGTCATGACTGTCCAATACATCGGGATGACCAGCATCGCAGACAGGATCACAGCGTAGGCCGCCCGCTTCGACACGACCATTAGACTGATTCCAACCATGAAGAGAATCCCCGCTGGGAGCATCCACCACAGGCTCTCGCCGTATTGAGTCATCGCAAAAGATTGAAAGCCAAGTGTGACAGCGGATGCGGCGATGAGCAGAACACCAGCCCAATTCCTGTCCCTGCCCCATGACCACAACTGGACGAATCCAATTCCAACCATTGCGCCGAGCGCGGGAGCCAGCATGATGGCGTAGTATGAATGGAAGATACCAGAGATTGCGCTGAAGAACACCACGCAGATTAACAGCCAGCCGCCCCAGAGGATGAGGGATTTGTGAACTCCCGATTCAACTGGAAGTTTAATTTTTGATCCAAAGATTGAAAGCAAAAAACTGATCAATGCAAACGGCAACAGCCACGACATTTGCTTGGATAGCGGTTGTGTGAAAAAGCGGAAGACTCCGGGCTCGCCTGTCTCCTGGCTGAATTGTGTGCCGCCGCCCTGACCATTCGGCGCGCCTGCAGGAGCCTGCCCGTTTTGTTGCGGAATCATTCCCACAGGCGCGCAAGCCAGTATGTTCATGTTCGGCGGCGTGACGCATGAGCCATTGATCGTATTTCTATTTGGCTGAGTGAATGAACAAGCGTCACCTTGCGCGGAACTGGCGCAGGCATCGACTGCCTGTTGCGGCGGCCCTTGACGAAAATTCTGCTGGGGCTGAGTTCCCTGCATGGGGGGTTGACCAGCTAACGGCGCGGAGGGCGATGCGTTGAGTTCATCGAAACGAGGCGTTCCCTCATCCTGATTATTATTTCCCGGGCCGAAGAATCCGCCAAATAAGCGCGAACTTCCATTGTGGCCGGTAATGAGTCCCATGACGGTGTTGTCCCCGCTCGATCCGATGTAAGGGCGTGAGTCTGCGGGAGTTAAATCTACAACGATTGCCCATGAAAGTGAAACTGCGAGGAGCAGGATAGTTGCAATGCCGAGATTGAGGGTCTTGCGCAGCCAGGCTTCCTTTGAACCGAAAAAATACAGCGCGTAAAAAGCGGGGAGCGGTAAAAAGGCCTGCATCATTTTGATGTTGAAGCCGAGGCCAATGATGAACGCGCCGAGCAACAGCCAGCGGCGTTTGCCTGTTTCTGTTGCTTGAATAAACGCCCACGCGGCGAGAAGTAAAAAGAAGACCAGCAGACCGTCCATGGTGTTGTTGCGATTCGTGGCGACGAAGACCGGCGTAATAGCCATGACGAATGCCGCGGTCAGCCCCGCAAGTTCGCCCATGTATTTTTTGACCATCACATACAAAAGCGGAATTCCCAAAACACCGGCAAGGATGTTCGGCAGTGAAACGCTGAAGCCGCTCACGCCGAGGAAGTAGGCAAAGACCGCTTCGATCCACAACCCGAGCGGAGGCTTATCTACTGTGACCGAGCCGCCCGGCTCCGCCGCGACGAAGAAGAAGTTACCCCACGATTGCATCATGGATTTGACAGCGGCGGTGTAATAGGCATTCGCATCGCCGATGGCTTCGATGTTGTACATGTGCAGCCCAACCGAGAATACCATGATGACGATGACAAGCACGGTTGAGATCGTCGCGCCGAGAAAGAGATTTTTCTTTAAAAATGATGGGGAGGGTATCATGGATGCGTTTCCTTGTTAAGACGTTTGTGATAATATCCGTTTTGATGGATTATGGCGCATGCAATTTTCAGTATGACGAATGTGCTGTAGATAAATGAATTATAAAAGACGGTCAATATCAAACTTTGTATATATTGTGGAGAAATTATGTCGGTCAAACATGCAAACGAAGTCGAAGCCAAAAATGTTGCCGCCGGGAAAGATACACAGATTCAAGTCTTGATCTCTTCGCAGGAAGGGCCAAATTTTGCCCTGCGGAAATTTTCCATGCTGCCGGGCGGCGGGATGCCGCGTCATACCAACACGGTCGAACATGAGCAATATGTTCTGCGCGGACATGCGCGGATTGGCCTCGGCGATGAGGCTGTCGAGGTAAAAGCGGGTGATGTGGTCTTTATCCCCGAAGGCATGGCGCATTTCTATGAGAACATCGGCGATGGGCCGTTTGAATTCCTGTGTATCATTCCCAACAAGGAAGACAAGATTACGATTGTGGAAGGATGTTGATTCGCCCCTACAATGGCGTTTTGGACGGCATCCCCGCATTGCGCGGATACTTCGGAGGCGTGGCGGCGACCTTATCCGCCAGCACGAGGTAACGGTCATCGACGACACCGGGCAGGTTGACGGGGATTAACTGCTTTAGTTTTCCGCCCAAAATTTTCATCGCCTTTTCAGCGGACTGCGCTTCGGCAGGTCCGCTTTCGCCTTTTTGCGCGAGGACCGTCCCGCCGATCTTTACCAGCGGAAGCAGGTACTCGCTCAACACATTCAAGTTCGCAACCGCGCGCGCCACCGCCCAATCATAAGTTTCGCGGTGTTCTTTCTTCTGCCCGATTTCCTCGGCGCGGGCCTGGATGACGTTCACGCCCTCCAGCCCAAGCACGCGGACGATATGCTGGCAGAACATGGCTTTCTTTCCAACAGACTCGACCAATGTCAATTGCATGGATGGATAAATTATTTTCAGGGGAATGCCCGGGAAACCGGCGCCAGTTCCCACGTCAATGAGGCGGCGCGGAGGGTTGGCTTTCCAGGCGAGCACGCAGGAAAATGAATCCAGAAAATGTTTGGTGCGGATCGATTCCACATCCCGAATGGCAGTGAGATTAAATTTCTGATTCCAATCCAGCAGTTCGCGCTCGTAGGTGATCAGCGACATGACCTGCCGCCCGGTCATGTGAACGTTGAAAAGTGAGAGCGCGTCGCGTGCCAGAGTTTCCATGCGGTGATTATACCCAGCAACAACATAAAAAAGAGATTGCCTTTCGGCAACCTCTTTTTACTTTTTACTTCTTCTCTGCGGGAGTTTCCTGCGGCTGTTCCTTCTTAATTTTCTTCCCGCGCATCTTTCGGATGATTGCGCGCCCGCCGAGGAAGACGAGATACAACGGAATGGCGATCAGGATCAATACCGGCAGGTTGTAGATCACAAAGCGGATGAGGAAATCGGTAAAGTTTTTCAGGAAGTCAACCAGGTCCTGCACCGCTTCAAGCGCCACGCCCTTCGGTTCCCATTTGCCAATGACCACAGGCTGGATGGTCTCTTCGGCGACAATGCGCACGCTGATGGCGGAAAGCGCGGCGGCTTCATCGTAATATTTGATCTGGCCTTTGACGATCTCGATCTGTTCGCGGTAATACACAAGCTGGTTGAAGATGTTGACCACGTCGGCGGTATCGGTGGCGTTTTCAAGGATCTTGTTTAATTGGGATTCGGCGGCTTCGTAATTCTTCAAGCGTGACTGCAGGTCAACATATTCGGCGGTGACATCCTGTCCGGAAATGGTTTCGGTTTGCACTTCGACCGCATCTTTTTTGACCTGATCGAGCACCTCTTCCAGTTTTTCAGAAGGCACGCGGATGACGATCTGCGCTTCGGGCACTTCAACATAATTGCTGGTGTAACTCTGGTACAGGTTGGACGAAACCACAAATCCGCCCATCTTCTCGGCCATTTGCTGGATGGCCTTCATTCGCCCTTCAACATCCGAGACAACAATGGACAAGTCGGCATTTTTAATGACGATGCGCTCCACACTGGTGGCTGAAATGCCTCCGCCGCTGTTTGCTGTTGACTGTTCCGCCGACCGTGCGGCTGGTTCGCCGGGCGGCAATGCTGCATCCTGCGCTATGGAGGGTGCTCCGCCCATTTCAGGCGAAACGCTGTAAAACTCCGTCGGCGCTTCCGATGCGGCGCCGCCGCACGCGGCGAGGGTCATTGCGGCAATGACGATCAGACTAAATGGCAAAATTCTTTTCATGGCTTCTTCTCCTTTTTATATCTTTACGCAAAGGACGACCATCGTTGAAGAATAGTTCCCTGTTGAGCCGGTGGACGATTCGAAAACCATCCGTGGTCTATTTTCATCGTCGGTTTACCAGCCGTCTGTCAGCCGCGCCGCGTGCTTTTCCGGCAGCCCCACTTCGCGGATGCGCTTCTGCACCTCGGCTACGTTGTATTCCGCGCGGCGCGGAGTCCAAGTGCGGGCTTCGGTGTCGTAGATGGCGTACGCCGCGCGCGGGTCGCGGTCTCTTGGCTGACCGACCGAGCCTGGGTTCAGGATCAACTTCGGGCGGAGAGAGATCGGCTGGTCGGGACGGGTCTGGTCGAGGGTGACTCGATCGGTCTGTACATCCAGCGCGAACAGGCATTGAATATGCGAGTGCCCGACAAAGCACCACGGCGTGCCGAAATGCTCAAAATTAACGCGCGCCGAAAGTCCGTTCAAAATATATTCCCACAACGGTTCGCGCGGACTGCCGTGCGCGAGCGTGGCTTCACCGCAGACTTTTGCAATTGACGGCAGCGAGCGCTTGAAGTCCATGTTGCTCGCAGATAAAACTTTTTCATGATAAACCAGCGCGCGGCGCGCATCGCCGTTGAAGGTTTCAAAGGGCATTTTGCCGATCACCGCTACATCATGATTGCCCAGCATACAAGTCAGGTTTGGGATATCGCGAATTTCTTCAACGACCGCGTTTGGGTCGGGACCGTAGCCCACAAGGTCGCCGAGGCACCAGGTTTCATCAACCTGACCGGCATCTTTTAAAACGGCCAGAAGCGCAGTGTAATTTGCATGAATGTCCGACATGACCAGAACGCGCATATTTACTCCAACAACTTCGAGATGTGTTCAATGATTTTCTCCGCCACTTCGGTCTTGCTCATCAGCGGCATTGCTTCTCTTAACCCGTTTGCAAATAATAAAGTTGCGCGATTGGTCTCCACCGCGAAACCGGCGTCATCTGCAGAAATATCGTTCGCCACGATAAAATCCAATTTTTTGGATTTCAACTTTTCGGCTGCGTTCTCCAAAAGGAATTGACTCTCGGCTGCGAACCCCACCACTACTTTGAAACGCTTCGCACCCGCGCCCGAGCCTGCCACTGTTTTAAGGATATCCGGCGCCGCTTCGAGTTCGATCTGCGGAATGCCGTCGCGTTTTTTCAATTTGTCTTTTGCCGTGTGCGCCGGGCGGAAGTCTGCCGCGGCGGCGGCCATGACGAGCGCATCGGCTGATTCTGCCAGAACGGCTTCCAGCATTTCCTGCGCGCTCTTCACCTGGATGACCTTCGCGCCCACAGGCGGAGTCAACGCCGTCGGCGCGGTGATGAGCGTCACTTGCGTGCCTGAATCGAGCGCGGCCTGCGCGAGGGCATAGCCCTGTTTACCGCTTGAATGATTGGTAATCACGCGCACCGGGTCAATGGCTTCCTGGGTGCCGCCGGCGGTAACGACTATTTTTTTGCCGGCAAGTTTTCCGTTTCTACCGAGCGCGATCCGAATGTGCCCGAAAATTTCCGCAGGCTCGGCCATGCGTCCCTTGCCGGAGAGACCTGAAGCGAGATGTCCGCTTGCAGGGCCAGCAACCAGCACTCCGCGAGAAAGAAGCGTGGATAAATTTTCCTGCGTAGCGGGGTGGTCGAACATCCCGCCATCCATTGCTGGCGCGATTAATATCGGGCAGGTGGCTGCCAGCGCGGTGACGGTCAGTAAATTGTCTGCGATGCCGTGCGCGAGTTTTGCGATTGTATTGGCTGTGCATGGCGCAATGACAAGCAGATCGGCAGTTTTGCCAAAACTGACATGCAGCACATGCGCTTCGTTTCCCCATAGGTCATTGTCTGCGTAGGCGCGCCTGCCGGTCACAGATTGAAAGGTGAGCGGCGTGATGAATTTTTCGGCTGCGCCGGTCAGGATCACATCCACTTGCGCGCCTGCCTGTGCGAGTTTGGAGGCAAGGTCTGCGGCTTTATAACCCGCTATTGAACTAGTGACGCCAAGTAGGATGTGTTTTCCTGAAAGAATGGACATACGAAGTGATTATACTCTTTTGGACGATACACCACAGACAATGGACAATGGACGATGGAGTTTTCATGGTCGATGGTCTATCGTCCATCGTCATCTAAAATTTGCCCCTTGACGCATCTGCGTGAGAAGCATAGAATAGC
>Ga0172368_10006864_pt1 | contig 12092 bp, 8 predicted proteins | sample Lak11m_FD_114540 | JGI IMG/M metagenome (GOLD analysis project Ga0172368, IMG submission 114540) | Freshwater microbial communities from Kabuno Bay, South-Kivu, Congo - kab_022012_11m | ecosystem: Environmental > Aquatic > Freshwater > Lake | place: Democratic Republic of the Congo: South-Kivu...
GATCTGCTGGAAACAGCGAAGGGGTTCGGCCTGGACCGGGTCTGGGTCCTGAGCGGCGCCTCGGCGGTGCTGTCGAATCTGGTGTCAAATGTACCCGCCGTGCTGGTCTTCCGGCCGGTCGTGGAAAGGCTGGCCGACGCCGAATTGGGTTGGCTCACGCTGGCGATGTCGTCGACGCTGGCGGGCAACTTGACGATCCTGGGATCGGTGGCGAACCTCATCGTCGTCGAGCGGGCGCGAGGGCATGTGGACATCCGGTTCACTGAGTATGTCAAGGCCGGAATCCCGGTCACGCTGGCCACGCTGGCGCTCGGGACCGCCTGGCTGACCTTCGTGAGGTAGCAAGGCTCTGGTAAACTGGAATTTCCCAATCTGAAATTGATTGATCGAGGCCTCTGCATGATTCAAGCAACACAGTTGCGTCCAGGCATGGTGATTCTGTTCAACGGCGAACTGCACACCGTGTTTTCCATGACCCACCGCACACCGGGGAACCTCCGGGGATTCGTGCAGGCAAAGATGCGGAATCTCCGATCGGGTTCGATGTTCGAACACCGGTTTGCGTCCGAAGACCGCGTCGAGCGTGCCCAACTCGAACAGCACGAAATGGAGTTCATGTACCAGGATGGCGAAGACTACCACTTCATGAACACCGAAACCTACGAGCAGATGCACCTGACGAAGGATTTCATCGGCGACGGGACAAACTACCTGGTGCCGGAGATGAAAGTGCAGGTGGAGTTCCACGAGGGCAGGCCGATCAGCGTGGAATTGCCGCCGACAGTGGATTTGAAGGTGATAGAGACCGAGCCCGGTCTGAGGACGGGTTCGGTGTCGAACGTCGGCAAGCCGGCGAAACTGGAGAGCGGAGTCACGGTGAGCGTGCCCCAGTTCGTGAACGAAGGCGACACGATCCGGGTGAGCACGTCTGAAGGGACGTATCAGGAGCGGGTGGCGACGGCGTAGATCTCTTCGACAGCGGCAGGAAATCGAAGAAGACCCTCACCCTGGCTGGTGTGAACCCGGAGGGCGAGGGTCTTTATTTTATTCCGGTGTCAGGCCCTGGCTGGGATGCGGCGCCTGAGCCATTTCTCGAAGCCAACCGCAGCCCAGATGACGCAGGAGGCGCCGAGGATGAGCGCCCACTGAGACGCGCCAAGGGGAGCGCTCTGAAACGCCGTGTTCATGAACGGCAAATAGGTGTATCCGATCTGCAGGAGGATCATCAGCGAGACGCCGCCGATGAGCCAGCGGTTCGAGAACACGCCGAGGGCGAACATGGATTGCGTGAGCGAGCGGCAATTGAACAGGTAGAACAGTTCGCCGAAAACGAAGACATTGACGGCCATTGTGCGCGCCTCGGCCACAGAACCGCCGTTCATGAGAGTCAATTCGAAGAATCCGAACGCGGCGGCCAGCAGAAGGCCGGACACCAGGGCGATGCGCCATTGCAGGACGCGGGTGAGGATCGGGGCAGCCGGGTCGCGCGGGGGCTGGCCCATGAGGCCGGGCTCCTTAGGCTCCATGGCGAGCATGAGGCCAAGGAACACGGCGGTGGTCATGTTGATCCACAGAAGTTGCACAGGCACGATAGGCAAGGTTGCGCCGGCGAAGATGGCGGCCAGGATCACCAGGCCCTCGCCGATGTTGGTGGGGATGGTCCAGACGATAAATTTGACGAGGTTGTCGAAGACGCCGCGGCCTTCCTCGACGGCGGCCTCGATTGAGGCGAAGTTGTCGTCGGTGAGGACCATATCGGAAGCTTCCTTGGCGACTTCGGTGCCGGTGATGCCCATGGCGATGCCGATGTCGGCGCGGCGCAGGGCGGGCGCGTCGTTTACGCCGTCGCCGGTCATGGCGACGACGTGGCCGCGGGACTGCAGCGCCGTGACCAGCCGCAGCTTTTGCTCCGGGGTGACACGGGCGAAGACCGAGGTGCGTTCCGCGGCTTCGGCAAGCTGGGCATCGTCGAGAGTGGCGAGGTGTGCGCCTGTGAGCGCGCCCGAAGAGGCGCCGCGGAGACCAACCTGGGCGGCGATGGCGGCGGCGGTGCCAGCATGGTCGCCGGTGATCATCTTCACGTTGACACCGGCGGACTGGCAGGCGGCGACGGCGGTGATGGCCTCGGGCCGCGGCGGGTCGATCATGCCCTGGAGGCCGAGGAAGGTAAGCCCAGAGGCGACGTCGGCGTGGTCGAGGACGTCGCGGCCGGTGTTGAGCGATGCGCGGGCGAGCAGGAGAACCCGCAGGCCGGTGGATGCCATCGACTCCACCTGGCGGAGAATCTCTTCGCGATCGAGGCCGGCGGTGGCGCCGCCGGCGTCCAGGGCCGAACTGCATCGGGGCAGCAGGGCTTCCGAAGCGCCTTTCAGATAGATGGGGCGGCCGTCAGTGCCGACGGCGTGAAGAGTCGCCATGTACTGATGTTCTGACTCGAACGGGATGGCGTCGAGGCGCGGGAAACGGTTGGTTTCCTCCAGTGAAAGGCCGGACTTCAATGCGGCGGAGAGCAGGGCGCCCTCGGTGGGATCGCCTTCGATGCGCCACTGTCCGCCTGACTGGACAAGTACCGCATCGTTGCAGAGCAGACCCGCGCGGAAGCATTCCGCAAGCGCGGCATTGGACTCCGGAGCGGGTCCGGAGACGGTCTCCACATGGCCTGCTGGAGCATAGCCGCTGCCGGTTACCGTATAGACGGCGCCGGCGGCGAACGCCGCCTGGACGGTCATTTGGTTCTGTGTGAGAGTGCCGGTCTTGTCGGAACAGATCACGGTGGTGCTGCCGAGGGTTTCCACCGCGGGCAACTTGCGGATGATGGCGTTGCGCCGGGCCATGCGGCCGACGCCGATAGCCAGGGTGATGGTGAGGGCGGCGGGCAGTCCTTCGGGGATCGCACCGACAGCGAGCGCCACGGCGGCCATGAACATATCAAGCCAGGATTCGCCGCGCGTAAGACCGACGGCGAAGGTGAGGGCAGCCAGGGCGAGGATCACCCAGAGCAGGACATGGGAGAACTGCGCGATCTTGCGGGTGAGGGGGGTGGCAAGGCTTTCGGTGGTCCGCAGCAATTCGGAGATGCGGCCGATCTCGGTCGCGTCTCCGGTGGCGATGACGATGCCGCGGGCCGTGCCATAAGTGACCAGAGAGGATGAATAGGCCATGTTTTTGCGGTCAGCCAGACCGGCGTCGCTGGTGATCGCCGCGGCATCCTTCGAAACCGGCACGGATTCGCCGGTGAGGGCGGATTCGTCCAACTGGAGTCCGCGGACGTGCAGCAGGCGGAGATCAGCAGGGACCTTGTCGCCGGCCTGAAGGAGGACGATGTCGCCGGGGACGAGTCCACTGGCCTGGATCTGGCGCCGTTTCCCGCCCCGGAGGACCGTGGCTTCCGTGGTCATGGAACGCGCCAGGGCGTCGATCGCCTGCAGTGCCTTGGCTTCCTGGATGAAGCCGATAATGGCGTTCATCAGAACGACGCCAAAGATGACGCCGCTATCGAGCCATTCCGAGAGCAGAGCCGTGATGGCGGCGGCGGCGAGCAGGATGTAGATGAGAGGCTGGTTGAATTGCAGCAGAAAGCGCACCAGGGGACCGCGGGTCTTTGGCGGAGTCAGGACGTTGGCGCCTAAAGTGTTGAGGCGCGCGGCGGCTTCATCGTCGTCGAGGCCGAGCGCCTGGGCGGATTGAAGCAGTTCCAGCGCTTCACTCGCTTCCAACTGATGCCAGGGGCGGACAGGGACGGACTGAAGGGTTTCATTGTGTAGAGTTTTCATTGATAAATCCTCGTTCTGGGCCAAAGCGGAAATGGTGGACGTTTTGGTGAGCGCCGGATGGCCGGTCAGGCGCTTAGCCTCTGGCAAAGGGCGCGGAGGAGATCGTGGCGGGTCAGAATGCCGACGAGACGGCCTGAGCTGACCACGGGCAGATGGTAACGCTCGAGCTGCATCATGAGCAGGGCCGCCTGGCCGACAGGCGTTTCGGCATCGACGGTGACAAGCGCGGTAGTCATGACATCGGCTGCGCATCTTGTGCCCAGGCCTCCGTAGGTTTCTTCGAGTTTCTCCGGGTTGACCCAATCACCCATGAGGGTTGGCGCCTTGTAGTTGGAGAACGGGACAACACTCTTCCGGACGAACAGGTCGGTTTCGGTGACCAAGCCGACGAGATTGCCTTCAGTATCGACAACAGGGACGCAGCCGATGCGGTTTTCGGTCAACTGCCGCGCGATCTCGGCAACCGTGGTATCCGGTCGGACGACGATCGGATTCGGCGTCATGTAATTCCTGACACTCATGAACGTACCTCCCGGCATGCCCCTGACGGCATGCCCGAATGTGGATGGATCCGGAGCGGAAACAGGCTTGAAGCCGCAAAGCGGTTCAGGCTCGGTTTCTGGTTAGAGAAGGGGGATCAGATTCTGGGGCAGGGACTTGGCATCTGCCCGCGCGGCAGCAGGATGTTCCTTGACTGCCTGGGCAGCCTTGGCGTGAGGATTCGGGTTCTCATCTTCATTTCCTGCCTGGAGCCGGCGGCCGGCCATGCTTACACGAAGGACGCGTGTGCGGTCGCTTACACACTAATAGTCTGACATAAACTAATTCAGACATCAAGATAAATCGATACGACGAGGACGATTCTTGACTGGCGATGTTCAGATCCGCGGGAGGCGGACTTCGGTGTGGCAAGCCGCGCCGGTTCCATGGAGAGGACGACGAAGCGGAGGCCGGTCAGGAGAGTGTCGTTCCCGGTGCTTGCGTTGACTGTGGCGAGGATTGGCGAAGCATGCGTTCCGGGCGAGGGAACCCACGTGGAAGCGCCAGAACAGGAGCTTATCCGGGCCCCTGTTCCAGTTGTGCTAACGCCGGATCTATTTGCGGCGGCGGAGCAGGCCCATCAGGCCGAGGCCGGCGGCCAGCGTGGCCAGGGTTGCCGGTTCAGGGATGGCGGAGTCTCCTCCTGAGGCGTAGATCGCCATTTCAGGAGTCAGGCTTTGGCCGTCGAACGCGAGTCCCGATGGATCGTTGGAATACCAAAACGTCCCGTTGTCGTTGTAAACGCTGTTTTGCGTATGCCCACCGACCTGATAGGCGTTGCCGCCCGTTTGCCCAACGGTGGATGCCGCAATCCAGTATCGTGTGCCATTGGTCAATGCGTAGGGAACAAGCAGGCTTCCGGTAATCAGTTGCAGCGTGGACACGCTGCTGGTCTGGTAACCGGTGACAGCCAGAACGTTGGCAGGGTCGGGCGAATTCGCGTCGTCCGCGAACAGCTCAAAACGGAAGGGTGAACCGGCTCCTTCGATCGAGACAGCCATGTACGCGCCAAGCGTGTCCACCAGAGTCCCCGTTGTCCCAGTGAAGATGAAAGAACTGGCATAGACGTAGGTGCCGTCCGAGCTCAGCGGCTGCCAGTACAAGCCAAGATCGGGTGATTTGTTAACGATGACGGCCGCCGGCGCGAGAGTTGCGGACGAAAGGCCGAAGACGAGAGCACAAACGATGTGACTGACCTTCAAGTGAAGCTCCTCCTGTCAAAAAACGCGTAAGCGTCCAACGATCACGCCGCTATCGCCTGATAGTACCACGATGGGTATATCCGGGCTCTGGCGCCACCGGGGGAGAATCACCCTAATTAGGCGACGAAATCACTTTGGCGGGAATCTGTGGCGGGGGGTTATGCCTGTCTAAGAATCCTGAGCAGTTCTTCCTCCTCCAAGGGATCGACGGTGCGGAGGTCGAGCAGCAGGGTATCGGATTCGATCCGGGCGATCACTGGAGGGACAGCCTGGCGCAGGGCGCGTTCCATGCGAACTGCATCGCCGGGGACGGCGATGAGCCAGGTCTTGAGAGACTGATCGGGCGTGGAGCCGCCTCCGATGAGGGATTCGCCCTCGATGAGTTCGGCGCCGGGGCGGTTCCATTGGCGGAGCAACCGGCCGGCGCGGCGGTGGATCTCCCCGGGGCTGAGGCGGATCATGCGCAGGGCGGGGATTTCGTCCCAGCGGTCAAGCAGGAGGCTGCGCAACGTGGTTTCCATGGCCGCGATGACGAGCTTGTCGAGACGCAGGGCGCGGAACATTGGGTTGGCGCGCAGGCGCCGGACGATCTCAGGGCGGCCGGCGAGGATGCCGGACTGGGGGCCGCCGAGGAGTTTGTCGCCGCTGAATGAGATCAGGTCCACGCCGGCCTTGAAGCTCGCCTGGGCGAGTGGTTCGTCGATTCCGAACGGGCAAAGATCGGTGAGGCAGCCGCTGCCGAGGTCTTCGTAGAGCGGGATGCCGGTTTCGCGGGAGAGCGCCGAGAGTTCGGCCAGCGTCGGCCGGCCGGTGAAGCCCTGGACATGGAAGTTGGAGGGATGCACGCGCATCAGGAGGCGGGTCTGCGGCGTGATCGCATTGCGGTAGTCCTCGATGCGGGTCCGGTTGGTGGCGCCGGCTTCGACGAGCCGGGCGCCGGAGCGGGCCATGATATCGGGGATGCGGAAGCCGTCGCCGATTTCGATCAGTTCGCCGCGGCTGACAATCACCTCGCCTCCGGCGGCGAGTTCATGAAGGGCCAGCCAGACGGCGGCAGCGTTGTTGTTGACGGCGATGGCCGGGCGGCCGAGGAGGCGTTCCAGCAGAGGCGCGGTGTGCGAGTCCCGCTTGCCGCGGCGGCCTTGGGCGAGGTCGTATTCGAGGTTGGAATACGGGCCCGGCGCGGGCGTGCCGGAGAGCGGAGCGCGGCCGAGATTCGTATGGAGGATGACGCCGGTGGCATTGATGACATGGCGCAGCGACGGGGAGGCAAGCGCGTCGAGCGACGCCGTGACCTGGTGTGCGAGAGCCATGGGCGGGGCGGATCCAGAACGAATGGCGGACCGCGCTTCGTCAATCACGCGGCGGCACTCGGCCACAATGAGCCGGCGGGGGAACCGATCCTCGATGTTGGAGAGCGAGGAGGCCAGTTCGTCGACCGACGGCAGTTGGCGGAATTGCTCCTCGATGGACACGGCAGGATGCCTACTTCAGGGGGAACATCGCCCGAAGCTCTTCGATGGACGGCCGCCGGCCATACTCGCAGAGTTCAAAGCTTTCGACGTACTGCACTTTGGCTGCGGCGGCCTCGCCCAATTCCTCGACCAGGGTTTTGCGGACGGCATCGGTGACGGGCTGGATGCGCATGGTGGAGAGGAGTTTCTTGCGCGCGGCGGGGTCAGCCGGGATCTGATCCTGGCGATTGTCGACGTAAGGCAACCATTCGTAAAATTGCGAGACATGAGCGTCGAGGGCGTTGATCTTGGTATTCCAGACATCATCGAGGGGCACGGCGACATCGGGGCGGAAGGGGGCGGGCTTCTGGAAGGTGTCCTGGTAGTAAAGGAAGACAGGGTTACGGCGAAGCGGCGGCGTATCGGAGACGATATTGGGGACGACCACCATGTAGGCGGCATCCTGGACGAGGACGCCCGTGTAGCGGTGGTCGGGGTGGTAGTCGTTGGGGCGGGGGGCGACGACGATATCCGCTTTCCATTCACGGATGGCGCGAATGATCTGGCGGCGGACTTCGAGGGTGGGCATCAACTCGCCGTCATGGTTGTCCAGGACCTGATATTCGGCGATCCCAAGCCGCCGGGCCGATTCCTGCGTCTCCAGAAAACGACGCTTGGCCAAGGCAGCGCCGCCCAGGGTCTGGTGGCCGGCGTCGCCATTGGTGAGGGAAAGGAACTTGACGGCATGGCCGGCTTTGGCAAGTTTCGCCGCTGTGCCGCCGAACTTGATGTCGCAATCATCCGGATGCGCGCCGATCGCAATGACACGGAGTTTCGGGGTTTGGGCGAGGCCGCAAGCGGCGAGCAGGGTGAACAGGACGGCGGCGTGTTTCATCACGAGAGCGATTCCTTTCGGCCGGGATGGCGGTTCCTTCAGAGTGGATTGTACCCTACTCGGATCCCTGAGCCGGATGGCCGCGGTGCAACCAATGGTGTTCGTGAGCTCGTTGCAAGACGTGCTGGATATTGAGGCCGGTCAGCATCAGGGCGATGCTCCCGCCGATGAGCAGCGGCACGGTGATGACGAAGAACATGACGGCCGTAACGCCCTTGGCGGCCTGGGCTTCGACGCCGAGGATGTGAGTCAAGGCCACAAATCCGAAGAAGTGAAACACGCCCACATTGCCCGGCAGAGCGGGCACAACCGTCCCGAGCCTCAACACCACCAGAACAATTGCGGCCGACGTCCAGGGCAGATCCAGCCCATAACCTTCAAGCATGGCGTGGATGGGGATGATCTGAAGAAACAGGTAGATAAAACTGGCTCCGATGGCCCGGAAAAACGATTCCGACCGGCCCATGGAGTGAAGGCCCTCGACGAGGGTGCGGACGACCTCCGACCAGCGGTGGCGCGTGGTGACGTGACGGGCGAACCGGCTGTTGAGGACGGCGAACAAAACCAGCGCTCCAAGAATCCCGACCAACGCCGCCAAGGCCAAAGCGGCGGCCTCCACCTGGTGCGGGACCTCCACCACCAGCGCGACGGCCGCAAAGCCCAGAATGAGCCAAACGCCGTCAATGAGCCGTTCGATGAGCGCTGATGACAGCACGAGCGGGAACGCCAATCTACTCCAAAGCGATTGGAGATAGCACCGGACGAGTTCGCCGCTGCGAAACGGCAATACCTCGTTGGCAAATAGCCCGATATAAACCGCGCGCACGCTCTGGCCAAGCGGCACTCGCTGGATGGGCGTGAGCAGGATGTTCCACCTCCACGCCTGGCACACATAGACAAGGACATCGCTGGCGACGGCTGCGGCGATCCATGCCCAGTGTATGTTGCGGAGGCGCGGGAGTTCAGTTTTCCAATCGAAGTCGTGATAGACCCAGAGCAGGCAGGCAACCGACAGGGCATAGACAAACGCGGTCACGATCCGCTTTCGCGTCGAGTTGCCACGGGCCGGCGTGGAAGGGTGACTCCCCATCTCTTACCATCTTAGCGGCCGGGCAACCCCGGACCCGGCACCGTTGGCTGAAGCGCACCTTCCATCCTCGCGGAAACCACTTTCAACGCGATGTCCTCCTGGTAGGCGGGCGACGCCAGCACCTTGATTCCGCCTGCGTGGCTGAAGTTCTCCTCGCGGTCCGTCTTCCCGGTCCGGGGATTGAGCCAGGAGGCTTTGTATTCACCCGCGGGCAGGCGGAGCTCGAGCTGCGTGTAGGTCCGGCGGTTGCCGACGACATAGTTCGGCTTATGGCCGGCGAGAGTGCGGCCATGGTGCAGATAGACGGCGTACTGGCGGCCTGGTTCGGCGAGGGCACGGGCAGAGGCGTTTTCCGGAACGCCGGCGGCGATGAGATCGCGAGCCGGGGCCATGCGGACGAAGTCGAGTCCGTTCATGAACGCGGCGAGATAGGACAGTTGCTTGCGGAGTTGGGGCGAGCCGTAGCCGGGATTGGCGGCTGGGACGGGATAGGTCCCATCTTCCTGGCCGGCGATGAAGGAGTAATCCAGATTGTTGTAGTGAGCGCCGCCGGCGAGTATGAAGTCCCAGCCCTCAATTCGGTAGATGGCCTCGCCAGAGCCGTCGAAACCCGATTCGTCGAAACCGATGACGCGGTTCAGGGCATAATTCTGATCCACGGCGATGGGCGGGCGGGCGTAGTGGAAGTGGAAGACGGAGACTTCGGGATCGGGAGCAGAGATGGCGCCCTGGTGGTTGGCGATGTTCTGGGCGATAAGGTGGCGATTGGGGAGCGACTTTTCAGTGGACGAGATGACGCGGGCGATGTGGCGCTGCCAGTCCAGGGTGACCCCGGCGAAGTACGGCTCATTGCAGATCTCATAGATGACGTTGTCGAAGGCGTTCAATTCCGCGACGATTTTACGGACCATGGCAGATTGGGCCTCGACCAGCGCCGGGTGGCGCAGCGTGAGCGATTCATCGAACTTCGCGTCGCCGATGCCGTTCACGTTCCTGTCAATGTACAGCGGACACTCTCTCCAACGGTGTTCGTTGTAGTAGGCGGTGAAAAGCGTCACCTCGACGACGATGCCGCGCTTGGAGGCTTCCGAGACGAAATCTTTGAGGCGAACGAAGTAGGCGGGATTCCATTTCGACAGGTCCCATTTGCCTGCGCCGGCTTCGGCCCAAGGAGTGATGTAACGGCCCGGCTTAGGCGCGAGGGTGTTGCCGTGAATGCTGAAATCACCGGGGAATTCGCGGTAGGCGCCGGTGAAGATTCGGGTCAGGTTCAGTTTGTCCGCGGCCAGCGCGCCAAGGTACTTCCGGTAGTCGAAATCGAGGTTCAGTACAGCGCCGTAGTGCTCGGCGGACGTGACGAGGATCGTGGGGCGGCCCCGAAATTCGTAATAGTGGGGGCTGGCCGGATGGAGGCGGATTGGGGTCTGCGCGGCCAGAAAGGGAAGGAACGCGAACAGCGGGAGAATCAAGGTTTTCATTGAGGTGAATGCTCCTTGTCCGGCCTCCGGAAGAGACGGCCGGATGACACCCACGAAGGTATCAGAGCCGGCATCCGAATTCACGCCGGGACGTGCAATGGCGGGCCAATCATAGCAAGATAGGGGCATGAGACTGATCGCACTAGGACTCCTGCTCGGGGTGATGGCCTCGGCTGACATAAAGACCGTCCAAGTGGCGCCCGCCGACGGATGGAAAGACACGGGGATCGACGTGGCCGCCGGCGACCTGGTGAAGTTCGAGGCCGAGGGCAAGGTAAAGTTCGCCGATGCCGCGACCGACTCGACCCCCGAAGGATTGAGGCGCGGATGGATGGACCTGGTGCGGGCCATGCCGTTGAACGATGCCGGGCGCGGCGCGCTGATCGGACGGGTGAGCGACGGACGGGCGGCGCGGCCGTTTTTGATTGGCTCGCGGCGCGAGGCGCGGATGGTGACCTCAGGACGGTTGTTCGTGGCCGTGAACCAGCCCGCATCATCGGCCAAAGGCGACGGATCATACGGCGTGAAGATCGAAATCGCGGCCAAGGCCGATGCATCCGCCCAAACCTATACCGGCCCTCTGCCCCAGTTGAGCAAAGAGCAGTGGGCGCAGATCCCGCCGCGCGTGATGGACGATGCCGGTACCGAGGGTGACAGGGTCAACTTCATCATCTTTGGCGGCGAGGATCAGATGAAAAAAGCGCTGTTGTCGATGGGCTGGGTGATCGTCGACCGCTCTGTCAAAGACACCATCATCCGCGGCGGTCTGGGCGTGCTCTCCGGCGAAGCGTACCTGACCATGCCGATGTCCGAGTTGAAGATGTTCGGCCGTGCTCAGGACTACGGGTTCGCCCACTCCGATCCCGTCGAGACAGTCAAGGCCAGACACCATTTTCGTGTCTGGAAGGCGCCGTTCAAGGCGGGCGAATGGACCGTTTGGGTTGGTGCCGGCACCCACGACATCGGCTTCGACCGTGACCAAAGGAATGGCAAGATCACGCACAAGATCGATCCCGACACGGATCTCGAGCGCGAATACATTGGCGAATCGCTCAAGAACTCCGGGCAGGTGGTGAAGTTGGACTATCACACGCCGGAAAAGCCGATCACGAAGGCAAAGACCGCGCACGGGCAGGAGTACAACTCGGATGGCCGGATTCTCCTGATCACGCTGGCCCCTGAATCGGCCGGATTGGTGAGCCAGTTTGGAGACGTCTTTTGCTCCGTCCTGTCGCAGGTGAATCCGGACGGCGGCGAATGGGGCGGATGCGCGGAGTGGATCCAGGGTGGCGGCAAATCTGACTTAAAGCTCGATTGGCCTTCGCGGGATTACCGCTTGCTCGTCATCCCCGGCATCCTGAACACCTGCCTGGCCGATACGCCGGCCTGGGACGAGGGGCGCAAACACCTGACCGAGAAATACGGCGTCGCGGCCGAGATCCTGCCGGTGCCAAACGATTCCGCCGGGGACAACGCGAAGCTCATTGCCCAGTATTTGAAAGACAAACTGGCCGGCAGAGACAAGCGCAAGTACATCGTGATCGGCTACTCGAAAGGCACGCCTGACGTCCAGGAGACTCTAGCGCGTGACGCGGAGGCGCGCAAGGCCGTGGCGGCGTTCGTGGCCGTTGCGGGGGCGTCGGGCGGCTCGCCGATCGCC
>Ga0172368_10006865_pt1 | contig 12091 bp, 10 predicted proteins | sample Lak11m_FD_114540 | JGI IMG/M metagenome (GOLD analysis project Ga0172368, IMG submission 114540) | Freshwater microbial communities from Kabuno Bay, South-Kivu, Congo - kab_022012_11m | ecosystem: Environmental > Aquatic > Freshwater > Lake | place: Democratic Republic of the Congo: South-Kivu...
AGTAAATAATGAAGAAGAAGCTATTGAATTAGCAAACAAAAGTATTTTTGGATTAGGTGCTGCAGTGTTTACCAAAGATATTAAAAAAGGCGAGCAAATTGCTAAAGAAAAACTTAACGCCGGATGTTGTTTTGTAAACGAGTTTGTTAAATCCGATCCAAGATTGCCATTTGGGGGAATAAACGCCTCAGGCTATGGAAGAGAACTTTCACCGTTAGGGATTAAAGAGTTTGTTAATATTAAAACAGTGTATGTTAAATAATATTTTTTATTGTTCTAAGTATGCTGTCAAAATTTTCGCGCTCGTCATAAACCGCTAAAATTTCAAGATCAGCTTTAATTTTTTCACCATTAATTTTTATGAACTCAGCGTATCGGCTTTTAATCAACTTTGTAACTGCTAATTCTTCCTTTAAAATTGTCATTTCATTTTGATGTAAGTTCATTGGAGTTATAGATCGAATAGTCATTCGTTTTAGATCAAACATCGAATATCCCATAAGCTCGATAAATTCTTTGTTTGCGTAAATTATTTTTCCATCTATATCTGTAAGAAAAAAAGGCTCAGTTAAATTAGGAAATAAATTTTTATACAGATTAACAACTTTACGGTTGTTTCTTCTATCGGTTTCTAAATCTCTTATCTTTTCTTTAAGATTTATTATTTCGTTGATAAGTTCTTTTTCGGTGATGACTACATCGTTAGAAATAAAGGTACCCATTTCTAACCCCTTACATTAGTTAATATTTTTTATTTACATCTACAAAAAAAAGCATTTTACGATGAACATAAATAGCTAACTTTAATCAATTTTAACTAAAAAAGCCTATTTTTAGCTTAATTTAAGTTGTTATGAGAAAATAGTTGCTACTTGAGTATTGATTCGATAAGATTAACTAATTCCTTTTTTAGAAATGGTTTTGCAAGATAATGTGTACAGCCGGAATTTAATATCTCTTCTTTTTCGCCAGCCATTGCAAAAGCTGTAATTGCAACAACCGGAGTATTTTTATAATGAGAATTTTTTCTTAAGTGTTGTGTGGTTTGGATACCTGATAATCCTTTACCAAGATTTATATCCATTAATATTAGCTTGTAAGATTTTTTTTCAATCATTGTTAAAGCTTCTTCACCCGATTGAGCAAAATCCAGTTTGCAGTTATTTTTTAAGAATAATCTAATTATATCACGACTTGTGCTATCATCATCAACCATTAAAACTGGTGGGAGCAAATTTTGTTTTGTTTTAGATTCTTTATCTAAAAATTTGTCATCGCCGCTTTGTTGTATTTCTCCAATTTTTAGTAACGGAAACATAATTGTAAATGTTGAGCCTTCGCCAAATTTACTTTCAACCTTAATGCTGCCAGACATTAGCTCAACAAATTTTTTAGTAATTGTTAAACCTAAACCTGTGCCGCTAAACTTACGAGATAATCCATTGCTTTCCTGACTGAATTCTTCAAAAATATTTTTAAGATTTTCTTTTTTAATTCCGATTCCAGTATCAGAAACAATTATAGCCGCAAACTTATTTTCATTTTCCAAAAACTTTGTTTCAACAATTACTTTTCCGTGCTCTGTATATTTTATTGCATTATTGATAAGATTATTTAAAACCTGGTAAAGTAAATGTTCATCAACAGAAGCAAAAATATTTTTGTTAGTGTACTTAACTTCTAATTCTAATCCTTTTTTAGATGCAAGCGGTTCAAAGAGTTTAATATTTTCTTCAATAAAATTAGAAAAGTTTAGTTCAGTAAATCTTAAATCAAGTCTATCAGTTTCAACAGTTGAAAGATCGAGTACGGAGTTAAGAGTTTCCATCAATCTTTTTCCATTTGATAAAATTGTATCAGCCATTTCAGAAAGTTCAGGATTTTTTACTTTGTCCCGTAAAATTTCTGCAAATCCTAAAATTCCAACTAAAGGAGTTCTTAACTCGTGACTTATATTTGTAAAGAAATTAGTTTTTAATCGTGCAGCCTGTTCAGCCTGCTGTCTTGCAACACTAAGCTCAAGCTCGCGCATTTTTTGTTCCGTAATATCTACAGCTAAACCAGCAAAGGCAATTGGCTTGCCGTTATCATCTGTAATTAAAGATGTAGATAAATGAATTGTAAATTCTTCACCATTTTTTCTTTTATTAAGTATTTCGCCAGACCAGCCGCCGGCTAAAGTTTCGGGTAATATTTTTTTTACGACTGCAGGATCATTATTTGGTGATCTCACAATAGTAATCGGTTTTCCTATAACCTCAGCAGAACTGTAACCATAAATTCTGCTAAAAGATTTATTGATAAAAATAATTTTATCGCGAAGATTTGTAATGCACACACATTCAGATACACTTTTTAATGTTTGTGCAAGTATAGCAATTCTTTCTTCGGATAATTTTCTTTCAGTTATATCGGTAACAAATCCTTCAATACACATCACGTTTCCGTGATCATCATAGATAGCTCTGCCTTTTTCCCAAACCCATTTTTCCAAACCTTGCCAGGTTATAATTCTATAAAGCAAAGTAAATGGTTCGTGATTATTAACAGCATTTTGTACAGATTCAAAAACAAGCAGTTGATCTTCTTTATGGATAATGCTTGCGTAGCTAACAACTTTATCGTTCAGCAGTTCATCTTTACGGTAACCGGTTAATGGATAACAACCATCACTTACAAATTCCATAGTCCAGTTAAGATTATTAGCACACCTGTATGCCATACCAGGCAAATTACTCATTAAAGTATCAAGTTCTCTTTTTTGCTCGGTGATAATTTTTTCTGAGTTTTTTCTTTCTGTAATATCTCTAACAATTGCCTGCAAATAAGATTCACCCAGCAAGTCAACTCTTTTTAAACTAACTTCAGCATAAAAAGGTGTACCATCAAGTTTAAGATGCAGCCATTCAAATGATTGTGGAGCTCCGTTAAATGCAAGAGCAATTTTTTCTTTAGCTTTTGTTGATGATAAATGACCATCAGGTTGAAACTCCGGTGAAAATTGATAAGGTCGTTTACCAATTATTTGATCTTTAGAACCAAGAAATATTTCACTTGTTTTTTCATTGCAATCAATAAATGTATCGTCCTTCATCAGAAAGATTGCATCATTTGCAGATTCAAAAAGGGTTTTAAATTTTAATTCGCTTTGCTGTAAAGATGTTAAAGCTTTTTGTTTTTCAGTTACATCAGTAAAAAAAATAGCAATATTATTTTCAGAAAGTTTTATTACAGAAAATTCATAAATGCCGCTAAAAAGAACATCCTTATAATCAATTATCTGGTTTAATAAAGGTTTGCCGCTTTTTATAACTTTTATAAAATCATCATCAATTAACTCTTTGTTTAAAGTTGGAAAAACTTCTTTAATTGATTTTGAGATCAGTTTGTAAACATCAATTTTAAGTATGTTAACGGCAGATTGATTTGTACTGATGAGTATTAACTCATTGTTATCATTAAGACTGAATACAAAAACTCCAAGCGGTGAAGCATCAAGCATACTTTGCAGGCTTTGAGCAAGATTGTTTGCATCATTTTCAGCATTTTTTTGAAAAGTAATATTATCGCAAACAAAATAAATTTCTTGAATAATATCTGAATCAGCAATTGAGTAAATCGTTTCTCTAACCCAAAGCTCCTGGTTATTTTTCCTTAACATAATCATTTCGTACGATGCTTGTTTGCCAGGCTGCATTAAAACATTGCTTATCTGTTTATCTAATTTGTCTGCTTCCGATGATGCAAAAATTTTGAAAATGTCTTTGCCAATTAATTCATTTACATCAAAACCTAACTCTTTTGCACCGTTTTTATTTATTGATAATATTTTTTTATCCAGAGAAATAGTTATAAGAATTAATGGATGATTATCGTACAAAGTTTGGCTTTGATGAGAAGTATTTGTGATATGCTCTTTTATCTTATTTGTTGATTTTATGTTTTGGCTATTTCGGATTTTCTGAGCCATAAATAGAGTTGTTTTTGTTATCAAATAAAATACTGTTATAAGATAAGAAGAATTAAACTATTTGGTAATATCCAGACAAAAAATCTTTTTAATTTTTTTGTTATTTAGTGTTGATAATCATAATGATTTAATTGTGATAATTTAGTTTCAAGATTATCTTTACATATTCAAATGTTTGATTAAAGTTATTTATTGAAAAACTACAAACTAATAATTCAATATGATGGCACTGAATATGCTGGCTGGCAAATTCAGAAAAACAGCAGAACTGTGCAGCAGGTAATTACAGAAGTATTAGAAACTTTAACTAAAGAAAAAATAAATCTTATTGGCTCAGGCAGAACAGATTCCGGCGTACACGCTCTTTGGCAAACAGCAAACTTTAAAACAACTTGTGAAGTTGATATTTATCGTTTTAAGCATTCATTAAATTCAATGCTTCCGTTTGATATTGCTGTAACTACGATGCAAGAAGTTGATGAAAATTTTAATGCAAGATTTGATGCAAGAAAAAGATCTTATATATATTTGATTTCAAAAACCAAGTCGCCATTCTATAAAAATTATTCTTATTTTTATCATCAAAAAGTAGATGTGGATAATTTAAATCAGTTAAGTAAAATATTTATCGGCAAAAAAGATTTTACGTCATTTAGCAAAAAAACACCTGAGCAAGAAAATAAAATCTGTAATATTTATGATGCTCGCTGGCGTAAACAAGGTGAAATGATTTTGTTTTATATTCAGGCTGACAGATATTTACACGGAATGGTTAGAGCAATAACCGGCACACTTTTAAGAGCACAAGAAAAAGAAAATCAAGAAATATTTTTAAATAAAATAATTGAATCAAAAAACCGCGAGATGGCTTTTGAATCTGTTCCAGCACGTGGTTTATTTTTGTATAAAGTGGAGTATTAATTATGCTTAATCTAAAATCAAAAAAAGTTTTAATAACCGGCGGTTCAAAAGGTATAGGAGCAGCCTGCGTAAAATATTTTTGTATGGCTGGTGCTAATGTAGCTTTTACTTATAATTCAAACGCAAATCTTGCTGCAAAGGTTGAAAAACGATACGGTAAAATTTCTTTATGCAAAAGTTACAAGACTGATGTATCTAACGAGAATGAAATACAACAGGTTGTATCAAAAGTTGTAAAAGATTTTGGCAGGATTGATATTCTTGTTAACAATGCAGGTATATGGCAAGAAGGTAAAATTTTTAAGATGAGTTTAGCACAGTGGGAAGAAACGATTAAAATAAATTTAACTTCAACTTTTTTGTTCTGTAAATATGTTGTGCCGTTTATGAAGTTAAAACGATACGGAAAAATTATTAATATTTCTTCTACTGCAGGGCAAAGAGGCGAAGCAAATTATTCACATTACGCTGCATCAAAAGGTGGAATGATCTCATTTACTAAATCACTTGCTTCAGAGCTTGGTCAGTATAACATAAACGTAAACAGTGTTGCGCCTGGCTGGGTTTTTACTGATATGTCTAAAAAAGTTTTATCAAATAAAAAATCTCTTGAAGAAGAACTAAAGAAAATTCCATTAAAAAGAATTGCAGCTGCAGATGATATTGCTGGTCCGGTTTTATTTCTCGCATCAGATATCTCTAAACATATTTCTGGTGAAATATTAAATGTAAACGGCGGCTCGGTTTTGGTTGGATAGTAAATGGAATTTTTAGCTGAATTACATACAAGGATTATCCATTTTCCGATTGCATTTTTAATGTTTTGTCCGATATTTGAATTTTTATTTTTAATTACAAAAAAAGATTTTTTTTCTAAAACTGTTTTTTTGTTTCTAGGCTTTGGAGTAATTGGAGCTTTATTTGCAGTGCTTTCCGGCAGTCAGGCTTTTGAGCTGCTAAATAATTTTTCCAAAGAAAGCAAACTGTTGTTCAATGAACATCAATTTTATGCAAATGTTACAGTTTGGTATTTTACTTTTTTACTTGCTGTAAGATATTTTTTGTTAGTTAAAAAAAAATTGAACAGAAAGTTTATTTTTATCTTTCTGATGCTTTCTTTATTAGGCAGTTATTTTGTTTATCAAACAGGAAATTATGGCGGCAAATTTTCTAACCAAATACATTTAGAAAAGTATAAAACAGTTTCTATAAAAAATTAAATTTCTGTTAAAAAATTATTTACTTAATTTAGTTTTAAGATGATCAAATTTTATAAATATATTTTAATTACTCTGCTGATAATACAGCCAATTACAATTGCCGAAAAACCGCCGGCAAACAGAGCTGCTGGTTTATTTTTTGGTATTGGTGTTGGTCCTAGAATTCCTGTAGGAGATTTTACAAATACAAATAGTGTCGGTTATGGATTTAACCTTGAATTATCTTATACTGATAACGAATATTTGCCGGTGTTCATTTTTCTAAATGCGGGTTTTGAGCAATATTCAAGTTCGCTATCTTATCTTAAAGAAACTGAATTTTCCAACTACAGTATTAATTCTGTTCCTATTAGTATAGGTGCGCGATATTATTTTCCGCCGTTGATAGAAAGTATTTTCCTTTTAATGCCTATTGTTCAAGCATCAGCAAATTACAATTACTCACATACACTAATTGAATATGATGATGGTATTAGAACACCATCACGTTACATAGATGAAAATAAATTTGGTTTTAGTGCCGGGGCAGGTGTATCCGCATTTATGATGGAACTAATAACATCGTATAATTATCTGCCGCAAAAACAATTTATTTCTGTGGATCTAAAAGTTCGAATTCCTTTGTATATAAATTTTTAAGGATGATTATGGAATACAAAAATATTTTATTGCAGATCGAATCACACGTTGCAACTGTAACGATAAACAGACCTGATAAACTTAATGCACTTAATCACGAAACTTTAACAGAATTAAAATCTGTATTTGAAAAAATAAAATCCGATGAAAATATTTTTGTCGTGGTAATTACAGGAAACGGCGAAAAAGCATTTATTGCCGGTGCAGATATTTCTGAAATTAACAAATTAAATATTGTTGATGGAAAAAAGTTTGCAGAATTTGGTCAATCAGTATTTTCTTTGATTGATAAATTTGATAAACCTGTTATAGCCGCTGTTAATGGATTTGCATTAGGCGGTGGGTGCGAACTTGCACTTTCCTGTCATATACGGTTAGCAAGTGAAAACGCAAAGTTTGGTCAGCCGGAAGTTAATCTTGGAATAATACCCGGTTACGGCGGAACACAGCGTTTAACAAGATTAATAAATTCAGGAAGATCAGCAGAATTAATTTTAACCGCTGATATGATTGATGCAAATGAAGCCTTGAGAATTGGGCTGGTTAGCAAAGTTTATCCTCAAAGTGAACTTTTAATTAAAGCAGCTGAGATGGCAAATAAAATTGCAGGCAAAGGACAGCAAGCAATTCGTTTAGCTTTAAAAGCAATTAAAACTGTTGATGAAGTTTCGCTTTAAGAAGGAATAAATATGGAAGCTTCACTTTTTGGTTTATGCTGCGGTACGAATGATTTTAAAGAAGGTACAAATGCTTTTCTTGAAAAACGCAAGCCGTTATTTATAAATAAATAATTTACTTTTATGCAAGGGTAAATTCTAATTGATCGAACTTAGAAATAAAACTTTAAATAATTCTAGAACTTAAACTTGATCTTGAAACTAAATGAGTAATTCTTCTCTTAAAAAAATAACAATCATTTTATTTGCAACTGTAATAATCTTAATTCTGCTTGATGTTGTTATTACTAAATACATTAGTAAAGATGAGCAGCCAAAGAATAGGGAAGTGTTATCTGGAATTGAGATTAATACAAAGTTTATTTCTGCATTAAAAAATTTTGGATTTTCTGAAAATTGGCTGACCAAGAAAAAATTAAAAAAGATTTCCGGCGATTCACTTTATTCAACTTATTCAGTAAAAGTGCCTAAAGATGTTCCGATACAAATGTTGCTGCTTGAAATGAAAAATCTTTTTTGGGAAGATGATGTTGATTTAATTGCTGAAGAAATAGAAACAAATAAAAAATCTTTAATTCTGATTTCATCCGCAAAAAAATTAAAACTTGCTGCCGAGTTTGTTTATGATGAAACGATTAAAAGAGAATATGGAACTGTTTCCTTCTTAGTTTCTGATTTGCCGATTGATGATGAAGATATGCTCGCAGAGTTATTTAATACTCCAGAACTTTATTACGCTGTTCTTGTTCCAGGATCAGAATCAAAAAAACACTTAAATGAACTTGGGAAAGCAGAAAAAAGATTTGCTGTTTTGTTAAACGACGATATTACTGAACTTGATTATAAACTTGCATCAAATTTTTCTGAGGATAGAATTTTGCGTTCGCTAAAGGAGATAATTACTGTTTATCATTCAGCGGCATTTTTTATTATTGATGAAAAATCTGATTTGTATGAATCTAAAAATTATCCGTATATACAAACACAACTTAGCAAACGTGGAATTGTTCTTATTCCAACAAACCGATTTATTGAGCTTAATTCAAGCGGTGCAAATGCTGACAGCAAGTTTCAGGATTTTATGTTATCTGTAAATAAAATTGATGAAAAAATACTTTATGTTACAGCAGAACAGTATTTGAGTCTTGTAAAACTTATTCCCGCTTATCGTAAAATTGGTTATAAGTTTATCTATCCCGGCGATATAGTTATTAAAAGAGAAACCTTAAATTAAGTTTCCCTTTAAATCAACTTCACAAAAATCAATTTGTAAATCTTTTATTTTCTCTTCAATTATTTTTTTATCGCCAACAAGAACAATAGATAAATTTTCATTTTCAATAAAATTATTAGCAGCTTTTTCAATTTCAGTTTTAGAAACTGAATTTACACTTGCGATATAATTATCAAAATAATCATCAGGCAGATTGAACATAACTTTACCGGAGATTCCTGATGCAATTTGCCTGTAAGTTTCAAAGTTAAGTGGAAATATTTTTGTGATTGATGACTTTGCAAATTCTAATTCTTTATCAAGAATTCCGTTTTGAATGTTTTTTAACTCAAATAAAATTTCCTTTAGTGCATTGCCGGTGTTTTCAATTCCAACAGAAGTAGAAACTTCAAAAAATGCAGCATCTTTATAGTATTGAAATTTTGAAGTTGCACCGTAAGTATAGCCGTTTCGTTCGCGTAAATTTAAATTGATCCTGCTTGTAAACTGTCCGCCAAGAATTGTATTTAAAATCATTCTTTGAAAATAATCATCTGAAGATCTTTTATTAGAAATATGCCCGACTCTTATTTCAGTTTGTACGGAATCTTGTTTATGCAGGATAAATATCTTTTTTGCTTGTTCTGCTGTTTGATGCACAGGCAGAAACTGATTTTCATCTCCATTCCAATTACCTAAATACTTAATCAATAATTTTTCCAATTCCTGTTTGCTTAAATTGCCCACAACAACTAGACTGGAACTTTTAGGAGTAAAATATTTATTATAATGAGCTTTAATATCAGCAAGAGAAATTGATTGAACTGTTTCTTCATAACCTGAAACTGGTGAAGAATAAAAATGCGAACTGCCAAAAATTCTATGATCAAAAACCTGGTCAGCTAAATATTCAGGTTCATCTTTACTCTGTATAATCCTTGTAATTAGTTTTGATTTTTCTCTTTCAAAATCATCTTTAGCAAAATTTGGTTTTAAAATAACTTTACTAAAAAGTTCAAGTGATCGTTCAAATTTATCTACAAGTGATTGCAGGCTTACATAAACACAATCGTTATCAGTTGATAGATTAAAATTAGAACCAAGTAAATCAAATTCATCGCTTAATTCAAGGGCATCCATTCCATCAGCACCTTCATCAAGTGTTAATGTTGTAAGATATGCTAAACCATTTTTGTTCTTCGTATCAAACTTACTTCCGGCATTAATCATCAAGTTTAATCGTATCATCGGCAGATTATTCTTATGACAAAAGTAAATTTTTAAACCATTTTCTAAGTTAAAACTTTCGGTTATTGGTAGTTTGAAATTTAGTTCTGAATACGCAGCTGGTTTTTGAGCACGATTAAAAATCATAAATTATCCTTTAGGAGTTATGCGAAGTTCTACAAATGGTTTATTTAAATATTTAGCTGCTGATTTTATTTGTTCTTTATTAACAGAAGTATAACGATTTAAATCGAACTCAAATGAATTTGGATCATTAAGATGATAATTGTAATGATTTAAATAATCAGCTATTGTATCAAGATTTTGCATAGCATAAACAAATTGTGCTTTTATTCCATTTTTAGATTTCTCAAGCTCTTTCTCAGAAACAAACTCACTTAAAACTGTTTTAATTTCTTCAAAAATAATTTCTTTTATTTTATCAAGGTTAACTCCAGGTTTTACAGTTGAGATAATCATAAACTGTCCGCCGAATTTTCCAGAGTACTGAAATGCTGTTACATCTTGCGCTATCTGTAAATCAAATACAAGCTTTTTATATAACCGCGAGTTTTTTGATCCGCACAAAATATCTGCAAGCACTTCCAATGCTGCATCATCTTCACCAAAAATTATATCGGATTTCCATGCTAAATAAATTCTATCAAGTTGAACATTGTCTTTATGTTCAATCAATATATTTTCTTTTAATTCAAATTCTAATTTTTGCGGCTGATGATTTGATTCAAAAGGATTTATTGCTCCAAAATATTTTTCAATCAACTCAAGTGCTTGTGGATTATCAAAATCGCCGGCAACAACAAGACAAGCATTGTTGGGCGAATAATATTTCTTGAAAAAATTCTGAACATCTTCTATGGTGTAACTTTCAATATCTTTTAAAAATCCGATAGTTGACCAGCTGTAAGGATGACTTTCAGGATAAAGATTTGTATTGATAAGTTCCCACGCTAAACCATAAGGCTGATTATCATATCTTTCTAAGCGTTCATTCTTAACAACATCTTTTTGATTATCTAATTTTTCTTGTGTTAAAGCCGGAAGAAAAAATCCCATTCTATCAGATTCTAACCAGAGAGCAAGCTCAAGTGAATTTGCTGGTAACTTTTCATAGTAATTTGTTCTATCAATTGAAGTTGAACCGTTTAATGTTCCGCCTGCTTCCTGTACATATCTGAAGTGCATTTCTTTTGCAACGTTTTCAGAACCCTGAAACATCATATGTTCAAACAAATGTGCTAAACCTGTTTTACCTTTTGTTTCGTATGCTGAACCTACTTTGTACCAGATGTTTACTGAAACTAATGGTACGCTTCTATCTTGATACAAAATGTATTCAAGTCCGTTTTTTAATTTGCCTTTTATACAGTTTAGATTTAAGTGATTCAAATTATTACGCTCTTTTCATAGTACAGGTTTATGCTGTGTTTATTATATGATGAAATTAAAATATTACAAAATAATAAATCCTCTACGAGGATTAGATTTGTAGTTTTAATTTTACTATTACAAAAATGCAACCTCTACGAGGTTAGCTGAAATTATTTTTTATAAAATGTTTTAAAACATTGTAGATGTTTGATTATTGTATCAAAAATAATTCGAAAAATAAATTAATCCTTGTAGAGGATTTATAATTCTAATTATTTTAGTTTGGAAGCAGATTCTTGAGTCTGCTCAACTAAAATTAAATTTATTTTAACAAAAATTCTATTCGTTCGAGTTTTCCATCAATGTTATTGTTTGGATAAATGCCAAGCAGTTTAGCCAGCAATGGATATATATCTATGTTCTGTATTGTGCCGCAAGTATAACCGGATTTGAAATCAGGACCGATTGCATAAAATATTCCGTGCATATCCATATTGTAAGGATCGTAACCGTGATTTCCTTTGGGAAAATTTTTAGAATATTTTTCAACATCTTTACCATCAAAAATACTGTACCCAAGATCAGCAATTACAACAATATCAGCAACAAAGTGATTGTTTTTATAATGTAAATGATCCGGCAAATCTTTTTTCCAGTAAACTTTATAATTCTTTTCAGATTTTTTTAATTGATTGTAAACCTCAACTTTTTGTGTCTCTTCAGGATAGATAAACATCATCGTTCCTCTATCCTGAGTTTTAACATTATATCCTTTAAGAATTTCATTGATGTTAATAACTCTATCAGAACTTAACTCAGTCATTCCATGATC
>Ga0172368_10006866_pt1 | contig 12091 bp, 11 predicted proteins | sample Lak11m_FD_114540 | JGI IMG/M metagenome (GOLD analysis project Ga0172368, IMG submission 114540) | Freshwater microbial communities from Kabuno Bay, South-Kivu, Congo - kab_022012_11m | ecosystem: Environmental > Aquatic > Freshwater > Lake | place: Democratic Republic of the Congo: South-Kivu...
GGTACCAATTGTGACCAGTATGATCGCCTTACATCCATACGAATATATCTATTATAATGAATTAACCGGTGGTATTTCCAAAACATTTCGCAGATACGAGATGGATTACTGGGGCACTTCTTTTCGTGAAGTCTCAGAATATCTCAACAACCACTTGCCTGAAAATGCAAGAACTGTTGTGTGGGGTCCTCCAACTTCGTTGTGGCGATACATCAGACCGGATATCAAAGTGTATGTATTTAGTGAGAAAAATGTACCTATATCCGATTACTATGCAGTGATCTCGACCCGCAACGATAACGATCTGAAGTATCTTACATATCTACCAGCACTTTTCACAGTTCAGAGACAGGGAGCGATCTTGTCCGAGGTAAAGTATGTGCCCTGATAAAAAAGCAAGCTTACGGAAAATAGCCGTTGTGATCCCTGTCTACAACGATTGGACATCTTTTGAAGTTTTGATCGAAAAACTCGGTGATATCGCACTGGAAGGTAATCTGCATATAAGCGTGATGGCAGTAGATGATGGGACTGTGGATGGGTACCAACTCACTTTTCAAAAGCCCATCGACGGAATTGAAACCATTGAAATCATCCACCTGATCCGCAACCTGGGACATCAGCGGGCGATCGCCGTCGGGTTGGCTGTGTTGAAAGCCAAGGATCTCAATATTCCAGTTGTTGTCATGGATTCAGACGGTGAGGATAACCCGGCTGACCTGTTGCGTATGCTGGCAGAACATGACAAAAATCCCGGTCATATTATTTTTGCGCATCGCACCCGCCGTTCTGAAAACTTCATCTTCCGCGTTTTTTATTCTCTTTTTAAACTTATTTTCCGGATCTTAACTGGAAAATCGATCTCTTTTGGAAATTACAGCTTGATCCCGCCAGCTACCTTGAAACGGGTGGTGTACCTGCAAGAGATCTGGAACCATTTTGCAGCCGGGATCATGCACTCCGGCTTGCTATGGAAAACCATTCCGACCACCCGTGGCCATCGATATTTTGGAAAATCACACATGAATTTGATCAGCCTGGTGTTGCATGGTCTGAGTGCGATCTCTGTATACATAGAAATCGTCTACGTCAGGTTGTTATTCTTCTCAATGGCATTAATGGCTTTTGACGTTCTGGGATTCATCGTGCTAGCTTACATTCGCTTGTGGACCAACCTGGCGATACCAGGTTGGGCTACCAATGTGGGCATAGGGCTGGTTGTGATCATGGTACAGGCGATCTTATTCCTTGCAACCTTGTCCTTCGTCGTTCTTAGTTATCGTAGTTCGAAGATGTTCATCCCCGCAGTCGATTATCAAGATTACATTAAGAATGTTGAAATTGTGAAAATTGGAAAAATTTAATAAACAATCCTACACAGGCGATGAGCTGGAGATATTTGCAAAAGCTTTACACTGGAAGGCTTATTACAGGCAATTCATCGCTCCTTATCTGGGAAAGCGCGTCCTGGAAGTTGGAGCAGGTATTGGAGCCACTACAAGTGTGTTGTGTGATGGCTCACAGGATGAGTGGCAATGTCTCGAACCTGACGAGAATTTAGCTGCTGAAATCAGCCATAAAATCCGAAATAACGTTTTACCTAGGTGCTGCCGAACCCTGGCAGGGACTATCACTGACCTGGCACCAGATCAACTCTTTGACAGTATTCTATACATTGATGTGTTGGAACACATCGCTGATGATAAGACTGAGATCCATGAGGCAAGTCTCCATCTAGATAATGGTTCGTCCTTGGTCGTATTATCTCCAGCATATCCATTCCTATACAGCCCATTCGACAGGTCAATTGGCCATCATCGACGATACACCCACTCGAGCCTGGCCGCTCTTAAACCGGAGAACTGCGAGCTGGTGAAAATGGTCCAACTAGATTCGCTGGGAGCATTAACCTCTATCGCAAACCGCTTTCTCCTTCGCCAGGATATCCCGACCGAGAAACAAATCTATTTCTGGGACAGGTTTTTGATCCCGACTGCAAAGGTAATAGATAAAATGCTTGGATACCGTGTTGGGCGTTCAATTATTGCGATTTGGGAAAGGATATATTAATTTTTTTATCCCCGGCAATTACACAACAGCCATTTTTTCGTCTATGGAGATTGTAACGAATAAAGTAAATAGCTGTCTCTAAAATTTATTGCCTGGTTTAATTCCCCCACAAGAATATCCAATTGTTGCCAATCATCCATTGAAAATCTGGAATCAGACCGCCTTACGAATAATTCACCATCATGAGATATTAATAAATGTGTATACCCTTGTTCCCGCCATGATTTGATAATTTCATCAGCGGTCCCAAATTTACGGATATCGTGAAACCATCTATCGATCACCTCATCAGGGTCACATTTTGGCAGACAATACAGACTTCGCGTCTCCCACAACATGAGAACCCTTGATCCTTCAGGTAACTCACGAATGGCTTGCATGGCTGGTCCGTACCATCCAAGGTGATCCTTAACATATTCATCCGATGATTGGTGATTGGAGATCACATTTACCGCAGCCAGATAAGGTGTGTTAACCCCGGTTTCAAAAACTGAGAAGCTAAAGACCAGCAAAACAAGTACGGAAATGATCCTTCCAAAACGAATCTTTTCTACAGAAATTTTTTCAATCGCACTAAAACCCACTCCCCCCAGGATCGCCCAGGCTGGGAAAAATGAAAAGAAAAGCCTGCTTTGGATCAGATATTCAAAATTCTGACTTACAAGTGCCCAAATTATCAGGCATGTCACGGTTAAATATCCAACAATCATGATGGTCATTTTTTCAGATCTTATTCGATCCCTCCATCCAATCCCAGCCAGGAGACTCAACCCCAATAATAATGGACCTATTGAAGCGGAAAATCCAACCTTGCGTTCAACTCCCCAAATTGTAGCTTGCCAAGGAAGGAGGAACATTTCAATTAATGGGCGAGGATTGGGGGGTTTTTGATAAAAATCCAGTCGAATTTGATCCATTCCACCTGATGTGAACATAAGGGGATAAACAGGATTCCCTGTTGCAAGTGCATTCTTCACAAGCCAGGGTGAAAATACAAGTACTGCTGAGAATCCAAATATCAACAGTGTCTGAAAAGTGATCCGCCAACCAAGGTATTTAGATTGGGTCGAAATGATAACAATCCCTGCCAGGAGAAGAATGCCTGCTGAATATTTTGTTGATAAAGCAAACCCAGCAAAAAAACCTGCCAGAATAATGTTCGTGGGTTTACTATTTCCAAACCAGTGATCCAGGGCAAATATCATAGCTGTTGCAAATAACATGGAAGGCCATTCAACATATCCCCAGGCAAGTGAAGCAGTAAAGGTTTGACCCACAAGTAAGCATGCCAACGCCGCCCAACCACCATTAATCCCAATCCGCTCCCAAGTAAAGCTGAATATCCCCACCAGGGTCAAGAATCCTAGTGACCACCCGAGCAGGGTTGCTGCTTCGGAACCGCCCATTTCCATTGCCAGGGTGTGCAGCATTTCAATTAACTGTGGCATCCCCCAAAACATATTTTCAGGTAGATAGGTTATACGGCCTTCGATCAGATATGTACGAGGAATGGACAGATGATAGGTTAATGCATCGAATTCCAGTGGTGGGGCAAGCGAAATAAGAAAGGTTGTCATCAATATCAAAAAAGCAAAAATGGCTGATGTTCTGCCATAATTTCCCGAACGGTTCCAGGCATCTTTTAAGCCAACCCACGATTTCCACCAGCCAGCGATGCTCTTGCGTATGAAAAATCCACTCAACAAAAAAAATGATAAAACCAACCACAAATTAAACCCAATAGAAACCCCGATCAGCAATATCAAAATGCCAAGAATTCCAAGACCCAGCGCGGTTTGTTCCACCATGTGTGAAACTGCCTGATCCTTGCTTCCTTTTAATATCTTATAACCAATTCCACCGGAAAGAGAGATGATGAAAAATACAACAATGACACGCCATAATGAAAACAGCATACTTAAAAATTCATCTGGTGTGAATGGCTTATGGGTGTAAAAATAGCCTATCAGAACGATGAGCATCCATAAAATGCCAAGTGCTCCATAAAACCTTTTTTTGGGTGCGGATGACTTTGAATTCATGGATTGGCTGAAATAATATTAAATTGGATCCCAATAATATTGATGGACCTAATCACAAACGAAAATGTCTGAAAAAGGTTAGAATGTGATCTTCCCAATTCCTTGCTCCTTCAATTCTATTGAACAGAAATGGTTTGTGAAATCATTATAGATTCACTGGTAATATTTGATCTTTTTGGATTTGCACTCATAAATACCTTTATTTGAATACGAATTCGTGATCCATCAGAATTCAAATAGCTTATACAATTCCGGGGGATTTCTCTGCAGGGTCAGCCAGCAATACCATATCTCCCGCTAAGAACAAATCATCCCGATATCTTAACCATAACAAGGCTGGGGTCATAATTATTGGAAGAATGAGAATATCAAAGTATTGTGTCGAATTGCCAAATAATACTGAATTTTGACCTATGATCTTAAAAAACCAACTAGACCCTATAAATAGGATTATCAGAAAATTAACCCAATATGATTTAAAAATCTTCTTTTTATCCATATACGCTACCAATAATACAAAACCTGGGATGGTTGCAATAAAATTGCTATGTGCAGAACTTATTCCGGATATCGGACTTAACATAAACGTCAAACAAGAAGTCCAAAACAAAACATTAAAATTTTTCTTTAATACTTTAATCCATGCCCATCCCAGTATTATTATCACAAAACCGGAAAATATCAATGATATCCATTTTAATAACCCCGGGAGCAATTGATCGAGGATGGTTATTGGTGAATGTGGACTTGCAATCAAAGGATACAGGATAACATCCTTAAGAAATTCACTGAACCAGACGGGTAAGAATATGAATGACAATCCGAAAAATGCAATAAGTGAAATTAAAGATCCGTTAATGATCTTCCAACGCTTATGTGAATAAGCCCAGATCCAAACAAGAATAAAGAACAATAAAACCATTTGAGGTTTGATGGTTGAAAAAGCCAGCAAAATACCTGCCATCAAATCTTTTTGTTTTGATATCGCCCAAAGGCTAAGAATAACAAACAAAGCTGCTATCGGAGAAGGATTTCCATCGATGATCGGTTGGGAAAAAAAGGAGAAAAATAATGAAAAGAGTATTATAAAGATTAATGTGCTCGTTCTTAATTGAATCTTAAACAACCGCAAAGTAATAATAACTGTTAGGACGTGAATAATTTCTAACAAAGTCATCCAGAGTGTTCTGGCAAGTAGATAATTTTGAATTGCAGCAAATGGAATATAAAATGGAATAATATAAAATGGATATGCAAATATTCCGGGAGTTTCTGAACCTTGATGGGGATGTCCATGATGCGCAAGCTCGACCTGATATTCAACTTCAGGGCTATAAGGATTTTGATAACCTTCAAAAAGGTATAACCGAGTAGGCATCCACCGGTATAAAAAATCTGTTCCTCCTGGATTATTCCTGGCAAATTGATAATTAGCGAAACCAAGTAAACCAAAGAGGAAGGCTAAGAGAACTACTGCAAGGGGAATTTGAAGCGATGCATTCGGGATTTTTTTGGGGGGGGTGAAGGTATCCATTTGTATACACAAAAATCAGAAATAAGTGTTGTTTATTGGGAGCATACGTTTTCAATCTTTAATTATGCTTCCACTGAGATTGATCAATTGCATCAGCTCTTCCTTTGTAGAAGAATCATTTGCCACGGAAATGGATAATTACTTGCCACCATCTTGAAATCAGGATCAATAAGGAAACCTTGAAATGTAGTAATACACCAATGATTTAGATGACCCGGAGTATTTCCCAAGTATCGTATATATTTTCCTCTCATAATATTTAATATTCGCCAGATAGGTTCATTTGGAACAGAAACAAGAACATAATTATTGCCTATTCTAAATACTTCTTCAATTCCTTTTCGGGGATTTGATAGATGTTCCAGTACCTCACAACAAATCACAACATCAAAATAAGCATCAGGAAATTTATCTAAATCTTCCGCATTCTGGACCGAAAATTCTATCGGAATCCCTCCGCAATTTCTCTTCGCAATTTCAATAATTTCATTTGAAATATCGATGGCATTCAATTCTGCATCAGGAAATATCGAATTGGTAATCTTTAATAACTCCCCTTCTCCACATCCGACTTCACAAATTCTGGTCACTCCGATTTGAGGAATAGATTTAAGTAATTTTTCAATATTATTAATAAAATTTGAAACCAAATACCTGGAAATTAAATTTTTTGAATGATATTTATCCTCATGATTTCCATAAAGTTCATTATTTGGCTTTTCTTTATTATTCATTTAATAATGTCACTTTTGATCGGATTGCGATGGCATAATTACGTGAATAAATACCTAACTGTAAAATTGAAGTAATAATAAAAACAATATCCTTCCTGATAAGTGCATAAACAAATAACATTACCGCACCAACAATTCCCAACCACCAAAAACTTAGTGGAATTATGGTTCTCTTTTCTTTCTCAGATCGGATCCACTGAATAAACAATCTTAAGAAAAAGAATCCTTGTGCTCCAAGACCCCAGAGAGTCCAAAAATCAACATCAAACAAACTCAAAATCTTTTCTATGAATAATTTCATCGCAATTAATCCAGTAGCGCAAATATCTATCAATGGGAATGTGCTTTAATTTCCTGATTACATAATATAATCGAATATGTCCCAAATAAATAATCATAGAAATATATATTATTCTATCTTAAACTTATAAATCGCAATGAAAGTAATTATCCAAATTCCTTGTTTCAATGAAGAAGAACCACTTCCGATTACGTTAGCCAACCTTCCCCGTCAATTAATTGGTGTTGACGAAATAGAATGGCTCGTCATTAACGATGGAAGTATCGACAGGACTGTTGAAATTGCAAAAGTCGAGGGAGTCCATCATATCATTTCACATGTAAAGAACCTAGGTCTCTCTCAAGCTTTTATCTCTGGTATTAACGCCAGCATATACTTTGGAGCTGATATCATCGTAAACACTGATGCAGACAATCAGTATTGCGGTGAGGATATTCAAAAACTAATAGACCCGATCTTAAATAGAGAAGCAGAATATGTTATTGGAACACGCCCAATCAGTGAAATTGAACATTTTTCACTTTTTAAGAAACTCTTGCAAAAAATTGGTAGTTGGGTTGTTCGGAAAATAAGCCGAACTCCGATAATCGATGCTCCGAGTGGATTTAGAGCAATATCCAGAAACGCTGCATTACACTTGCATGTTTTCAACAGATATTCGTATACTATTGAGACCATTATACAAGCTGGCCGGATGCACATTCCAACCATTTCCGTTCCAATCAGAACGAACAAAAAACTTCGCTCGTCAAGATTAATTTCCAGCATTTCTAATTATTTGATAATTTCTTTCATTGTGATCATCCGAAGCTTTATCATTTACGAGCCGCTTCGCTTCTTTGTTACTCCAGGAATATTTCTCTTTCTTACTACATTTATAATCGGTGTTCGCTACCTTGTGTATTATTTCCACGGAGAAGGCGCAGGTCATGTGCAATCATTGATCTTTGCCCTCGCATTATTCATCCTGGGCACGTCTGTAATCGTCATTGGATTGTTGGCAGACCTAATCGCAGTTAATCGTCGGTTGCTTGAAGATGTGGAGTATAGAATAAAGAATTTGCAGACGCAGTTCATTGAATCTGGAATGTTAACATTGGAACAGAAAGTCTTTTCAAGGGCTTATCTGACTTATTCGATCAGATCGAACCCTCCTCAGAAATCCCGAAGAATAGAATAGATAATAAAACCGGAAGATAATCCTGGTTTATTGAACGAATTTCTCGTTACCACTGTCTATCGATATTCAGTTATGGATCCAATACGGGGAAAAAAATTATTTCCCGACCAAAGAAGTGTTAGATATTTAATATTTTGGTGTGGTTATTTTTTCTTGCTGGTTTTTTTTGGTTTTCGGCGACCCTGAATTTGACGATCCTGCTGATCAAGTCCAGCGGGAGAGGTTCGTTCAGAGGAAATTGTTTGGAACCTTTGCCACCTTTATATTTGGATAACTCGTCCGAAAAAGCTTCGATCCCATTGGGAGTGGGGTATAGTCCGATGTGATTCTTGTAAGCAGCAAAATGGATCAAATTGCCATTCAAATAAAAAGTTGGCATTTGATAACTTATTTTTTCCACGGCATCAGTTGCAGAAGATTTGATCACCGCCCGCAACTCTTGCATTTTTTTTTGTATATCCATAGGAAAAGTCGCAATATACTCATCTATGTTTGTAAATTCGTTATCCTTATTTTCCATCAATAAAATCCTTGGCTTAAATTGAGGTGAATATGAAGCTATTTATTATTATCGGATGCTCCATAAAGTTTTTTATGGACTGTGCTTAAAGCTCGCACCTGCTCACCGGCATGATAGGAGGACCGCACCAAAGGAGCACTTTCGACCCACTTAAACCCGATGGAAAGTCCGTAATTTTTTAATTCATTGAATTCTTCAATGGTGTAGTAACGACTGATAGGAAAATGTTTTTTACTGGGCTGCAGGTACTGCCCGATGGTGAGGATATCAACACCCCAGGAGCACTGATCCCGCATGACCTCCTTGACCTCGTCGATCTCTTCTCCCAACCCGACCATGATGCCGGATTTGGTTAGAACTTCGGGGTCCAGTTTCTTGGCATTGGAGAGAGTCGCAGCAGCCCAGGCATAATTATCCTGGGGTTGGATCTGCTTGAAAAGGCGCGGCACCGTTTCCACATTGTGATTCAATATTTCTGGACGGGCTTCCATCACGATCTTAAGGGCTTCAAGGCTGCCTTTGAAATCCGGGATGAGTACTTCAATGGAGCATCCTGGGTGAAGGTCTCGAATGCGCCTGATGACCATGGCAAAGATAGGAGCACCACCATCACGGCGCTCATCACGATTGACTGAGGTGATGACAGCATGTTTGAGGTTCATGGATTTGACTGCCTGGGCAACCCGCTCTGGTTCCTGCCAATCCAATGGACCGGGTTTGCCATGTTTGATATCACAAAAAACGCAGGAACGCGTACAAACATCTCCCAGCATCAGGAAGGTGGCAGTGCCGGAACCCCAACACTCTCCCATGTTTGGGCACATGGCTTCTTCACAAACCGTGTGAAGTTCCTTGACGCGCATAAGTTGATGAAGCTGCTGGTAGGTTTCTCCGGAAGGAGCACGGACCTTGATCCATTCTGGTCTGCGTAAGGGGGTGGTATTGATCTGTTCTGGTTTTACCCGGTCTCTGGTTGGTATGGCTGTCATAATCTCACTTTTTATTGGTCTATTATCATCTAATTTATCTATTATAATTTAGTTTCGCAACCTTGACAATTTCGATTGTATGAAGTTGCGATTTTTCAACCTAACTACTTCTTATCAACTTATTTTTATTTCATAGTAGAAATATTGAAACTTATCCAGTATGTGTATTTATTTTGTGAACTACCAGGCATAATCCACGGACTTCTGTTACCTCGACCCGATCTCCTTCAAGGATTGGATCCGAACCTTGTGCAGCTTCGGCAGTCCACAATTCGCTGCCCAATTTCACCTGTCCTTGCATGGTGACAGGGGTGGAAGCAAACCCCTGCAGCCCAAGCAGGGATTCATGACCGGTACGAACAGGCCTTTTTTGAGCCCGAATGGCTATACCAATGATTACGGCAAACATGGAGCCGGTTAGGATGCTTATGAGGATGACAAGAGGAAGAGATACCTTCTCAAATTGGGGGGTCCCGGGTGAATTGAACAACACCAGGGCACCGATGATGAACGAACCGATCCCAGCAGCGGTAAGGGCGCCATGAGTTGGTGCTTTAATATCAACGATAAATAATATAAACGCGATCAATAAAAATATAAGCCCGAACCAGTTGACCGTAAGAACACCCATGCCATATCCAGCTAGAGCCAGGCAAACCGCCCCAATGAAACCAGCAACCCAACCACCCGGGCTGGAAAGCTCAATGAATATAGCCTGAACACCAATACTTAACAGGATAAAGACGATATTTGGATTGGTCAACATCTGCAAGATGGATTCGATCAGGGTGAGGGGGATCGTTTCCACCACTGCAGCAGTGGTGCCAAGTCTGCGGGAACCATTGACTGTCTCGACCGTGAATCCATCCAGTTTTACAAGAAGTTCACTAATATCGGTTGCAACAAAATCCACCAGGCCAGCCTGCAAAGCCTCGCTGGAAGAGACGGCGCGCGCTTTTTCGATGGTATCTTCAGCCAGTTGGACTGCCTGGGAACCGCGTCGTTCCGTCAGAGTACGGACGGTAGCCTTGAGGGCTTCCATCTCCTTGGCTTTGAGGGTATCTCCCAGGTCTTCACCCTGACCACCGACTGGACTGGCAGCACCGATGATCGTTTCAGGAGCCATGGCTGACGCATGCCCGGCTAAAGTGATCAAAGTACCGGCTGAACCAGCCATGGCACCACGCGGGGCAACATAAACCACGATCGGGACGGTGCTGGCACGCATTTCCTGCAGCATATTGTTCATGGTGTCAATACTGCCACCGGGAGTGTTTAACTGCAAAATAAGAAGTTCTGCACCCTGCCGTTCGGCGACTTTGATGGAACGTGCCAGGTATTCCTGGACAGCTGGAGCAATGGGACCATCAATGGTCATCACCAATACCAGGGATGACCCGCTCTGGGCGTGGGCAGGCTGGAAAACGAAGATAAGGATTATGAGCACAATAAGGAAAAATTGGATTCTTTTCATTTATTTCTCCTAGAGTATTATAACCTTTTGTGATCCTGATTTTTATCAATCTTAAAGGAACTGAAGCTATTACTCATTTCACAATGAACCCTGCTACCTTGAATAAAAATCCTGAATTCGAAAAAAGCCATGATGAAAATTCCTTTCAGCTTGACCGGATGGGCAGGTCACGGTAAAATACGGGTCACATTGCGGGTATAGCTCAGGGGCAGAGCACCTGCCTTCCAAGCAGGCTACACGGGTTCGAATCCCGTTACCCGCTCCTTTTATTTTAATGATCATCTGTGCAATGGCAGATGATCTTTTATTTCAAGAGACTGAAATACTTTCACAGCAACTTGTTGTAGAATAAAGGCATCCAATCCTAAAAGGATCACCTGATGAATCTATATACACTGAGTCCATCCGACCTGACCTTCTTGTGGGATGGCTGCCACTTCTGTTTTTATTTGAAGGTTAAACACAATATCGCTTACCGGGGTCCCCTTCCGGGTATGTTTGGGAGAATGGGAGATCTAACCAGCAACTTCTACCAGGATAAATCCACTTCGGCTATCTCACCCAGCCTTCCAGTGGGAATTATCAAGTATAAGGAAAAATGGGTCAAAAGCAATCCGATTTCTTTTGAAGGGATCAGCTCACAATGCATAATCCGCGGGCGCTTAGATGCGGTAGCCGCTTTTGAAGACGGCTCGTACGGAATCATCGACTATAAGACATCGGATGCTTCGCCGGAAAAGGCAGCCTTCTACAGCCGGCAATTATCAGCTTATGCCTACGCTCTGGAAAACCCTGCTACAGGCGCATTGCACCTGACCCCGATCACGCTCCTGGGGTTGTTTATCATCACTCCTCAGAAGTATGAACTTGTGAACAACGATGAAGCAGCTTTCATCACACAAACGACTTGGATGGATGTTCCGAGGGATGACAAGGGTTTTATGAAATTCTTGGGTGAAGTAATGACAGTGTTGGATGCGCCGCAGGCACCACAACCCGCAGATGGATGCACCTTGTGCAGTTACCGGAAAAGCATGACGGCTTTCAAGTCTGATGGTAGTCCCACCCAATTATTCCTGGATTTTTGAGAAACCTGATATTTCCGCAATTTACCAAAACAGGGTAAAAAATTAAGCAATCGACTTTAAATAATGCTATAATAGCCCTGCTTAAGGGCCCGTAGCTCAGTGGTTAGAGCAGGCGACTCATAATCGCTTGGTCGTTGGTTCGAATCCAACCGGGCCCAC
>Ga0172368_10006869_pt1 | contig 12086 bp, 20 predicted proteins | sample Lak11m_FD_114540 | JGI IMG/M metagenome (GOLD analysis project Ga0172368, IMG submission 114540) | Freshwater microbial communities from Kabuno Bay, South-Kivu, Congo - kab_022012_11m | ecosystem: Environmental > Aquatic > Freshwater > Lake | place: Democratic Republic of the Congo: South-Kivu...
GTACAGGTTGACACTTACCTGTGGCGCTGCGGATAAATTACCCGCGCCAGGTTCTATTGTCCCCACCAGGAAATAAAAAAACCCCGTCTCACGACGGGGTTTTGTGTGTACTGTCAGGCTTAGATGGCCTTGACGTTCGCGGCCTGCAGACCCTTGGGGCCCTTTTCAACCGTGAATTCAACACGCTGGCCTTCTTCGAGGTTGCGGAAACCATCGCCTTGGATAGCGGAGAAGTGGACGAAGACATCCGGGCCGCCTTCGCGGGAGATGAATCCGTAGCCCTTGCTACCATTGAACCACTTGACCGTACCGATGACACGTTCAGACATTTTTTGCCTCCTTAGAGCAAAACAACAAAAAGGGTAGAGAGTTGTGGTGCAGTAATGTCTTCGGGCGGTCTCCAAAAGCGGCCCAAAGCTAATGCTTTGAGCCGTCGTTTACATCATTCCCAACGAAAACTTACTTGCATCCTACAAAACGTAATATATCAGTGAAACCGCTGGTCGTCAAGGTCGAATATTAATCTGATTCACATATTCTCGAGGAACCAGAAGGGTTCTTCTCGGTTAAACCGTGCGGCATATTCTCTCGCGATCAATGGTACCCGTTGCACCAGCGTTTCTTGCGAAGCCTCATCCCAGATCCATAAAGAAAAAGTCACCACGTAGCTGCCCAGGAAGTAAGCCTCGACCAGCCGTTTATAACCATCCGGCAATGCGAAGTAATCCTGGTAGCGTTCTAAAAAGATGGGGTGGTACGCAGTGCGCACATTGGAAAGGCAGGTGCCCAGGTCATAGGCAAAATGTCCATACGCCGACATCGAAAAATCGATCAGCTTGATTTTGCCGCGGTGTAGCAGGAAGTTGCCCCGGTGCAGATCTCCGTGCAGCAACCCGTAAAATGGACCGGTCTGACCCAGGCTGTGGATCTCACCAGTCAGCCAGCCGATTGAGTTTTGCAGGGTTTTATAATCTTGCTGGGCGATGCGTCCATCTTCGACAGCGGGCCACAAGGATAACATCGCGTTTTCAAAATAAGCAGCATCACGGTACGGGCGGGTGAAGTTCTGTGGTTGTTTCCAGCGCAGTGATTGCTGGTGCAGTCGACCGACCAGGGAGCCAATTTGCGCGGCGGTTTCCTGGCTTTCCATTTCAAGCGTAAGTTGTTCGCCGTCCTGCCAGATCAACAACGTCACATTAATACCATCTACCTGGCTCGTATATTCGCCGGTGCGTGTTTGCATAGGTGGCGGCACCGGGAACCTGGCTTTACGCAGCGCTTCAAGCCACAACATCTCCGAGTTTACCGCCGCCCTGGATGAGCCGTGATCGCCAAAAGCAGGCGTTGCTGGATTGTGCATGCGTAACAGGAAAATGCCCTCCCTGGCATCCACGCGAAATGTAACATTCTCACTGTGTTGGAGAAATGTCACGTGTTTGGGATGGATGGCATACGTTTCCAGGGCTCGTTTGGCTCGTTCAAGGTGGGTTTCCACAGGGATGTCTGGCATAATGTCATTTTAATCGCTTAATGGATATTCTTGCCCAACCATTTTCCCCAACAATTTTTTCCGGGCAGGCTCACTTTTCCAACCAGATCGTCACCGGGCCGTTGTTATGGATCTGGACCAGCATATCTGCGCCAAATATGCCCTGCCCGCAGCGAATATTCTTCTCGCGCAATAATTCCACGAAGCGGTCCACCAGCGGGCTGGCCGCTTCTGGCAAGGCTGCATCCACAAAAGATGGCCTGCGCCCCTTGCGCGTATCGGCGTAAAGTGTGAATTGCGAAACAACAATTGCTTCGCCGTTCATATCCAGGATCGAACGGTTCATTTTCCTATCTTCATCTTCGAAGATCCGCAAATTGGCTATTTTTTCTGTCAGAAAAGCAGCCTGCTCTTCACCATCGCCATGCCCAATGCCCAGCAGGATTACCAGGCCGGGACCAATTTCGGCACAGGTTTTGCCTTCCACGCTGACTTTTCCATAATTTACACGCTGTACCAGGGCGCGCATATCCTTCTCCGTATAAACTTGCTGTTCTGGTAGAGAAAAAACGTACCTTCGCAGGGAAGATACGTTTTGTTGGCTGTTCGCTCTTATTCCGGCAGCTGCATTGCTGCGCGTACTTCAACCATTGTTTCCTCGGCGATGGTTCGCGCCCGTTTTGCTCCATCGTGCAGCACATCCCAGACCGTGTCCGGGTTCTTGCCGATTTCCTCGCGTTTGGCGCGAAAGGGTGCAAGGTTTTTGTTCAAGTTTTCGGCATAACGCTTCTTGCAATCCACACAGCCAATACCGGCTCGTCTGCATTCCACGATGATCATATCCAATTCTTCCCGCGGGCTGAAAATTTTATGCATCGAAAAAACATTACACACGTCCGGGTTGCCCGGATCTGTGCGCTTCATGCGCTGCGGGTCGGTCACCATCTGCATCACCCGCTGGCGGGTCTCATCCGCCGTGGAAGCCAACTCGATGTGATTGATAAGACTCTTGCCCATTTTCTGAACCCCGTCGATGCCCAGCACCTTGGGAATTTCAGTATTCTTCATCTGGGGTTCCTTGAGCACATTCGAGCCGTAGCGGTAATTGAAGGAGCGCACAGTTTCCCGGGCAAATTCAATGTGAGGTGCCTGGTCCACGCCCACAGGAACCACGTCAGTTTTATACAGGACAATGTCTGCCGTCATCAGTACCGGGTATCCCACCAGCCCGTAGTTTACATTGCTTTCCTGCTGGCGCACCTTCTCTTTAAATGTTGGCAGGTCGGTCAGTTTGCCCCATGGAGTCACCATCGAAAGATAAGTATGGAGCTCCATCACTTGCGGCACATGACTTTGCACAAATACGATTGACTCATCAGGGCGGATGCCTGCCGCCAGCCAATCCAGCGCCATATCGTAAGTGTTACTCACCAGGTCCCTGGTGGTCTCGATCGTTGTCAAGGCATGCACATCCACGATGCAGTAAACGCTTTCGTATTCTTCCTGCAGGGCGACGTAATTTTTTATCGCCCCCAGGTAATTCCCCAGGTGTTGGCGCCCGGTTGGGCGGGCGCCGGAAAATACACGGCCCTTCTTTGCCATTCTGCCTCACTAATGATTGATTTTCTCCACCAGCCCAACCACCTCGCCGGGTTCGGCGTGACGTTTCGTCTGGAGTTTGGAGTACACTAATTTCCCATTTATACTGACTTCGAAACGTCCCCCATCCGAGGGCACCATACTTACCGACTCGATATCAGGCTCAAATTTCTTCAGCAGATCATTTGCCAGGCTCACGGCCCGGTCGGTGTAATGTCAAACTGCGCAGTAAACAACCTCAATTTTCATCATTTCTATCTCCGTCGGCTCGGCTGGAATTTAATTGTGCGGATTATAACATAGTGGACTTGACGCCTTGAGCGATTCCTGATAGACTTCGCTTCCGCTGGGGCTAAGGGTCAGCCTGCATCCCGTCAAATTCAGGGGCTCAGGCTGATAATTTTGTCCAGTAGCCTTGTGGCAGGGCGGGGCCTTTGGTATAATTCACCCGCTTAACGCGGGAGTACGAACCCGCCGACGTAGCTCAATCGGAAGAGCACCCGCCTTGTAAGCGGGCGGTTACGAGTTCGATTCTCGTCGTCGGCTCCATTGATGGCTGGCGTTTGGGGCCAGTGATGACCCCAAACTCGAGTCAGCAACGGCTCAATTGAATACTTATAATGGGCAGTTACCCAAGTGGCCAAAGGGGGCTGACTGTAAATCAGCTGGCGGACGCCTTCGGAGGTTCGAATCCTTCACTGCCCACCTACCCGGATTTTTTCCGGGCAGCAAGACAAGCCCTCATAGCTCAGTCGGTAGAGCACAGTCTTGGTAAGACTGGGGTCATGGGTTCAAATCCCATTGAGGGCTCTGTTGCTGAAATCATAAGTTTGTTCTTTTCCAAAAGGAGAGGAAAATGGCGAAGCAGAAATTTGACCGTAGCAAGCCGCATCTGAATGTGGGCACGATGGGACACATCGACCACGGCAAGACAACACTTACCGCGGCGATCACAAAAGTATCACAATTGATGGGCAAGGCTGAATTCCGGGCCTATGATCAGATTGACAACGCGCCGGAAGAAAAGGCGCGTGGGATCACGATCAATATTGCGCACGTGGAATACCAGACGGACAAGCGGCATTATGCGCATGTAGACATGCCTGGGCACCGCGACTATATCAAGAACATGATCACGGGTGCAGCGCAGGTGGATGGCGCGATCCTGGTGGTGGCAGCGCCGGATGGGCCGATGCCGCAAACGCACGAACATGTGCTGCTGGCGCGGCAGGTGAACGTGCCGAGCATCGTAGTCTTCCTGAACAAGGTGGACATGATGGATGATCCCGAGCTTTTGGAGCTGGTGGAGCTGGAACTGCGCGAACTGCTGACGAAGCAGGGATTTCCGGGTGATGAGACCCCGATCGTGCGAGGATCGGCCAAGCTGGCGCTGGAAAGCACGTCGACGGATCCGAACGCGCCGGAATATGCCTGCATCAAGGAAATTCTGCGAGTGGTGGATGAATACATACCGGAGCCGAAGCGCGAGACCGAGAAGCCGTTCATGATGGCGGTGGAAGATGTGTTCTCGATCAAGGGCCGCGGGACGGTGGTAACGGGTCGTATCGACCGCGGGAAGATCAAGGTAGGCGAGCCGGTAGAAATAGTAGGGTTGCGGCCGACGCGTGATTCTGTCTGCACCGGTGTGGAAATGTTCCACAAGCAGTTGGATGAAGGCATGGCAGGCGACAATGTTGGACTGCTGCTGCGCGGCATAGAGCGGACGGACGTGGAGCGCGGGCAAGTTGTGGCGAAGCCGAAGTCGATCACGCCGCACAAGAAGTTCCTGGCGGAAGTGTACGTGCTGAAGAAGGAAGAAGGCGGGCGTCACAAGGCATTCTTCACGGGCTACCGCCCGCAGTTTTACATCCGCACGATGGATGTGACCGGCGACATAGCCTTGCCTGCTGGTGTGGAAATGGTAATGCCCGGCGACAACGTAAACCTGACGGTTGAACTGATCGTACCGGTAGCACTCGAGCAGGGCCTCAAGTTCGCCATCCGCGAAGGTGGTCTGACCGTGGGCGCTGGCGTTATCACCAAGATCATCGAATAGGTGGAGAAATGACAAAACAAAAAATCCGTATCCGCCTTAAGGCGTATGATCATCGCGTACTTGATCAATCTGCCAAGCGTATCGTTGAAACCGCCGAGCGCTCTGGTGCAAAAGTAGTTGGCCCCGTACCCTTGCCAAGCAAGAAGGAACGGTTTACAATACGTCGCTCAGCATTCATCGACAAGGACTCGCACGAGCATTTCGAGATTCGCACACACAACCGTCTGATCGATGTTCTTGATCCAGATTCGAAGACGATTGATATGTTAATGCGGCTCAACCTGCCCGCGGGTGTCGATATTGAGATAAAGATCTAAAAATAATAAAAGTAGGAAATTCGTCTAACTGGTCTGACGAGCAACAATTGTCAGACCAGTTGGGCTGAGTGCAGCGAAGCAAGAACGGCACTGTTCGTGGGCCAACCAAAAATATGGCCGCGGCAGACCGGTTGACTGCTCCGCTGAGAGATGATGCAGCCCAGCCCGGCTGACAGTCTCAACTAAATCTTTGTAAAGGAGAAAACCGAGGATGTTGAAAGGGCTGATTGGAAAGAAGATCGGCATGACCCAGATCTTCGATGAGAGAGGCGTGGCACTTCCCGTTACTCTGATCGAGGCTGGGCCTTGTTATGTTACCCAGGTACGCCGTCCGGAGAGCGAAGGTTATTCCGCAGTGCAGCTGGGCTTCAGCGAAACGCACCCCAAGCGTTTGAGCGGTGGTGAACTTGGCCACCTGAAGGGTGCCAATTTGCCGCCCCTGCGTTTCCTGCGAGAGTTTCGCACCAAGAGCGCGGATGTGTCTGTTGGTGACATTATGAAAGCGGATGTGTTCAGCGTGGGTGAGCGCGTAGACGTGATCGGTACCAGCAAAGGTAAAGGTTTTGCTGGCGGCGTCAAGCGTTACCATTTCGCTGGCGGTCCCAAAACGCATGGTCAATCCGACCGTCATCGCGCTCCAGGTTCGAATGGTTCCGGCACCACCCCCGGTCGTGTGTACAAGGGCTCACGCCGCCCCGGTCACATGGGTGATGAGCGCGTTACTGTTCAGGGCCTCAAGGTCGTTCTGGTGGATACGGAACGAAACCTGATTGGTGTGAATGGCGCCGTGCCAGGTTCCAAAGGCGGCATGGTGATCATCAATGAGGCTCGCAAGCAGTAATGCTTGCGATGAATGGAGTAAGACGCTATGAAAGTTGACGTTGTGAATATGGAAGGCAAGATGGTCAAGCAGGTGGAATTGCCTGCCGCCATTTTTGAAGCCCCAATCAATATGGATCTGATGCACCAGGCTTATACGCGCCAAATGGCGAACGGTCGCCTGGGTACTCACGATACCAAGCTGCGCGGCGAAGTGGCTGGCGGCGGCAAGAAACCCTGGAAACAAAAGGGTACCGGCCGCGCTCGTCAGGGTTCTTCGCGTGCTGCCCAATGGGTGGGTGGCGGTCGTATCTTTACCCCACACCCCCGCAAATATACACAGCGCATGCCTCTCAAAATGCGCCGCGCTGCCCTGCGCTCGGCCCTTTCGGCCAAAGCCGCGGATGCTGGCATCGTGATTGTCGATGATCTGGTGCTGGCTGAACCCAAGACCAGGTTGATGGCTAAAGCCCTCAATACCCTGGTGGGAAACTCCAGTGCCCTGTTGATCATCCCTGAGAAAACTGCTGGTTACGATGTGGTTATTCGTTCTACCAACAACATCCCGGATGCCAAGATCCTGATGGCTGGCTATCTCAACATCCGTGATATTCTCAGTTTTGATAAGGTCGTCCTGCCTCTCCAGGTATTGGATGTCCTGAAATCTTCGCTTGAATAGGAGCGATCATGACGACGTTATATGAGATTCTCCGCCGTCCGCTGATCACCGAAAAGTCGAACTATCAGTCCAGCAAACTGAACCAGTACGCTTTCGAAGTGGCTGATAAGGCTACGCGGACGCAGGTTAAGGATGCTATCGAGACGATTTTCGATGTTAAAGTGGAACGCGTGAATATTATCAATACCGCGGCTAAGCGCGGCCGTCGCGCCAAGAGCCGCCGTGTGATGGTGCGCCGTGCCGGTTACAAGAAGGCAATTGTGACCCTTAAGGCAGGCCAGACTCTCCAGATCTTTGAAGGGGTGCAGTAATGGCTGTCAAGAAATACAAACCGGTAACACCCGGTCAGCGCGGCATGACAGGCTACTCGTTCGAGGAAATTACCAAGAGCGAGCCCGAACGCTCGTTGATCGTTTCTCTGCCCAAGCACGGCGGCCGCAATTCTTATGGCCGTGTAACCGTGCGGCACCAGGGTGGTGGCGCGCGCAGATATGTGCGTATCGTGGATTTCAAGCGCGAGAAGCATGGTATCCCCGCCAAAGTGGCCGCGATCGAATATGATCCCGGCCGCACCGCACGCCTGGCATTGTTATTCTATGTCGATGGTGAAAAGCGATATATTATCGCTCCCATGGGCATCAAAGTAGGCGACACCTTGCTCTCCGGTCCGGGCGTGGAAATTCGTCCGGGCAACTGCCTGCCGATCGCCAACATTCCAGTGGGTACCATGGTTCATAACCTGGAAGTGAAAGAAGGCAAAGGCGCTCAATTGGTGCGTTCTGCCGGTGGTGCAGCGCAGCTCTTGGCCAAGGAAGGTGAATTTGCCCAGATCCGCATGCCATCCGGTGAAGTGCGCCTCATCCGCCAGACCTGCTATGCAACGATCGGGCAGGTTGGCAACCTGGAACACAGCAACATAAAGCTTGGCAAGGCCGGGCGCAGTCGCCATCTGGGCATTCGCCCTGGCGTTCGTGGTTCTGCAATGACACCGCGCGATCACCCGCACGGCGGCGGCGAAGGTCGTCAACCGATCGGCAAGCCCGGTCCCCGCAGCCCGTGGGGCAAACCCACTCTGGGTTATAAAACCCGTACGAATAAGCAGACGGACAAGTACATTGTCCGCCGCCGCAGCAAGAAAAGCCGCTAAGGCGTGACAAGGTAAACGAGGAACGAGACTATGTCCAGATCTCTCAAGAAGGGGCCGTTCATTGCCCCAAAACTATTGAAGAAAATTGAGACGATGAACCAGCGCAGCGAAAAGAAGGTTGTGCGTACCTGGAGCCGCGCCAGTGTCATTTTCCCCCAGATGGTGGGGCATACCATTGCAGTGCACGATGGCCGACGCCACGTGCCGATCTATGTCACCGAGAATATGGTTGGTCATCGCTTGGGTGAATTTGCACCCACACGCACTTTCCGCGGCCATCTCTCGGAGAAATCCACGAAAGGGAAGTAAGCTATGACTGACGTTCGTGCTCATCTCAGCTTTCTCTCCGTTTCGGCCCAAAAAGTCCGCTTGGTGTTGGACTCTGTGCGTGGTAAGGGCGCCAATGAGGCGTTACAATCCCTGCGCTTTGTTCCCAGCCATGCCGCTGTGCCGGTTCTTAAGCTTCTCAAGTCTGCCGTGGCAAATGCCGAGGAAAACTTCGGCGTCAGCAGTGATGATTTATACATTGCCACCATCTTCGCAGATGAAGCGCCTACCCGCAAGTGGCGTCGCTTTGGCGCTCGCGGTCGCTTTAAGCCGGTTTTGCGTCGCTCATCCCACGTAACGATCATTTTACGTGAACGTGAAGCCTAGGAGAAGGAGATAATATGGGTCGTAAAGTTCATCCGATTGGTTTCCGCCTGGCAGTAAGCCATGGTTGGCAGGGCCGCTGGTTCGCAGAAGGTGCGTTGTACCGCGATCAGCTCAAACAGGATTTTGCCATCCGCAAACTGGTTCAGGAAATCTCCCCCAAGGCCGGTGTGTCGCGCGTTGAAATCGAACGCTACCCTGGCAAGATCAAAGTCACCATCAACACCGCCAAACCCGGCATTCTGATCGGGCGCAAGGGTGAAGGTGTCAAAAAGGTGCGTGAAGGCCTGCAGGAACTGGTGGGTAAGAAGGTGGATCTGGATATCAAGGAAATGACTGCTCCTGATACCGATGCCTACCTGGTGGCCCGCAATATTGCCGAGCAGATGGAACGTCGTATTGCCTATCGCCGCGCCATGAAGAAAGCCATTCAATCAGCCATGCGCCAGGGCGCTCTTGGCATCAAGATTGAAGTGGCTGGCCGCCTGGCGGGCGCTGAAATGGCCCGCACTGTCTGGCTGCGCGAAGGACGCGTTCCCCTGCAAACGCTGCGCGCAGACATTGAATTCTCCCGCGCCGAAGCTCTGACCACCTATGGCCGAATTGGCGTCAAAGTGTGGGTATTCAAGGGCGACATGAAGCAGGAAGTGGAAGAGAAAGTTGAAGCCACGGAAGGCGTGTACGTCAGCGAGTAATCGCCCGACACGAGCCTGTGAAAAGAGGTAGTCATTATGTTAATGCCGAAACGTGTAAAGTGGCGCAAGCAAATGCGCGGCCGTATGAAGGGCAAAGCCCTGCGCGGTGCAGAAGTAAGTTTTGGTGAATGGGGTCTTCAGGCTCTGGAGCCGGGTTGGGTAACCGCCCGCCAGATCGAAGCAGCCCGCCGCGCAATCGTGCGTGAAATGAAACGCCGCGGCAAGGTCTGGATCCGCATTTTCCCTTCCAAACCTTATACCCAGAGACCACCTGAAACCCGCATGGGTAAAGGTAAAGGCAACGTGGAGTACTACGTGGCCGTGGTAAAGCCGGGCCGCATGATGATCGAAGTTGGCGGTATGTCCAGCGAAGAAGCCATGAAGGCGCTCAAGATGGCCCAGTACAAGTTTTCGATCCGGACCAAGATCGTCATCCGGCACGAAGCAGTGGCAGGAGAGTAAAACATGGATGCAAAAGAGATCCGTAACTTATCTGCCGACCAAATCAAGGTCAAGCTGACAGACACCCATGAAGAGCTGATGAAGCTGCGCTTCCAACAGGTGACAGGCCAGTTGACCGACACCAGTCGTCTGCGTACGCTCCGCCGTGATATAGCCCGTTTGGAAACCATCCTGGCTGAAACGCAGAAAGCGGCCAAGTAGGAAGAGGTGCAGTATGAATAATCGTCGTCGCATTATTGGTGTCGTCACCAGCAATAAAATGCAGAAGACCGTGGTGGTTGAAATCACGCGAAACTTTCGCCACCCGTTGTATAAGAAGGTCATTCACAACTCGAGCACGGTGAAGGCTCACGATGAACTGGGTTGCCAGATTGGTGATGAAGTCCAGATTGTCGAAAGCCGCCCGCTTTCTGCCCAGAAACGTTGGGTGGTGGAAGCCATCGTCAAACACGAGACCAAAACCGCAGATAGCGGCGTGGAGGTTTAGTCATGATCCAGCAGGAATCACGTGTCAAGGTAGCCGATAACTCCGGCGCCCGCGAATTGCTGGTCATCCATGTCATCGGTGGGTCAACCCGCCGTTACGCTCGAGTGGGTGATATCGTGGTGGCCACAGTTAAGTCCGCCGCCCCGCAGGGTGCGGTGAAGAAAAGTGAAGTGGTTAAGGCCGTCATCGTTCGCACTGCCAAAGAATGGCGCCGCGAAGACGGCTCTTACATCCGCTTTGATGATAATGCCGCCGTCATTTTGGATACCGACGGCCAGAACCCCAAGGGTAGCCGTATCTTCGGCCCGGTAGCGCGCGAACTGCGCGAAAAGGGCTTCATGAAGATCGTTTCACTGGCCCCGGAAGTTCTATAGGCCAGCGAGGAGTGAAGCCATGAGAGTGAAGATCCGTAAAGGTGACACCGTTGAGGTAATCAGCGGCAGTCTCGAAGACAAGGGCAAGCGCGGTGAAGTGATCAATGTGCAGATCGATGACCGCCGTGTGGTTGTTCAGGGTGTCAACATTCTGACCAAGCACCAGAAGCAGACCCAGACCAGCCGCGGCCGCACCATTAACCCGGGCCGTATCAAGCTGGAAGGCGCGATGGATATCTCCAACGTGATGCTGGTTTGTCCCAAGTGCAACGAGACCACCCGTGTCAGCGTCACGCGTGATGAGAGCGGGGCGCACCGTGTTTGCAAGCACTGCCAGGCTTTGATTGATTAAGGCATTGCCTGGACAGGAGAGCAAAAGAAATGAATAGAATGCAAGAAAGTTATCAACAAGAGGTTATTCCGGCGCTGCAAAATGCCTTCAACTTTCGGAATGTGATGGAAATTCCTCGCATCCAAAAAGTTGTTGTGAATATCGGCCTGGGCGAGGCGATGGGCAATTCCAAGGCATTGGATGCAGCCATTGTCGATATGACCACCATAACTGGTCAAAAACCGATCCAGACCAAGGCTCGCAAAAGTATCGCCAACTTTAAATTACGTGAGGGTGTCATCATTGGTGTCAAGGTGACCCTGCGTGGTGACCGCATGTGGGCTTTTCTCGACCGGCTCATTAATGTTGGTCTGCCGCGCGTGCGTGACTTCCGCGGTGTATCACCGGATGCCTTCGATGGCCGCGGCAACTATACACTGGGTCTGAAGGATCAGTTGATTTTCCCCGAAATCGAGTATGACAAAATCGATAAACTCCGTGGAATGGAAATCACGATCGTAACGACTGCCAGGAATGATGAGCATTCGCGTGCAATGCTCCGTTTCCTTGGAATGCCTTTCAGGAAGGAAGCTTAACTTATGGCGAAGAAATGCATGAGCTATCGTGAATTGCGCCGGAAGTACCCCACCCGTGTTCGCAACCGCTGCAATCGCTGCGGTCGCCCGCGTGGTTACATCCGCCGCTTTGGACTGTGCCGGATTTGCTTCCGTGAGTATGCCCTGGAAGGCAAGATCCCTGGTGTGGTGAAATCGTCCTGGTAAACCGGGTGGAGGTGCTAGAATGAGCGTAACAGATCCAATTGCTGACATGCTGACCCGCATCCGCAATTCCGCGACGATTGGTCAGCCGAATGTGGCGATGCCGAATTCGAAAGTGAAAGTGGAAATAGCCAAGATTTTGAAGGAAGAAGGTTTCCTCGAGGCTTTTGAGGTTGCCGATGGCGAAATCCCGGGACAACA
>Ga0172368_10006870_pt1 | contig 12084 bp, 8 predicted proteins | sample Lak11m_FD_114540 | JGI IMG/M metagenome (GOLD analysis project Ga0172368, IMG submission 114540) | Freshwater microbial communities from Kabuno Bay, South-Kivu, Congo - kab_022012_11m | ecosystem: Environmental > Aquatic > Freshwater > Lake | place: Democratic Republic of the Congo: South-Kivu...
AAAGGCTTGCAGTTGGCGGTTTGCGAGTCGGCCCGGATGTACGCCAGGATGTGCGAACAACGTTTGGAACAGGTCAAGCCGGTCCTGCAGACGGCGGAAGACTATTACACGTACGCGGTGGCGATGATCAACGGGCGGCGTTTTGACGAGGCGATGATCCACTTGCGGAAAGCGCTCTCGATGGCTGGGAGCGACGGTCCCCATGTCCGCTACGCGCTGGCTCTCGCCAGCGGCATGGAGGGCGATGCGCCAGGAGCGGCTGCCCATCTGCAAAAAGCCGTGGAAATGGATCCGTCACTGCGGTCATTCGCCCGCGGCGACGCCGACTTTCAGCCGTTGCTTAAGGACCCGGTCATCGGACAGGTTCTGGCCGGCGAGCGCTGAGGGGCCGGATGGGCTCCGCCAACCAAAAAAGCGCTGGGCTGGACTTGAGCGCGGGCGCCCCGCTGCGCATCGTTTCAATTGGGGGAGGGACGGGCCTTTCAACCCTGCTGAAAGGGCTGAAGGGTTATTCTCACGTGAATGCGCACATGAGGCCGGCGCATCCGCTGGTCGACATCACCGCGGTGGTGACGGTGACCGACGACGGAGGCAGTTCCGGCCGTCTCCGACGCGAATTTGACGTTCTGCCGCCGGGCGACATCCGGAATTGCATGGTTGCGCTGGCAGAGGACGAAGGGCTGCTAACGCAGTTGTTCAGCTTCCGATTCGACTCGGGCCGGGGACTTCGGGGGCATAGCTTCGGCAACCTGTTCCTTACGGTCATGAGCCGGGTCACTGGTGACTTCAGCCAGGCGGTCAGTTTGAGTTCGGAGGTACTGGCCATCGCCGGACGAATCTTCCCTTCCACGGCGGCGCAGGTGACCTTGCGGGCGCACCTGGCCAGCGGCAGGGTTGTGGACGGCGAAACGCACATCAGCCGGAGCGCGGAGCCGATCAGGCGAGTCGAACTCCTGCCGGCCGGGCGCCAGCCGCTGAGCGAGACGCTGAAGGCGATCCGGGAGGCGGATCTGATCACATTCGGTCCGGGCTCATTGTTCACCAGCGTTGTACCCAACCTGCTTGTGGAAGGCATCCCGGCCGCGATCCGGAGGTCCAGGGCGCTGAAGGCGTATTTTGTGAATCTCATGTCGCAGCCCGGTGAAACGACGGGCATGCGAGCCTCGGAGCACGTCAAGGCGATCCTCGAACACGCCGGAACGCGCGTGTTGGACGTGGCAGTGCTCAACAGTTCGCCGGTGGCCGCTCCGGCGCGGCGGCGCTATGCCACCAAGAGCGCCATGCCGGTGGAAAACGACGTGGATGAGATCCGCGCAATGGGGATTGAGGCGGTGTGCGTCCCGCTGGTCGAAGCCGGCAAGAAGGTCCGGCACAGTCCGGCCGCCGCCGCCCGCGTGGCTTTGCAACTGGCCAAACGGGGCAGGCGAGCGCGCCTGAACCGGCAACTCAAGCGATCGTCCTGAGACAATAGAGACACATGCAAGACGTATCCGTGATCATCCTGGCGGCGGGCTATGGCACCCGCATGAAATCGAAGCTGGCGAAGGTGCTGCACGGCGTGGGCGGGGCTCCACTGATCGAGCACGTGATCCGGGCAGCCATGGAGATCGCACCGCCGGAGCGGATCACGGCCGTCGTGGGACATCAGGGTGACAAGGTGCGCGAGGCGATGGGCCATCTCGGAATCCATTTCCAGACGCAGGAGGAGCGATTGGGCACGGGGCATGCCGTGCTCGTCTGCCGGGGCCTGCCCCATCACGCCACGGGCAAAGTGGTGGTCATGTACGGCGATTGCCCGCTGCTCCGGGGAGAAACGCTGAACGCACTCGTAGCCCGGCACCGGGAGGTAGGCGTTGCGGCGGCGACGCTGGTGACCGTGGTGCTCGACAATCCGCGGGGATACGGGCGGATCTTTCGCGAGGGCGAGTTCGTTTCAAGGATTGTGGAAGAGAAGGCGGCGACGGCGGAGGAGAAACTGGTCAGAGAGTTAAACTCGGGCATTTACTGCTTCGAGGCCGAGCCGCTTTGGACGCATCTGGCATCGATCCAGCCGAATCCGGCGTCGGGCGAGATCTACTTGACCGACATGGTCGAGTCGTTACGCGCCGATGGGCTGAAGACGGCGGCATTTGAAGTTCCTGACCCCGCCGAGACGGTTGGCATCAACAACCGTGTGGAGTTGGCGGAAGTGGATGGAATGCTCCGGCGGCGCAAAGCCGTGGCGCTGATGACGGCCGGGGTGACCATTGAACGGCCGGAGACGGTTTCCATCGACGCGTGGGTGGAGGTCGGTCCCGACACAGTCATTGAAGCCGGCGCGCAGTTGCGCGGCAGGACGGTGGTGGGCGCGGACTGCCGGGTGGGCAGCCACGCGATCCTGGAAAACGCCGTATTGGGCGACTGCGCCAGAGTCCACCCATTCAGCTTCATCGCGGATTCAGCGATCGAAGCCGGCGCCGAGGCCGGGCCGTACGCGAGAATCCGCATGGGGGCCGTGGTGGAGAGCGGCGCCATGGCGGGCAACTTCGTCGAGTTAAAGAAAACGCGGCTCGGCGGCGGTTCCAAGGCCATGCACCTGGCTTATCTTGGCGATTCGACGATCGGTAAAAACGCGAACATCGGCGCGGGCACGATCACGTGCAACTACGACGGCAAGAAGAAGCACCCGACGCTGGTTGGCGACGGGGCATTCGTCGGGAGCAATTCGACGCTGGTGGCGCCGGTCGAGGTCGGGCCGGGCGCGTATGTGGCGGCAGGCAGCGTCATCACCGAAAAGGTCCCCGAGGATGCGCTGGCGCTCGGGCGATCCCGCCAGGTGGTCAAGGACGGCTGGGCGAAGAAGCGCCGGGAGAGTTAGCCCGGCGCCGCAGGCCGCTGCGGGGAGCATCAGGCGCCAACAGCGCCCTCTAAAGCACCAGGACCGGGTGATAAAGGTTCGGCAATACGATCTCGCCGATGGCGACCAGATCGCCCATGCGGGTGACGGCCTTCACGAACCGGGCATCCCCGCGCCCCCGGAATGGGCTGACGCGGAAGTCGCGCCCGTTCCGGATCTGGGCCGTGGTGACCGGGTCCACGATTTCAACGGGGAACTCAGGCAGGAGCTGAGCAGCCGGTATGACCGCCTCAGCGAGGCGTGATTCATCGGCCAGCGATTGCAGTTGCCCGATCGTGCGGGCCGAAGAGATGGCGAAGGCGCCGGAACGGATGCGCCGGAGCGAGGCCAGGTGGGAACCGCAACCGAGTGCAAGTCCGGTTTCGTGGGCAATCGAACGCAGGTACGTACCAGCCGAGCAGTGGATGCGAACGGCCGCATCGCGGCCGTGCAGGCTGAGCAACTCCAGGGAGTGGACGGTCACCTCGACCGGATGCAACTGCACGGCGATGTTCTTGCGGGCCAGTTCGTATGCCTTCTGGCCGTCGATCTTCTTTGCCGACACGGGCGGCGGAACCTGACTGAACCGGCCGCGAAAGCGGTCCAGCGCCTGCTCAAGCGCCTCCCGCCCGACGGTAGGGCAGGTGTCGGGACCGGCGGGTTCCCCGTCGGCGTCGTAGCTGTCTGTAGCGTATCCGAACCGGATCACCCCTTCATAGATCTTGTCGTTCTGATTGAAGAACTGGGCGAGTCGCGTGGCACGGTTCAAAAGAAGGGGCAGGACGCCCGTCGCCAGCGGATCGAGCGTGCCGAGATGTCCGATTTTTTTGGTGCCCGCGATGCCGCGCATCTTGGCGACGACGTCATGCGAGGTCCAGCCCTTGGGCTTATCAACCACGATCAGTCCATTCATCTGAGAAACAGCAGGCCTTTCGAGGGACGTAATTTTCCATTGTATCCGGGCGTCAACGGCGCACAACAAAACGAGTGTGGGCGGGCGGCTACACTGGACTAAGGTGGAAAGCGAGAAACAGATCACCGGCGGCGGCCGGAGGACGACGCGCAGGCTGGTGCGTTATGCGCTGCCTTACAGCCGGTACATCGCGCTGGCGGTCGTGTTTCTGCTGGGCACGTCGGTGCTGCAGGTGGCCGGTCCGTTGCTGTCAAAGATCGCGATCGACCGGTACCTGGCGCCGGCACCGGGTTCGGTTGTGCCCTGGCTCGAAGCGCGCCTGTCGCAGAGTCCGCCGGAAGGGCTGCTACAGATCTGCCTGATTTACGCCATCGTGCTGCTCGCCGGACTGCTGCTCGATTTTTCCCAACAGTATTTAATGCAATGGGTGGGGCAGCGGGCGATGTTCGACGTACGGCGGGACGCGATGAACCATCTCCAGCATCTGGACCTCGCCTATTACGACCGCAACCCCGTGGGCCGTCTGGTGACGCGCGTGACCACCGACGTCGACGCGCTGAACGAGATGTTCGCCACGGGCATCGTCACCATGCTCGGCGACATCCTCGTGCTCGCGTTCATCCTGGCCACGATGCTCAGCCTCAGCCTGAAGCTGACGCTTCTGCTGTTGGCCGTGGCTCCGCTGGTTGTGATGGCGACGATGATGTTCCGCCGGGCGGTGCAGGCAGCCAACCGGAGAGTCAGGACGGCGGTAGCCCGTATCAACTCATTCCTCCAGGAGCATATCGCGGGGATCAGCATCCTTCAACTGTTCAATCGCGAGCCGGCGAGCCGGGTTTCGTTCGACGGCGTCAACCGTGAACACATGGACGCCTACAAGCAATCGATCCAGGCCTACGGCTGGTTTTATCCGGTGGTCGAGTTCATCTCGATCATGGCTTTTGCCGGCCTGTTGGCGTGGGGCGGGTATGAGGTGCGGAATGAGAGCCTTTCGCTGGGGGTCATGGTGGCGTTTTTCCAGTACGGGATGCGGATCTTCCGGCCGATCCAGGATTTGAGCGAGAAATACAACATCCTGCAGACGGCGACCACGGCGGCCGAACGCATCTTCGAACTGCTGGATACCGAGCCGTCCCTCGCGGCGCCCGCGGCGCCGTTGCCTTTTCCCGAGGGACCGCACAGGGTGGAGTTCGATGGGGTCTGGTTCGCCTACAAGGACGAAGACTGGGTTTTGAAGAACGTCAGTTTCACGATTGATCCCGGCGAGACGGTAGCCGTGGTGGGGCACACTGGCGCCGGGAAGACCACTTTGGCGGCATTGCTGCTGAGGTTCTATGACATACAGCGCGGGGTGATCAGAGTGGGCGGCGTGGACATCCGGCAGTTGGACCCCAAGGAACTGCGGCGCCACTTCGGAGTTGTGTTGCAGGATCCGCACCTGTTCACCGGAACCATCGGCGGCAATATCCGCCTGGGCACCGCACAGATCGACGACGCTGCCGTGGAAATGGCGGCGGACCAAGTGAACCTGCTGGGATTCGTCCACAGCCTGCCGCAGGGGTTTGACCACGAGGTAAAGGAGCGGGGCGCGGGGCTGTCGACCGGGCAAAAGCAGTTGATCAGTTTCGCGCGCGCTTTGGCGCACAACCCGAAGTTTCTGATCCTGGACGAAGCGACATCCAGTGTCGATACGGAGACCGAGTTGATGGTGCGTGAGGCGCTGGGACGGCTCGTTGAAGGGCGAACGTCCCTGATCATCGCCCACCGACTTTCAACGATTCAAAGCGCCAACCGGATTCTGGTGATGCACAAGGGCGAATTGCGCGAGCAAGGCAGCCATCAGGAGTTGCTGGCACTGAAGGGAATCTACTGGAAGCTCTATCAGCTCCAGTATCAAGATCAGGATCAGTTACCCACACGTCCTGCGTAACGCCGGCGGATCGCGTCGGCACGGAGCGGCAGGTGATGCAGATCGAGCGCCATGGGGATGAACTCTGCCGCCCCCGACCGGACGGCTGGGCCAAGCGGCATGAAGCCCATCTTGCGGTACATCGATGCGCGGGAAGCGATGCCGGAGATAACCACTGTCCGCGCGCCTTTTCCACACAGGATGTCGAAGAGCCGGATCAGGAGCAGCATCAGGACATGGGTGCCGCGGTAGGCAGGGTCCACGGCGAGGAGACGAATCTCAAAGACCGGACCGGGGAGAGAAACGAGCGAACCGGGACCGGGCAGCTTCCCCTCGACCGAGAAAGGTGGCTGGCCGTGGAAAGAGACCATTGCGGCCAGTCTGCGGGAATCAAATGCCAGCAGAAAGTCACTGCGCGATTCCAGGGCATCGACGAGCCGCCCATCGGGAGATGCCTGATGCTGGCCGATCTCAGAGGCAAAGACGTCGTTGTTCATTCGCCGGATGATGTCGTAGTCATCCGGCGTGGCAGCCAGACGGAATGCGAGTTTCACGGCGCCTCGTTGCCCGCGGCGAGAGCAGCCTCGCGCACATCCACGCGCATGAGAAGAGCGAGTCCGGCGGCGAAGAAGACGACCTGGGAAAGGATGCCGAGCTGATAGCTCCCGGTGAACTGCAGGGTAAGAGAGAACAGCAGCGGCGCCAGCCAACTGGTGCCCTTGTCACTGATTTCGTAAAGCGAGAAGTATTCGGCTTCCCTGCCCTTTGGAATCATGAGCGAAAACAACGACCGGCTCAGCGCCTGACTGCCGCCCATGATGAGCGCGACCAGGGCCGCCGCGACGAAAAAATGAACGGTGGTCTTGACGAAAAAAACGCCGAGCATGAGCAAGATCCAGGTGACGAGGGCGAATCCGACGGTTCGTTTGGCTGAGATGCGCCGGGCGATCTCGTTCATGCCCATGGCGCCGGCGACTGCGACAAATTGCACCATGAGAATGGCCAAGGTGAGTTGGGCCATGGGGATTTTGAGATAATCGCTGCCGAACTGGCCCGAAAGGGTGATGACGGCCTGTATGGCGTCGTTGTAGAGGAGATAAGCGACGAGGAAAAGCAGCGCCTGGGGGTAGGCGCGAAGCGAGCGCAAGGTGGTCCAGAGTTGCAGGAACCCCCCAGATAGCGCGCCGTGGCCGGTGTGGGCGGAAATTGCCGCAGAAGGGTTGCGCAGCCCCAGCATGGGGATTGCGGAAAACAGCGCCCACCAGACGCCGGCCGAGGCGAGACTGAAACGGACGGCGAGGCCTTCCGCGAGCCCCCAGGCTTCGGCGTTCTTGTACAGAAATAGGTTCAGCCCCAGGAGAATGCCGCCACCGAGATAGCCAAAGCCCCAACCGCGGCTGCTGACCGAATCGCGTTCTCGCTCTGTGGAGATCTCCGGCAGAAACGCGTTGTAGATGACGATCGAAGCGCCAAAGGCGAGGTTGGCGATGAGAAACAGCGCTCCGCCCAGCAGGTAGCGTGCGCCTTCGAGCCAGAACATGGCGAAGGTCGCCCCGGCGCCGATGTAAGCGAACAAGCCAAGAAGCTGTTTCTTGTGGCGGCTCCGATCGGCGAGAGCGCCGGCGACGGGCAGGCAAACCACCTGCGAGAGAACTGAGAGCGAGATCAGGTAGCCCCAATAGGAACGGGCATCGACGGGGATGCCGAGCGGGTGAACGAACCCGCCGGCGTCCGCACCGGCCTTGGCGAGCACGGTGAGCCACGGTCCGAGAAACAGCGTGACGACCGTGGATGCGAAGGCGGAATTGGCGAAATCGTAAAAATACCAGGCGCGTTGCTGGTTGCGGAGGCTATTTACCGCCAAGGAGTTCCTCCGCAATCTTCTGTAGAGACGGGTAGTCCTTCTTGCCGTTGCCCAGAAGTGGAACCCTGTCAATGGCAATCACTCTCCGCGGAATCGCCAGTTCGGGCGCGCCAAGCGCCCGGGCGGACTGCTGGAGGTGATCGCGGCGGAGTTCACGGTCTTGGGTGAGAAGCAAGATCATCTCGCCGCGCGCCGGGTCGGGTCGGCTGACGGCCGCGTGGACTGAGGCTGGCGAGGCGGCTTCGGCGATCTTCTCGACGACTTCGAGCGAGACCATCTCGCCCGCGACCTTGGCGAAGCGCTTGAGTCGTCCTTTAAGGACCAGAAATCCGTCCCCGTCGATCGCGGCCAGGTCGCCCGTCGAGTACCAGCCGTCTCCGTAAATCGACGAAGGAGGTTCGAGCAGGCCTGGCGCGCTCTCGCGCAAGTAGCCCGACATGAGGTTCGGTCCGCGCACGTGGAGCAGGCCGGCGTCTTCGACTCCCGGCACGGGTTCGAAACGGCACTCGATGCCCGGCAAAAGCTCTCCGGCCGTGCCCGGTTTGGCGCGCATCGGCGTATTGACCGAAATCACCGGCGCGCATTCCGTGGCGCCGTACCCTTCGAGCACCCTGGCGCCAAATCGATCCATGTAAAGGTCGGAGACCTCCCGCGTCAGCTTTTCGGCGCCAGCCATCAGAAAGCGGACGCGCCGGAAATCGTAGGGATGGGCGCGCCTGGCGTAGTTTTTCAAAAATGTCGGCGTGGCGAACATCACCGTGCAATCCCGGTCGTAGAACATTTCGGGAACGACAGAATAGTGCAGCGGCGACGGATAGAAAAACGCGGGTACTCCATTCAACACCGGAAACAGGAAACCCGCCGTCAGGCCGAAGCTATGGAAGACTGGCATGGCGGACATGAAACGGTCCGAGGGGCCGACATCGCAAACGGCGCGAATCTGGCGGACATTGCCGAGGATGGCCCGATTGCTCAGAACCACGCCCTTCGGCTTGCCTTCCGAGCCGGATGTGAACAAGATCGCCGCCGGATCGCCGGGTTGCGATGGTTTGACCGCGCGCCGCGGGTAACGAAGGGCGAAGAGCATGAGCCAGAGCTTGTCGGGGAACGAGAGACTGGCGCGGAGGTCTTCGAGAAGAACGATTCGGACACCGGAAAGCCGGTCGATCAGAGGCTGGAGTTTGCCGCGCTCGATGAATGCGCGTGAACTGAAAATCGTCTTGATTCGAGCAGCCGTACAGGCGCTCTGCACCCCATCGGAACCAGCGGTGAAGTTAATCATCGCCGGGACGCGCCGCGCGCCGAGCAGTCCGAGGTAGAGCGCGAGAGTGGGAGCGGCGTTGGGCAGGAGGATGCCGGCCGCTTCGCCTTCCGATGTCAAGCGGGACGCCAGGCGGCCAAGCGCCAGTGACGCGCGCAGCAGCCCGCCATAAGTCATCTCAGTACCCGCGGCATCTTCGATGATGCGGCGTTTGCGGCCGTGGAGGCGAACGGCGTTCAGAAATTCCTCATGAATGGTCGCCGGGCGGAACGAATCGAGCATGATCCGCTGCATGACGCGGCGCAACTCTTCGCTCGCTTTGCGGCGGCGGAGTTTTCCAGTGGGGGCGTCGGGCATCCTCACGGTTTCGGCGGGGTGGAAGACCAGCCTGATTCTGGGCAACCAACGGAGAGGGAACGGCGCCGTCATCCGGCTGAAGCCGCGGGCGTGGACGGCGCCGTCGATCCAGATTGGCGCGACCGTGGCTCCAGATTTGGCAGCGATGAACGCGGGGCCGTCGTAAACCTTCATCAACGCCCCGGTGACGGTGACACGGCCTTCGGGGAAGATGACCACCGGGCGCCCGGATTCAATGGTCTCGACGATGGATTTGATGGCCATCGGCCGGACGGTGTCGAGAACGACATGGTCGATCCGGTTGAGTAGAACACGGAAGGTGGGCTGGCGCAAGACCTGCGTGTGGACGACCCAGAGCGGGTCGTCGGGGAGTGTGGTCCAGAGCAGTGCGGCATCAAGGAATGACTGGTGGTTGGCGATGTAGAGCAGCCGGCCGGTGGCCGGTGGCGCCCCTTCGACGCGGAGGCGGTAGAGGACCTTAAGTACAAGCCGGATGATGGATCGAAGCATCCCGTTAGCGCGGCCGTCAGTTTACTGTCAGTGTACGACAGGGCGAGGCGGATTTGACATCGACGACGCGGATTCGCTAAAACAAAAGAGTCGCACTGCTCCTGAGTAGCTCAATGGTAGAGCATTCGGCTGTTAACCGAAGGGTTGTAGGTTCGAGTCCTACCTCAGGAGCCAATTCTTTGTCTCCAACCATTTTCCCCGCAGTTTGTTGACGCACTAGCCCCGCCCGCAAGTCCCTTGTTCGCCACAGTTTGGCGGAATCCCGTTTCTCCGGCTGTCTCTGGATTCCGGCCTGGACTCCCATGTTGGCGCGCAAAACCACGCTTCAGAGGCCGTTTCTCCACGTCTGCGCAGAGAAACCGGGAGTTGGTTAACACTCCCGGACGATTGTCAGCCCCAGGCCGGACGTTCCCGGCCTGCGCGGCGTATATAGTTAACGGACGCGGCAATCTGCCGCGCCACACCCTCCACCAGACGCCGTTTTGACCGCGCAGCGGAGATCGTCGTGGGTGGTTTCCCAAAGGAGACCGCTCATGCGCGATCACGATGCCGCACTTGACCAAGCCATCCGCGGGGTTGCTGCCCTCTTGGGCGATGCCCTCGTGCGGATGACCTTCCCGCCCCCTCCCACTTGCCCAGTTGACTCCTCGGAGACAGAGAGCCTTCATGTGAATGCCGGTTAACACCATGAAGACAGAAAGCCAAATCCACAAAGAGATCGAGGCATTGCAGCGCCTGACCACGGCTGGGCTCAAAGAGAAGTACCGCGAGGTCTTTGGCGAGCAGTCCCGCTCCAACCATAAGCAGTTCTTATTCCGCCGCATCGCCTGGCGCATCCAGGCCAACGCGTGGGGTGGGCTCTCCGAACGAGCCAAACGCCGCGCACTGGAAATTGCCGACGATGCCGATCTCAGGATCAGGGCACCCAAGAACTTCCAGATCGGGCCATCGGCCGCCGCACGGACTTCGGAGGCTCAGGTGAAGCCATCGATTGATCCACGGCTGCCGCTGCCGGGAACGCCGCTCATCCGCCGCTATCAGGGCAAGGACATCATCGTCCACGTCCGGCCTGACGGCGGGTTTGAGTGCAACGGGAAGATCTACACGTCTCTGAGCCGCGCGGTGACGGAGGCGACGGGCACGCGCTGGAACGGATTCGCCTTCTATGGGCTTGGCCATCGGCCGGGGGTGAAACGTGGCGACCAAGAGTAACGGCAACGGGAGTGGCGGGCCGACGACGGTCCGGTGCGCCATCTACACCAGGAAGTCGACAGAAGAGGGCCTGAGCCAGAACTTCAACTCGCTCGACGCGCAGCGCGACGCCGGCGAGGCCTACATCCGCAGCCAGGCCGGCGAGGGCTGGATGCTGCTGCCGGATCAGTACGACGACGGCGGCTTCACCGGCGCCAACATGGACCGCCCGGCACTGCGCCGCCTGCTGGCTGACATCCAGGCCAAGAAGATCGATTGCGTTGTGGTCTACAAGGTGGACCGCCTCAGCCGGTCGATCCGCGACTTCGGCAAAATCATGGAGGTCCTGGAGAAGCACGGCGCGATGTTCGTGTCGGTCACGCAGCAGTTCAACACGACATCCTCGCTCGGCCGCCTCACGCTGAACATCCTGTTGTCGTTTGCCCAGTTTGAACGCGAGATCATCTCCGAGCGGACACGCGACAAGCAGGTGCTGGCGCGTAAGCGCGGCAAATGGACGGGCGGACACCTGCCGCCCGGCTATGACCTGGAGGGCGGCAACCTGGTCGTCAACGAGGAGGAGGCGCGCCGCGTGCACCAGATCTTCGAGTGGTACCTCGAAGGCCACTCGGTGCACAGCATCGTGGCGAAGTGCGAGGGCCTGGGCTGGCGCAACAAGCAGTGGGCAACAAAGGAAGGCAAGACCTACGGGGGCCACCCGATGCGGAAGTGCCACGTCTACACGATCCTGGCGAATCCACTGTATGCCGCGCGGATCCGGGCCGCCGACGACTTGGTCGCCGCTGCCCACGCTCGAATCGTCGACGACAGCACCTTCGACCTCGTCCAGCAGAAGTTGAAGGAGAACACCCGCAACCCAGGCGGCGAGCACCGGCTCAAGCTGGAAGCTCTGCTCCGGGGACTGCTCTACTGCTCCTGCTGCGGGTCGGCGATGTCGCCGAGTTTCTCGTCGAGCAAGCACCGGCGGTACCGCTATTACGTCTGTCTCCGCAGCACTCAGAAGCGAGGCGAGGGCTGCACGACGCGCGCGGTGTCGGCGCCGCTGGTGGAGGAGGCGGTGATCGAGAGCGTCCGCAGGTTCGCCTTGGCGCCGGACGTGATCGAGGCGATTGCGCGTGCGGCGCGGCAGCGGCTGGCCGAAGAGTTGGGCCGGCACCGTGAGGAGATGAAGGCGGTAAACGTC
>Ga0172368_10006871_pt1 | contig 12082 bp, 7 predicted proteins | sample Lak11m_FD_114540 | JGI IMG/M metagenome (GOLD analysis project Ga0172368, IMG submission 114540) | Freshwater microbial communities from Kabuno Bay, South-Kivu, Congo - kab_022012_11m | ecosystem: Environmental > Aquatic > Freshwater > Lake | place: Democratic Republic of the Congo: South-Kivu...
AATACCACCGTCATCCCATAATCATTGGCAGCCTCAATGACAGCCTCATCACGAGCCGACCCACCCGGTTCGAGCACGTATTTCACCCCGCTGGCCGCTGCGCGATGAATGCTATCGGAAAATGGGAAGAATGCATCCGAACCCAAGCTTACGCTGGTCATTCCATCCAGCCAGGTGCGTTTCTCTTCCGGAGACAGTTGGCGCGGCACCTCCGTAAAAACTTCACCCCATGCTTCCTTTTCCATGGAGGTGACATCATCCCGCAAGAACTGGTCAATGGCATTGTCTCGGTCAGGGCGCCTGATATCGGCGTTGAAAGGCAAACTCATGCTCACTGGGTGTTGTCGCAACCACCACAGGTCAGCTTTTTGCCCTGCCAGGCGCACACAATGGATCCGCGATTGCTGGCCCGCGCCAACCCCAATCGTCTGCCCGCCGCTGACGAAGCAGACCGAATTGGATTGGGTGTATTTGAGCGTGATCCAGGCGATTAATAGATCCTGCAGCGCTGCTGGCGGCAAATCCCGGTTGGCACTGACGATATTGGAAAAATCAGCGGCTGTCACCGGGCGGTCGTTCCTGCGCTGTTCAAAAGTGACACCGAACACCTCGCGGGTTTCAAATGCACCTGGCATATATTCCGGATCGATTTCGATCAAGGCATATTTGCCTTGTTTTTTCTTCTTCAAGATCTCAAGCGCACCAGGATCATAGCCAGGCGCAATGACCCCATCTGAAACTTCGCGCGATATCAATTTCGCTGTTGGGATGTCGACGGTATCTGAAAGCGCGATCCAATCACCAAAGGAGCATAAACGATCAACACCGCGAGCCCTGGCGTAGGCACTTGCGAGCGGCGAAAGATCGATATCATCTACAAAATATATTTTCTTCAGTGTTTCCGAAAGCGGGATGGCAACCGCTGCGCCCGATGGGCTGACATGCTTGAACGAGGCGGCAGCTGGCAGGTTCAACGCGGTTTTTAGTTCTTTTACCAGCTGCCAGGCATTGAATGCATCAAGCAGGTTGATATAACCCGGAGAACCACCCAGGACCTTGATCGGTAATTCTTCACCATCCTTCATATAGACCCTGGCGGGCGACTGGTTTGGATTACAACCGTATCTGAGTATGAGTTCCTTCATTATTTGCCTTTCAATAAGATATGTTCGCTTGCAATTCCACCATTCGAAGATCAGGCAAAGGTCACCTGGTGGGATCCGGGTATGAGAACACCGATTTCCCAAACAGTTTCAGGGATCACCTGGCAAAATTCACTCAGCCTCTCCCTGGCAACAATTGCGACCATTCCAATTCCCATGTTAAACACGCGGTACATTTCGGTAGAGGGAATCCCACCCTTTCGCTGGATCAAATCCCATACTGGCGGGACCGGCCAGGATCCTGGATGGATTTCAGCGCTCAAATGATCCGGCAGGATCCGCGGGATGTTTTCAACGAAACCACCGCCGGTCAGGTGTGCAAGCGCTTTAATAAGACCCGCTGAAGCAAGGGCGGGGGAAAGCAGGTTCAAGTACGAACGGTGCGGAGCAAGCAGCGCGTCGGTAAGTGACCCACCCAGTTCTGGAAACACTGTATCCATTGGTGTGTCAGCAAATATCTTGCGGATCAGGGAAAAACCATTTGTATGCGGTCCGCTTGAAGCGAGACCGACCAATACATCGCCAGCCTGGATATCGGCTATTTTCGGAAGAATATTTTCCCGTTCGAGAGTGCCGATGATAGTTCCGGCGACATCAAACTCGCCAGCGATGTAAACACCGGGCATCTCGGCCGTTTCACCTCCGAGCAGCGCCATTCCGGCTGCCAGGCAGGCTTCAGCAATCCCTGAAACCACCTCGGCTGTTTGTTCAGGAACCAACCGGGAAGTGGCAAAATAATCCATGAAGAAAAGCGGGCGGGCACCCTGAACCAGGATATCATTTACACAATGATTGACGATATCGTGACCAATCGACCGGTAACGTCCGGCCTGCGCGGCTAATTTAACCTTGGTTCCCACTCCATCAGTGGAAGCCACCAATACCGGGTGCTGCATCTCTTGTAGCATGGAAACATCCAGCAACCCACCAAAGGATCCAATACCAGCCAGCACCGCCGGTGTGTAGGTGGCTTTTACAACTGCTTTCATCAATTTCACTGCCCGGTTTCCGGCATCGATCGACACACCTGCTTCGGCATATGCTGATTTTTTCAATGCCTTCAAGGCAATGTCCCTGCGGTAATGCATTCCTTCGAAATGGATCCGGTCGATGATGGTGTATGCTTTCCGCGCAGCCATTTCCAGGTTCTCATCCCAGGCAGTGACTCCCAAAACCCTCCCACCGTTCGTGAGGATCATCCCTTGCTCGCTCCGCGTGCCGGCATGGAAACACACTCCATCCTCAAAATCATTCTCCGTGCCGGCGATCTCGTAACCGTTTTGAACTTTTCCCGGGTAGCCTTGTGATGCAAGCACGACACACACTGCGGATTCATTTTTCCAACGAATATCCAGTCCATCGAGCCGGCCTTCAACGCAGGCCTCGACGATATCCAGCAGATCGGTCTCCAACAGGGGTAACACAACCTGTGTTTCAGGATCACCGAAGCGGCAATTGAACTCAAGCACCCGAATACCCTCCATCGTAAGCATCAAACCTGCATAAAGCACGCCCACAAATGGTCTTCCTTCCAGGCGCAGGCCGCTGATGGCTGGTAATAATACTGTCTCCATCGCTTCGTCGAGCAACTCCCCGGTTAATACAGGCGCGGGAGCGTAAGCACCCATTCCGCCGGTATTGGGTCCCTTATCATCATTCCATACGCGTTTATGATCCTGGGCTGGCAGCATGACTGCCACGTTTTTTCCATCCGCAAAAGCCATCAGCGAGACTTCTTCGCCAATCATTCGTTCTTCAATGACAACTTCATCGCCCGCCTCACCAAATGCCTGATCCACAAAAATGGACTCGAGTGCTTCCACTGCTTCTGCATTTGATTCCGGCAGGATCACGCCTTTGCCTGCTGCCAGGCCGGAGGCCTTGATCACAACTGGATAATTTACCTTTGAAAGATGGCGCAGAGCTTCCTCAAATTTTGTAAAAGTAGCGTAACGTGCCGTCGGGATGCCATGCCGTGCCATAAAGTTCTTGGAAAATACCTTGGAGGCCTCAATCTGGGCGGCTGCTTTCCTGGGGCCAAAACAGCGAATACCGGCAGCCTGGAGCGAATCTGACAACCCATCCGCCAACGGCATCTCAGGGCCGATGATCACGATCTCGATTTGCTCTTTTTTACAAAATGCGACAACTTCCTGGTGATTATTGATTGGAAGCGTAACATTTTCACCCAGGGATTGGGTGCCGGGGTTTCCCGGGGCGATAAAAAGCCTGGTCAGGCGCAGTGATTTTGATAATTTCCATGCAATAGCATGTTCGCGTCCGCCATTTCCAATCACCAGAACATTCATCACGACTCCTTGCCAATTCTTATCAGATTTTTTCAGCTGGAATATTTTGACAAAATATCACTTAATATTGCGTTCGAAGCCGGTTTTGGCATTCATCGTATCCACATCAATTGGGTAATTCCCTGTAAAACAGGCGTGGCAATAACCGGATTGGCGGCCAACTGCCCGCATCATGCCATTCAATGTCAGAAAGGTAAGGCTGTCCGCTCCGGATAGCTCCCGGATCTCGTCAATGCTGCGTTTATGTGCGATCAAGTCATCATAAACGCCCATATCGACCCCCATAAAACACGGATGCTTGATCGGCGGGCAGGTAATGGCAACGTGCACCTCGGCTGCGCCAGCGTTCCGTAATAATCGGATGAGCGGACCGGTGGTATTTCCGCGCACGATCGAATCATCGATCATCACCACTCGCTTATTGATGACATTCTCATTGATCACATTAAACTTGAGCGCAACCCCACGTTTCCTGAGCGAATCAGTAGGCTCAATAAAGGTGCGCCCCACGTAGCGGTTCTTAATAAATCCATCATTATACGGAATGCCCGTGCTTCTCGAAAATCCGATTGCGGCCGGTGTCGATGAATCCGGCACCGGTATGACCACATCGGCCCACTCCGCCCCAAAACCGATCTCCCCGGCCAATTCTTCACCTAGTCTCTGGCGCACATTATGAATATTTTGCCCATCCCAAACGGCGTCCGGCCGCGAAAAATAGATATGTTCAAACACGCACAGGGCGAGCGGTGACATCGGTTTTAATGCCTGGTTCACTGTCAATGCCTTGTTGCTCAAGGTCACAATTTCACCCGGTTTTACTTCCCGGATTGCTTCACAGCCCAGGGTGCGCAGCGCTCCTGTCTCGGAAGCGACCGCGCTTCCACCGGAAGGTAAAATCCCCACGCTCAAAGGTCGAAAGCCCCACGGATCGCGGATGGCATAAACGCAATCACGAGTCAGGATGACCAGCGAGTATGCGCCTTTCCATTTTTGCATGCAGTCGCGGATACGCTCGTCCCAGTTGTTCCCGCGGGCGCGGGCCAGCATCATGGTCATCACTTCTGTATCAGAGGATGAAGATAAACCAACCCCATCGCGTAAAAGTCCTTCCCGCAGTTTGGAAGAATTGACCAGGTTGCCATTATGCCCCATCGCCAGGGGTCCGTGCATGGTCTCGATCATGTAAGGTTGGGCATTGCGCGCAGAGGATGAACCCGTGGTTGAATAACGCGTGTGCCCGATGGCATAATGACCGGTCAGTTTCGCCAGGTTGGCCGGTAAAAATACATTTGCTACCATGCCCACATCCTTGTGCAGGGACATGCTCATGCCATCTGAGACAGCGATGCCAGCCGCCTCCTGGCCTCGATGCTGGAGTGCAAAGAGCCCAAAGAAAGCCATTCGCGCTACATCCTCATCCGGCGCAAAAATACCCATAATGCCGCATTCTTCATGAGGTGATTCTGAAAATATTTCTTCCATGCCTTCCTTTTTATTCCTGCTTATCCACCAACCCCGCCGCACAGCCTGCCAGAGCGGGGGCATTTCAGATTGGATCAATTCCTATAAAATATGATCCCAGTCTGTTTGATTCAACTCGGAATCATCTGAAATGACCTTGTCGGCCTGACTTTTCTGGAAGGATTTCACCGCCTCGCGAATTTCCGGGTCATACTGGCCAAAAAACTTCGCCGCCATCAACGCCGCGTTAACCGGTTCAAGCACCAGGCCGGCTGCCACACCTGAAGGCATGCGAATTGAAGAGAAAATATCCGCACCACCAAATGCATCGCCCGGTGGCGGGCAGGCGATGACCGGTGCGCTGACCGCGCCATCCGTAAAACCGCTCAGGGCATTGCTGCGTCCGGCCACGGTTATAAATACCTTGGGGCGTAAATCTGCCTCGTAATGCCGCAGAATTGCCAGGGCGTGTTCTGCCGTCTTATGTGCAGATCCAATCCGCAGGACCGTCTCCAGTCCGAAGCGCTTGCAAGCTTCGCCGATTTTTTGACAATGCTCCAGGTCTGCTCTTGAACCCATCAGGATGATGATCAAAGGTTTCAATTTTACACTCCGTATAAACCAGCTTTTCTCAAGTTCTCCACCAGGCGTGTCTGGACCGGATAGGCTCCAGGTACAAAGATTTTTCCACTCAACATTTCGTATATCGTGATGTAACGCTGGCTGGCGGAGACCCACAGGTCAGCTGGCATCTTTGGGATCTCGCCATCTCCACGATATCCGCGCTCCGTATAAGCTATACGCACGAATTCCTTGTCAAAATTTTCCGGATCCTTGCCAGCTTCGAACTGCGTCTCATAGGTATCCGCTTTCCAAAAACGGGACGAATCCGGGGTATGGACTTCATCTATCAGAACGATACGATTATCGGCTGTCCGTCCAAATTCATATTTTGTATCCACCAGCACCAGGCCTGCCTTGCGAGCCAGCTCCTGACCGCGCTTGAACACCGCCAGCGCTGCGGTCTGCACTTTTCCCCAGGTGTCCGCATCGAGCAAACCCTTCCCAACCACTTCGGAACAGGTTAGGCGCTCATCGTGTTCATTCTCTCCCCCCTTTGTGGTTGGGGTAATGATGGGCTCTGGCAAGGCCTGGTTCTTTTTTAACCCAGTCTGGAAGCGGTAACCGTAGATCTCGCGCTCACCGAGCGCATATCGATACCACAATGCCGTGGAGGTCACCCCGGTTATATAACCGCGTACAATAACCTCCACCTTGAACGGCCTGGCGGTGGTCACCACGGAGGCATTCGGGTCAGGCAGGGATAGGATATGGTTGGGGATGATATCTTCGGTCTTTTCAAACCACCAGGCAGCTAGTTGGTTAAGCACCTGGCCTTTATACGGTACCTGCGCCAGGATGCAGTCAAATGCGGAAAGCCGGTCAGTCGTAATGATCAACCTTTCTTCTCCAGAAAGGTTGTACCAGTCCCGCACTTTGCCACTTGTTTTTCCAGGAAGTTTCAGGTAACTATTGCCAAAAGCCAGGGGCAACAGGTCTGCCAATTGTTGATGTGAGATCATGAGCGCTCCTATTCATCTATCGGTTGCACATTTCCGGATCCGGTAAAATATTGCCTTGTTATCTTAAAGCTGTTTTGCATGCTTCACACCGCTTATAAACAGAGGTAACCCGCTGCCAGATGGAACACCTCGTGTGCGCTGAGGGTGCTGGTATGAATGGATGTGGTTTTCTGGATGCGGCATCAAACCCAGAACGTTGCCCTGTCGATTGCATATTCCAGCAATATCCAGTACCGAGCCGTTTGGGTTGGAGGGATAGGCCCCGGCAGCGGGCTCCCCATTCGCCTGGACATAGGTCAGCGCCACCTGGTCGTGAGCCACCAAACGGTTGATTAAAGCCGCGTCGGTTACCTGAAAATTGCCTTCACCGTGGGCGACCGGACATTCAATCGTGTCTGGCAATTCTTTCGTCCACACACAAATTTGTGAGATCGGCTGCAACGTCACCCAACGACATTCAAAATGCCCCTCTGCATTGTAAGTGAGCGTGGAACGAAAACCTGACTGGCGGACCCTGCCCTGGGGTGAATGATCCATTCCGGGCAGGATCCCGGCTTTAACCAATGCCTGGAATCCATTACAGATGCCTATGACAGGCTTTCCCGATTCCACAAAGGCATTCATCTCATCTTCAAAATACGTGTTGAGATCAAGAGCAAGTAATTTTCCGGCCCCCAGGGCATCAGCGTAAGAAAAACCACCTGCCAAAACCAGCATCTGGAAATCGGCGATGCGGAATTTGTCTTTACGCAAATAATTCAGGGGCAGTATTTCGGTTTCTGCGCCCGCCATTTTCAATGCCTCGGCAGCGTCCAGATCGCGATTGGTCCCACGGGCGAGTAATATCAGCGCCTTTGGTTTCATGGCAGTTTATTCCAGGCAGTCACAAGATCCCCGACCATAATCTTGATCAAGGATGTCTCGCGGTTGGAGACTGAAAAAGTTGGCAAATCACTCACCATCCCCAGGCGCACCAGTGAAAACCCATGCATGATTGATTCGAATTGATCAGCCGCATCCGGCCGGACTTCCAGCAGCAAACATCCATTTGTTTCGGCGAATAGGACCTGGCTGGGATCTTCACAGTCCAACACCAGGTCCAGTCCTAAGCGGCCGGCTATGCACATTTCAGCGGCCGCCACCGCCAGGCCTCCTTCCGAAAGGTCATGGGCTGAACGCACCAATCCGGCACAGATCACCTTGTAGATTTTTCTGTAGAGATCGCGGGCACCCTGACCGATTGGAGGTAGTCCGCCATCGGCGACTGTACTCGTCCGGTTTTGTACAAGCGAAAAATGGGATCCACTATAACCGGGTTGAAAATCCCCGGCCAAGTATACAAAGTTCCCTTGTTCCTTAAAATCCATCGTTATGGACAAATTCACATCTTCGATAATGCCAAGTGCAGAAATTAACAGCGTTGGTGGGATGGCATGCCGCAGACCATCCGCGCCAAGGTACTCATTATTAAGAGAATCCTTGCCTGAAATAAAAGGTGTTCCATAATGGGTGGCGGCATCATGGCATCCACGCGCCGCCTGCACCAGCGAACCGAGTGTTTCCGGCACCAACGGGTCTCCCCAACAGAAATTATCAAGGATGGCGATCCGCTGTGGGTCAGCCCCCACTGCCACGGCGTTGCGGATGGCTTCGTCGATCACATTCCAGGCCATGCCGTATGCATCGATTTTTCCATACTCCGGGTTGATCCCATTTGAAAGAACGATGCCTTTCAATCCTTTTGTACCTGCTGGTTTGACGACTGCAGCATCCGATGGACCGTCATTCATGATACCGGTCAGCGGCTTAACCACGCTGCCGCCCTGGATTTCATGGTCGTACAGGCGTATCGTTCCGGCCTTGCTGGCGATATTGGGGTGGGAAAGAAGCATCAACAGGGTTTCGCCGTAATCAATACCGGCCGAAGATGGTTGGGCAGGCCGGGATGATCTCTGAAATCCACTTTCGTGGACAGCCTTTAAATAGCGCTGGGGAATGCCGCTGTGCAAAAATTCATTTTCCAGATCGAGCACTGGTTTGCCTTCAAAACGGACAATGATATGCCCATCACCGCTGAATACCCCAATATCAGTCATCTCTGTGTCGAAGGTATCGCACAATTCTCCGAGCAAGCTCAGGTTTTCGGGCGGGAGAGCCAGCACCATGCGCTCCTGCGCCTCCGAAAGCCAGATCTCCCATGGCGCAAGCCCGGGGTACTTCAGCTTCACCGAGGCCAGATCCACATCTCCGCCGATAGTAGATGTCATTTCGCCAACCGCAGATGAAAGCCCACCCGCTCCGCAATCGGTGATATCCGTATAAAGTCCAAGATCGCGGGCACGGGTGATCACATCGATCAGGCCTTTTTCGGTGATAGGATCACCGATCTGGACCGAAGCGCCGGATACTTCGCCTGTTTTGGCGTCCATGGTCATGGATGAAAAAGTGGCCCCTCGCAGGCCGTCCCGTCCAGTGCGACCGCCGATCACGACCACCCGATCCCCGGGACGTGGAGATTTCCTGTGTTTTCCCTTAGGCGCCAACCCCACACACCCGCAAAATACCAAAGGGTTGGCAGTAAACCCGGCATCATACAGGATCGCCCCGTTTACCGTTGGAATCCCGATCTTGTTACCATAATCCTGCACTCCTGCAACCACACCGGATTGAATCCGCCGCGGGTGCAGCACCCCTTCAGGCAGTGATTCAGGATCGGTGTCCAGCGGGCCGAAACATAACACGTCCGTGTTGGCAATCGGTTTTGCTGAAACGCCGATCACATCGCGAATTACCCCCCCAACACCTGTATTTGCGCCACCAAAAGGTTCGATTGCGGAGGGGTGGTTGTGCGTTTCCACCTTGAACGATACTTCATGTTCCTCGTCGAAATCGATGATACCGGCGTTATCGACAAAAGCGGAGATAACCCACGGAGCATTAATTTGATCGGTTGCAGCCTTTAAATACGATTTAATGATGCTGTCAATTTGTTGTGTGGTTTCACGTATTTTGCCAGCATGGCTTCCAATGACCCCGGACTCGACCGGTCTTCTTTCGCTCAGATCCACGCGCGCTTTGAATGTTTTGTGAACGCAATGTTCGCTCCATGTCTGGGCGATCATTTCAAATTCAACATCCGTGGGATTCCTGTTAACCTTTTGAAAATATTTCTGCACAGCCAGCATCTCCGCCAGATCCAGGGCAGCCCTTCGCGCATGGGAAATTTCAAGGAGTTTGTTTTCAGTTGCATCGAGAATGACAATCGTCTCAACTTTACCACTCGAGGCTGCCTCGAGCGGAAAAGTCGGGTGGATTTCACCGATGGTCCAGTGCTGGATAATATTGTTCACCAGCAGGCGGCCAGCCAGTTTTCTGGCAGTTGCCAGGTTGACCCCTTCGATAATGAAACGAAGACCTGTGGCGGCGCGCACAACCCCATTAAAACCCAGTTCGGTCGCTGCTCGAACTATCTGTTCAGCGACCGGATCGGTCACCCCCGGGCGGAGGGCAACTTCGACCACAAGCCCGTCATTATCCTCTCTTAAAGGATCATCCTTCGGAAGATCCTGTCCGGATGGGTTCTCGGGGTCTTTATCAGCCAACTCGAAAAACTCTGCGGTTTGTTCAACCGGATCGGTTAATAGTTGAAGGGCCAACCGCCGGCATTCTTCCCTCGACAATTGGCCCTCAATAAAGTAAAGATCCTGGCATTTGATCCTGAGATCATCAAATCCCAGCGCGCGCGCATCGGAATTGTATAAGGCCGAACGCGGGTCGGCATGAATGAATTGGATAACAAACCGGTATATGCTCATTATTGCCCTTTGGAGATTTATCTGGTGCATTGTACAACGAGATATTTGTCTAGTCAACGCTGGAAATTCTTTAGATTTTTGTCAAAAGAAATGGTTGACTATTCGATTATTATTCAAAAACAATTACTTGTATATTTTTTCACAAATGACTATAATGATTGTAACCATCATCACATCTGAATTTATTAGCCGTTTTACCTAAAAGAACCGGTATTAACGTCAATTTCCAACATGTACCAAATTATTGTGAAATTTCCCGGAAAAATAACGGCGACTTTCATTCTCACGTATGACTTAGGTCATGCAATACCAGTGATTTCTAATACTGATAATAGTACTGGCGAATCATCATACTAATATTAAGAGATTTCAGAGATCTTGCCAGGAGGCAGGTCCATTCTCATTATTTCTCCTCAAAGGAGGGGCTATGGCGCGAACCAAGATGGTAATTGAACAAGACGGTGCCGGGCTGCGCAAACAGGAAGACCTGACACTGTTGCACGAGGTTAGCATGGCAACCGCAGGTGTATCCCACCTGGAAATGTGCATCCAATGTGGCTGCTGCGGCGGTTCGTGCCCATCGGCCTCCGATATGGATCACACTCCGCGCATGATTTTCGCCATGCTGCGCGCCGGTATGCGAGATGAAGTTCTGCGCAGCAATACCCCATGGGTATGCGTTTCCTGCTACCACTGTGTTGTTCGCTGCCCGCAAACGGTGCATATCCCTGATGTGATGTATTCGCTGAAAGGAATGGCGATTGAGGCCAAGCTTTATAGCGATTCAACTGCACCTGATTTCGCCAAATCTTTCATCGACATGGTTGAAACTTTCGGGCGCAGTTTTGAACTCGGACTGGCCACGCGTCACTATCTCAAACACTATCCGCTGCGACTACCCGGAATGGCCACCATGGGTTTTGGTTTGCTCTCCTCGCAACGCATGAGTATCACTCCCAAACGCATCAAGGGAATGGATCAACTCAAGTCCATCCTGGATAAAGCCAAGACCCTGGAGCTGACATCATGAACAAGTACCTTTTTTATCCCGGTTGTTCCATGGAAGGCAGCGCTGTAGCCTATTACGACTCACTCAATGCGATCAAGGGCATTTTGGATCTTAATTTGGAGGAAATTAACGATTGGAACTGCTGCGGCGCAACTGAATATTTCGGGATCAACTTGATCCCGGCTTATTCGCTCATAGCCCGAAACCTGGCCCTGGCTGCAAAGCAGATAAACCACACAAATACACTTTTGGCGCCTTGTTCAGCCTGTTACTTAAACCTGGAAAAGGCTGATTACTACATGGCGGAACGCCCGGCGCTCGGCGTAAAAGTTAATGAAGCGCTGGCTGTTGGTGGTCTCCATTACGATCCCGGGTCGCTGCAAATCCGCCACCTGTTGGATGTTATCATCAACGACATAGGCCTCGAAACCATTAAAAGCAAGGTGGTGAAACCCCTGTACGGCTTGCGGGTTGCCCCCTACCTGGGCTGCATGGTTCCGCGGCCTGATTACCAACGTCGCTGGTCTGATTTTGAACACCCGACGGAATTGGATGATGTGTTAAAAGCGCTTGGGGCTGATGTGGTCGATTATCCACTCAAGACCAATTGCTGCGGTGGTCATATGACCCAGATTGGCCCGGAGACTGCTTATGAGCTCATACGCCGCCTGGTTCTTAGCGCTGAAGAACATAAAGCCGATATCATGGTCACAGTCTGCCCAATGTGCCAGATGAACCT
>Ga0172368_10006872_pt1 | contig 12082 bp, 9 predicted proteins | sample Lak11m_FD_114540 | JGI IMG/M metagenome (GOLD analysis project Ga0172368, IMG submission 114540) | Freshwater microbial communities from Kabuno Bay, South-Kivu, Congo - kab_022012_11m | ecosystem: Environmental > Aquatic > Freshwater > Lake | place: Democratic Republic of the Congo: South-Kivu...
CCTCCTCGCTCCATTTTTCGCGCAGCTCCGCGATCCGCACCGAATACGTCCCTTCGACCCGCCAGCCGCCCACGGCCTCGCCCAGTTCCTCGAGGACCGCGCGCGCGTCTCCGCAGAGCGGCAGCGCCGCCTGTTTGTGAGCGTCCATTTCACAGACGTTGACGGCGACGAATCGCACCGCCGGATTCCGGAACGCAGTCTTCGATGCCGTGGTGAAATCGGCGAGACGCGTGCCGATCGCGAGGACGAGATCCGCCTCCCGTGCGAGCCGATTCGCCGCGAGCGTGCCGGTCGCCCCGACCGCTCCCACCGACTGCGGGTGCGCCGTCGGAAGCGCGCTGCGCCCCGCCTGCGTCTCGGCGACGGGAACTCCCGTGCGAGCCGCGAAGGTCGCCAGCGCCCCGACGGCCTCGCTGTGAAAGACACCTCCACCGGCGATGAGCAGGGGGCATCGGGACTTCCGCAGAAGCTCGGCGGCGCGTGCGACCGCATCGCGATCCGCCCTGTTTCGCGGAACGTTCCACACTCGTTTCTCGAAGAGCCCCGCCGGGAAGGCGAACGCCTCCGCCTGCACGTCCTGCGGCAGCGCCAGCGTCGCGGCGCCCGTCTGCGAAGGAGACGTCAGAACGCGCATCGCTTCGGGGAGGCTCCAGACGAGCTGTTCCGGGCGGTTGATCCGATCCCAGTAGCGCGATACCGGGCGGAAGCAGTCGTTGACGGACACATCCTGCGACTGCTCGGATTCGAGCTGCTGCAAGACCGGAGCGGTCCTGCGGGTCGCGAACAGGTCGCCCGGCAGCAGCAGCACCGGCAGCCGGTTGATCGTCGCCAGCGCCGCGCCCGTGACCATGTTGGTCGCCCCGGGGCCGATGGAGGACGTGCAGGCCAGAGTCCCGAGCCTCGCGCGGGTGCGTGCGTAGGCCACTGCGGCATGGACCATGGCCTGCTCGTTGCGGAAGGGAATGAAGCGCACGTCGGGGTTCTCCTGCAGGGCCTGCCCGACGCCCGCGAGATTGCCGTGCCCCAGAATGCCCAGCACCCCGCCGAAGAAGGGACGCTCGACGCCGTCGCGCTCGAGGTACTGGCACTTCATGTATCGCACGAGAGCCTGCGCCGTCGTCAGCCGCACGGTCTTCATGCTTCCTCCGGCCGCCAGATGCGTGCCCCCGGTTCCCTGAGCCATCGGTGCTCGCGCGCGAATTCGAATCCCCGGTAGGGATTGCCGGCCAAGTGACGCACGATCCACAGGTAATACATGCCGTACCCCGGCGCGGCCACCTGCGAGTGGTCGCCGCCGAGGATTTTCAGCGTGTCTCCGTGACGCACCCTGAAGACCTGCTCGCCGGATTCCCCGTGGCCGTATCCGTCCGGATGCGTGAATCGATAGTGGTAGATTTCCGGCTGTGCATGATGGTGCGGAGGGTAGCTCGACCAGCGACCCGGCAGATTCACGACCTCGCCAAGCACGAGGCTCGCGTCGGGCCGGTTGCGAAAGTCGAATACCGTGCGCACCACCCGACGGGCCGTGTCGTCCCAGAGCCCTCGATCCCGCTGCTCCGTTTCGAGCAGCGATTCCGCGTCGAAGAGCCTGATCGGAAAGGCCCGCGGATTCTCCGCGGCAACGACCGCGAATTCGCAGTCGCGTTCGGCATGTATATGAGGCTTCGCACCCGCGGGCGCGTGCAGCACGACCGGAGCCTGGTCGAAGAGCGAGCGCCGTGCCCCCGTCTCGCGCCGGCCGTCGAATTCGAACCGGGCCTCGCCGTCCAGGAGAACCCATGCGCGTTCGAGACTTCCATCCCCGCGTATCGTCTCTCCCGCACACAGCCGCAGAATTCCGAAGTCAAAGCCGACATCGTCGCCGACACGCGTCAACGCCGTGTAGCCGTCGCCGATTCCGGGATTCCGGACGAGCAGGCTCACGACGCGCTCCGATCGGGATCCGGAAGCATGGCATCGCGAACCGCCGACTGGAGATCCTGCACTGCCCTGGCAAAGGTCCGCAGCGTGCGCCGGGTCGGGGGAAAGGCGTCGAAATCTGCGGGCTCGAGGCCCCTCTCCTCCCATGCGCGGCGGAAGTCGGGGAACCTCGCGAGAAGCTCCGTCACGACCGACTCGGGAACAGGCTCGTCGACGCGGCTTCGTCCGTCCCATTCGGAGGCATTGAACCGCTTCTGCCAGGCGGACGGCATGGTGAGGATGACTTCACCGCCGACCAGCTCCGTCCAGTGCAGCCGGTGCCGATAGGCGGCCGCCAGCAGCGTCGTGCGGTAACCGCGGGCCTTGTAGAGCTCCAGCGCCTTCTTGAAGCAGGCGACGCCCGCGAGCGGGTTGCAGCGCGGATCCGCAGCAATGCCATCGCGCTCGGACACGACGTGCAGCCAGTCCTCGAGCCGGCCCACCATGATCGTACACACCGGCGCAAGCGCGCCCGGATTGGCTGCACGCGCGGCTCCGCGCTCGACGGCCTCCGCCACCGCGATCGCCTGGGACACCGTGAAGGAAACGGTTGCATTGACACTGACACCGCTCGCCGTGGCTTCCTCGATCGCCTCGACGCCCGCCTTCGTCGCGGGTATCTTCACCTGCGCGTTGGGCGCGAGCCCGTGGAACCGCAGCGCTTGCTGCAGCAGAGCCGGTGCGCTCCGGTACAGCATCGGGTCCGTCTGGATGGACACCCTCCCCCGCCGTCCCCCCGTGCGCGCGTGTTCCGGCCGCAGCAGAGCCGCCGCGCGCACGGCCATTTCCTCCACGACGCGCCAGGCGAGGTCCGCTTCGGTGGCCTCGGGGTTCTCCCTTGCGAGCGCACCGATCCGCTCCCGCCACAGCGGCCACTCGCGCCGCAGCACGTCCAGCACGATCGACGGGTTGGTCGTGGCACCGGTCGCGCCGTGCTCGACGGCGTATGCGAGCTCTCCCGGATCGCACGAGTCGTTCCAGAACTCGGTCGGCGTCGTCCGGACCATCCGGTGCAGCGGGCTTTCGTATTCCGTCGATGCCATCGCGTGCGCTCCGGCCCGGCATCATACCGGATCGAATCCTGCCGTAGAACGGGCCGATTCATCGCACTGTTCCGTCGCCTGCCGGACAAACGCCCGGCCCGCCGGGCGACGGGACACTACCGCGACCGCTCCCGCACGACGTGATTCGTCAGGAGCCGCGGCAGGCCCTCCTTCCAGATTTCCGCGCGATACCAGCCGGGTTCGGCGGCTTCGAACTCGAAGGCGGCGTCGCGATCCGACGCGACGGTGCGGATGCACTCGCCGTTGTGCAGAATGCGAAGTTCCGCGCCTTTCTCCGCGCGCTCCACCGACACCACCATCGTCGCGCCCGCCTCTTCGCGCAGCGTGCCCCCGATGCCTGCCGACTCGCGCCGACCGACGAGCCGGACGTCCGCCATCGGACCGCCGGTCACCATCACCTCGCCGCGCCGCAGCGCGTCGAGAATCGCCTCCTCCGTGCGCGCCGACGCCCGCACGGCCGTCAGCGGCACAGGGCCGGGCAGGGGCAGTTCGTGGTCCTTTCCGTGCCAATCGCGCGCTCCCACCGCCGTGATGCGCAGCCCTCGTCGCCACGCCTCGTTCCACAGCGAGTAGGCCGCCTCGTTGTCCGTTTCGGAGGCGTCCCAGCGCCGATACCAGACCTCCATCATGTCCAGGCACGAGAGGTCGAGGTCGCCGCGCATGCGGCAGCCGGTGCAGAGCGGGTCCCCGATCCGGAACGGATGCGCCAGGGACGCCAGCCCGCCTGCGTCGCGGATCGCCCCCGAAACATCCTCGATCCGGCGCACCTGCCCTTCGACGTGCCAGGGAACGATCGTCTGCGGACCGTAGACCGGATGGTGTCCGTGAAAGGTCGTCCACTCGCATCCGGCCACGACCGGAATTCGCATGCCTGCGCGCTCGCGCAGACCGCTCGTCGTGTTGTGATCAGTGAGGCAGAGGAAATCCATGCCGAGGCGCTGCGCCGCCGCGACCAGCTCCTCCAGCTCGTACCGTCCGTCGCTGTGTCGCGTGTGCGAGTGCATTTCACCGACGAGCCAGCCGCCGGCCGCGACGATGGTCGACGTCCGTCCCGGCGTCGGCTTGCGCGCACGCCCGATGCCCGCATCCGTGCGGACCCTCAGCTCGTAGTGCACCGGAGCGCCGAACACGCCGTGGACCTCGACGGCGGCGACCCATCGGCCGGGCGCGAGATTGCCGGGCAGAAAGCCGTGCGAAGCCTCCTCCCGTCCGAGAACGAGTTCCTCCTCGCGGCTCGAGGGATTCTGATCCCACCGGCCGCGCCAATCGCCGCGGGGATCGACCAGGACGACGTTGAGCAGGTTGGGGATCGCCCGGCGGAAACCCTCCACAGTGCTGCGAAGCGCTTCGGCGCGCGCCTGGCGATTGCGTGTGCAGCTCGTCCGCAGGTGCTCGGCGACGGCCTGGTCGACGAGCGGGTCGTTGAGCGACCGATCCGTCGATTGCCTCGGCGCGAATTCGAAGTGCAGCGCGAGCGCATCGGTGTCCGGAGGCACGTCGAAGGCGTGCAGGCGCACGGTCTTCGAGTCGGCGGCGCGGGCCTCGCCCTGCACGGCGAGCAGGTCGCGGACGCTCATGGGGCCTCCCTGGCCGCCCGAGGCTGCGGCGACGGAATGGTTATGAGTCCGCCCCGGGTTCACCGCAACGCTCGCCTGCGTCCGGGGGGGACCATGCCTGCGCTCGACTGGGTGATCGTCGCGGTCTACATGGCGGGCCTTCTGTGCGTGGGCGCATGGGCTGCACGGCGCCGCACCCGGACGACCTCGGACTACTTCGTTGCCGGCCGGTCGCTGCCCTGGTGGCTGGCGGGCACGTCGATGCTCGCCACGAGCTTCTCCGCCGACACGCCGCTGCAGACCACTCGCATGGTGCGCGAGTTCGGCATGGGCGGGAACTGGTTCTACTGGGGCTCGGTCGTGTCGGCCGTGGGCGTCGCGTTCTTCTTCTCGCGCCTGTGGCGGCGCACCGGCGTCGTGACCGACGCGCACTTCATGGAGCTGCGCTACTCGGGAAAGACGGCAGCGCTGCTGAGAGGCTCGGTCGGGCTCTTCCGCGGCGCTCTCCTGGAGCTGATCACTCTCTCCTGGATCATCCTCGCCATGACGAAGGTCGTGCGGGTGATTCTGGATCTGCCTCCGATCACGCACGTCGCGGGCCTGTCCGTGCCGACCGACGGACTGGTGGTCTTCGTGCTCGTGCTCTTCGCCCTCTTCTACAGCGTGACTTCGGGCCTCTGGGGCGTCGTGGTGACGGACCTCGTCGAGTTCGTCGTCGCCGTGCTCGGAACCGTGGTGCTCGCGTTCATCGCGATGTCGCACGTCGGCGGCGCCAAGGGGCTGCACGGGCAGCTTGCCGCGGCTGGACACGGAAGCGCAGCGGACTTCCTGCCGCGCATCGGCGGCTCCGGGCTGCCCATGGCCGCCATCGTCGCCTATCTCTTCGTCCAATGGTGGTCGACGCCCTACGTCGACGGCAGCGGGCAGCGGGCGCAGCGGTTCCTCGCGTGCCGCGACGAGCGACAGGCGCTGCTTTCCGGGGTCTGGAACCTTGCGGTTCAGTGGGTCATCCGATCATGGCCCGTGTACCTCGTTGCACTCGTGTCGCTGGTCCTCTACCCGATGGCGTCCGATCACGAATCGGTCTACGTCCGCATGGTCCGCGAGATGCTTCCCGTCGGGCTGCGCGGCATCATGGTCGCCGGATTCTTCTCCGCATTCATGTCGACGTTCGAAGGCATCCTCAATCTCTGCTCGTCGTACCTCTCCAACGACGTGTACGGCCGTTTTCTCGCGCGCGGCAAAGACGCGGAGCATCACGTCGCGGCGTCGCGGGTCATCGGCATCGGCGTCGCAGCGGTTGCCGGCACCGTGTCGCTGTGGCTGCCCTCGATTCTGACGGCCTACCGATTCAAGATGGAACTGATGGCCGGCCTGGGCCTCGTGAGCCTGCTGCGCTGGTTCTGGTGGCGCGTCAACGCGCGCACGGAGCTTGCCACGCTCGCGGCGTCCGTGGGTGCGACCGTCGTCCTGAACCTGCACCCGGCGTTCGCGGGCGACGGAGCCGGTCCCTCCGCGGTGCGCCTGATGATCATCGTCGGTGTGTGCGCGGTCGTCACAATCGCGATCGCACTCTCGACCGCCCCCGAGCCGGAGGCGAAGCTGCTCGCTTTCTACGAGAAGGTGCGGCCGCCCGCTCTGCTCTGGGGTCCGGTCGCCGCCAACGCAGCGCCGGGGCGAGGTCTCGTCACCGGAACGACGCTCGCGCAATGCGCGGTATGCTTGGTGTTCGTGTTCGGAGGCATGTTCGGCCTCGGCAAGCTGCTGCTCGGAGAGCCCTTGCTCGGAACCGCGCTGACGCTGCTGGGTGGCGGCGCTCTCGCATACCTCTACTTGCGGGTGCTTCGCACGCGGGACGCGCCGCAGGAGCCGCGCACGGAGGTTCCGGCGGCCGGCACCGCAGTCGGGTAAGTCTACCGCGGGGCGGCGGGTCCCGTTTCGCCGGTCTCGAAATAGCGCACCAGCGACTGTGCGGCGACCTCCGCCCCGTCGACGCGCACGTCGCACGACCGCGCGACGAGCCCCGACGCGGCCTCGTCCCAGAGCCCCTGCTCGAACGCCTCGCGGGGAAGGAAGCGTCCGCCGACCGTTTCGTCGACGAGACGGACCAGATACGGAACCTCCGGGAAATCGCCGCGATCCGTGTACACGACGGGCACCCGCGCGGCGACGGCGTCGCTCACGATGCCATAGCCCGGCTTGGTCACCACAGCGTCCGCGGCGCGCATCAGATCGGGGAACGAGAAGCGATCGGGCTCGGGCTCCAGCGCATTCGCGAACCCCAGCGTCAGCGGCGCCGGGGCGAGCAGCACCGTGTCGGGCAGGGACTCCAGCTTCGCACGCGCAGCGGGGGAGAGCTGCAGCGATGCGAGCCCAACCAGCCAGACGCGTGTGCCCTCGGGAATGCCGAGTGCCATCCGCACCTCGTCGCGAGGGCGCGCCTCCGTGCGACACGCGAGTGGAATCGGGTACACGCGCGGGAACGAGTCGGCGACCGGTCCGCCGGGAAGCTGCAGGTACATGCCGCAGAGCGCATGGGCGGCGCACGCAGTCTCCGCCGCCTCGCCGAAGACCGCGCCGCCCCCAGCGCGATGGTAGTACGCGTAGACCCAGTCCCACGTGAAGTTCCCGAGACCGGCCGACGGCAGCCCCGCGCGCGCGGCCGCCTCGAACGCGAGGAACGGCGCATCGGCGTACACGCCGTCGAAGCCCGACAGGAACCGCGCCTCCGACGCGACGACGCACTCACGATCGGCCAGAAGACGTGCGAGCTTCGCCCCGGTCGCCTCGTGGTCGATGTGAAGCGGCGTTCTCTGCACCAGCCCGAAGTCGATCGCCCGGCGCTGCACCTCGACGCCCGGCCCGTCCAGCGGGCGCAGCAGCGACGCCGGCGCTTCGGCCACAATCGTCAGCCGCCAGTCGGGCCTCGCCCGGCGAAGGCGGCGCAGCACCTCGACCGAGCGCACGACATGGCCCCAGCCGTGCGACGACAGATAGCAGGCAATCGAAAGCGAACGGGCCGCCGGCACGAGGCCTCCGCTCCCGCGGATGCGCGTCCCGACGATATCAGCTTCCCTCGACCGCCACGTCGAATTCCCCCGTCATCCGGCATGCGTCGTCGATCTTCACGAAGAGCAGTGCCGGGCGCTCGACGGAATACGCGTCCAGACTGAACTCGAAGCTCGTGGTGACGTGGGCCCGCGTGGGCGAGGTGAACGCGACCTCCACAGGGATTTCGATGGGGTGCTTCACACCGTGGAAGTCGAGTTCCCCTTTGAACACCGCCTTCACGGTCCCTGTGCCGGCCGGACGCGTCACCTGCGCGACGCCCTTGAACAGCGCCAGCGGGAACTTGTCCGCCTCCGCGACCTCGCGCATGTGGACGTCGCGGCTGTCGCTTTCGGAGGTGAACGTCGAGACGGGCACGCGGCCCATGACTTTCGCCTGTCCGTCGGCGGACACGGCCACCTTCACCTCGGCCTTCGTGCTGGTGCCCACGACCTCGTGCAGCTTGTGCACGATCTTGTACGTCATGCGTCCTTTGCCCGGCTGCACGGAGTAGAGCACCGGCTTCGCGTCCTGCGCGGCCGCGCCCGAGGCGGACAGAAGGCAGAGCAGTCCTGCGGCGACGACGGTCTTCGGCATCGAACCTCCCCGGCCGGAGCTGCCGGCCTGATATGGCGTCAGAATATGACTGCGCTCTCGCCCAGGAGCATCCCTGCGAGAGTCACGTACCCCACGATCAGGTGCGCTTTCGCGAACGACTGCTGGTTCACGTATCCCTCGCGGGTCGCCGTGTAGATGCCCAGGCCGGCCTGCGCGGCCCAACCGGCGAACGCGGTGAACATGCCGATCTTGTGCAGCGTCATGCGGCTGAAGCCGCCCTCCTTCTTGAACGGCACGGGCGCCAGGAACGCCGCGGTCGCCGTGAGCAGGGCGATGCCGAGGGTCGGGTACGTGAATGCCTGGTGGATGAACCGATAGCGGTTGGAGTTGTCGCCGCCGTACTTGTCGAGGTAGCTGAGCTGGCCGGTGACGACGCTGCCCAGGGTCCCGAACGACAGCGCCATGCCGAGCGCCTGGTGCAGGTTCAGGAGGAAGCGGCGCTGTCGGACAGCGCTCTCGTCCACCTTCGGAGTGTCGACGACGGGCGCCGGCGCCTTGTCGAAGAAGTCGAAGTCGAGGTCGGTCCCGGGCGCGGCGGTCTTCCCGCCCGAGTCCGTGGCGCCGTCGCCGGCGCGCTCCGCGGCGCCCGCCGGCGCGGCGGCCAGCAGTGCGAATCCGCACAGAAACAGGGTCGTTCCGATCCGCATGCATCCTCCGGAGGAATGCAGCCCCGCAATGAATGCGGGTGCCGCAGGTCGAGCGGGTCGGCGCCGAACTGCCGCCCCACCTTCTGATAACGCATGCCCGGCCCGCGACCAAGCATTTCCGTGCAGCCGCCGGGGAGCGCCGGCGGCCTGCCGTCGGGCTCCGGACGTGCCGCCGTGCGCGCGCCTCCGCGGCGGGCGCCGGCTCCGCCGAATGCGGGCGCCGCACCGCTCCGGCTGTGCTCTAATGCGCCCGGGCTTCCGATGCCCCGCGGAATGGAGCGATTCGATGCGGCCGATCATCACCCTCACGACGGACTTCGGCTACGGCTCGTACGTGGCGCAGATGAAAGGCGTCATCCTGTCCATCTGCAACGAGGCGACCATCGTGGACATCGACCACGAGGTGCCCGCGCAGGATCCCATAGCGGCCGCATGGCTGCTGCGCGACGTCGTGGGCACGTTCCCGCCCGGCACCGTACACCTCGTCGTGGTCGATCCCGGCGTGGGCACGAGCCGGCGCGGCGTGGTGGTGAAGTCGGGTCCACCGGCGCGGGGCCACTTCTTCGTGGGTCCGGACAACGGCGTCTTCGGCGAGTTCGCGCGCAGCGGCCAGACGAGCCTCCTGCAGGAACCCAGGCTCGCGAGGCCGCTGGTGAGCCAGACGTTCCACGGCCGCGACGTGTTCGCGCCCGCGGCGGCGCACCTCGCCAACGGTCTGCCCGTCGAGTCCTTCGGCCCACCCGTGAACGACCCGCTGGTGCTGGAGCTGCGCTCGGCGCTGCGCACGGACACGGGCACTTTCGGGGAGATTCTGCACGCGGACCGCTTCGGCAACCTCGTCACGAACGTCGTCGCGGAGGACCTGCCGCACGCGCCCGACGCGGCCATGCACGTGGAGGTGGGCTGGGCGCGCATCGAGGGCCTGTCGCACACCTACGGCGAGGTGCGCGTGGGCGACTTCGTGGCGCTCGTGGGCTCGAGCGGACGCCTGGAAATCGCGGTGCGCGAGGGGAGCGCGGCCGAGCGCCTGCAGCTCGCGCAGGCGCGCGGCACGCCGGTGAGCGTGACGGTCGTGCGGCGCGCCGAGGACTGACGCGGGAAGAACGAAGAATGAAGAATGAAGGATGAAGGATGAAAAGCGACGGCGTCGAGCGTGATCGTGGCGCACCGCTCCGAGGACCGGCCCCCTCCGCGGCGCGTGTGCGGCCCTACTTCACGAAGATCCACCCGTTGCCGCCGCCGTTGCCATCGGATGTGCCCCAGACGTCGGAGGATCCGACCCAATAGGCCCCGTTTCTGTATCCGGTCCCTGCGTCCTCGCCGCCGCCGTTGAAGTTTCCGCTCCAGCAGGCGTTGTACCACCACGGGGTGTTCGAGTAGAGCGCCGAACAGTTGGTGCCGTAGGTGTCGTGGTCCGCGTCGTAGGTCGTGAACCGGCTTCCGTTGTGGGAAGCGTACAACCCTGGCGTCTGCGAGCCGATGAGCTGCGTGCCGCCGCTCATGCTGATGGCGTAGTAGTTGCCCGAGTCGAGCGAGAACGAGCACCGATAACGCTGATCCAAGGCGACGCCGTAGTCGCGCGCCCAGTCGTAGCGCAGCAGTCCGCCCGGGGCGAGCTGCGTCCAGTACTTCAGGCCGGTGAAGAGAATGAACCCTTCGAGGTTCGTGCTCAGCGTCCCGTTGGAGGTGACGGGCGCGGTGTTGACGGCCGTGTTCCAGGTCATGTTCTTCATCACCTTGCCGGTGCCGCCCCGCACATTCGACCACACGAGCGTCCACCCGCCGCCTTCGTTCGTCATGTCGCAGTAGGTCCGCGTGCCCGTGCCTCCGAAATTCAGGTAGTAGAGGCCGCTTCCCGTGGAAGCCCCGGGAGTCGTGAGTATCGCGGCGCACGAGCTCGCGGCCAGCGACGACGACTCTCCGGAAGCCTGGTAGGTGAACGATCCGGTCCCCTGTCCGTACGTGTTCGTCACGGCGACCGTCGCAGCGCCCGCGGACGACGACGCCGGAAGCGTGATTGTGAGGCTCGTGGCCGAGGAATTGGTGACCGTCGCGGCGTTGCCGCCGACCGTCACGGTGCTGCCCGAGAAGTAGTTGCCTGCAATGGTCACCGATATGTTTCCGCGCGTCGCGCCGCTCGACGGGGTGAGCGAGCTCACGCTCGGGGGGAAGACGTAGGTGAAGGCGTTCTGACTCGTGGTCGACTGGAAATCCGGATTGGCTACGACGACGTCCTTTGCGCCCGCGGTCGTGCTCGAGGGCGTTCTCGCCGTGAGCCGTGTCGTGGACTCCACCACCACGTTCGTCGCGGCGTTGGTTCCGACGGTCACGGTGGCAAGCGCCTGGAAGTTCGACCCGAGGATGGTGATGTTCGTGCCGCCGGCGGTGCTGCCCGTTGCCGGTGAAATGCTGTTGACGCTGGGCGGGGGAATGTTGTCGAGCGTGGCCCAGAACGTCCCGGTGCAGCCCTGGAAATGGCTCCCGTTCCAGCGGAAAATGCCTGCATTCGCCCCGTTGGGACCGCAGGTCGTCGTCGTGTCGTCGAATGCGCGCTTCGCCGTGATGTTGGAGAGACCGGACCCGTCGCCGCTGTAGGACGATGCGGTGACCGCGCCGAACGTCCGGTCGCCCAGGCTCGTCGGCAGGAAGGAAGCGCCCACGGTTCCGCTCGAGATGTTCGAGGCATTGAGCGAAGTGAGGGCCGCGCCGTTTCCGCTCAGCGCCGTGGCGGACACGGAGGCCGCCGTCAGCGCCCCGAAGCTTCGATCGCCCAGGTTCGCCGGCAGGTATGTCCCGCCGATGGTTCCGCTGGAAATGCTTGAGGCATTGAGAGCGGTAAGTCCCGAACCGTTGCCCGTCACGGTCGTCGCGGTGACCGTGCCGAACGTCCGGTCTCCGAGGCTCGTCGGAATGTCGGCCGAAACGAGGCTTCGGAATCCCGGCGCGGAACTGGCGCCGATCGAGGGTCCCGCGAAGATCAGATTCGCGGCCGTGGCGGTGGCCCCGATGCCTCCGTTGGAAACTCCGAGCGTGCCGCTGACGATCTTGGATGCGTCGAGCTCGGGAATGTCGGAGGCTGCGAGCGCTCGGAATCCCGGAGCAGCGGCGGGCGCTCCCGAGGGGCCGGCGAAGACGGCGTTTGGAAGCACGGACGTCGAACCCGTTCCGCCGCTGGAAACCTCCAGGGGCG
>Ga0172368_10006873_pt1 | contig 12081 bp, 7 predicted proteins | sample Lak11m_FD_114540 | JGI IMG/M metagenome (GOLD analysis project Ga0172368, IMG submission 114540) | Freshwater microbial communities from Kabuno Bay, South-Kivu, Congo - kab_022012_11m | ecosystem: Environmental > Aquatic > Freshwater > Lake | place: Democratic Republic of the Congo: South-Kivu...
ACTTCGGCAGTCGGGTTCGTCGCGAGCGTTTCGGCCATCGTGCTTCTCCTCGGGGTTCACAGCCCGGGGCTGGGGTTGCGTGCGGCGGCGGAGCATGCCACGGGCGACGGGAAAGGCAACCGCAAGGTGCCCCGGCCCCCTCCCCGACCCTCCCCCGATAGAGCCCGGGGGAGGGAGTGTGCGCTGGAAGCGCCTCCGGCGCTGTCTCCCTCCCCCAGGTTTTTTTGGGGGAGGGTTGGGGAGGGGGCCGGCGGGTCGGAGCACGGCCGGGTCCTGGACGCAGCAGGCGAGCCGAGCATCGCAGGCCGGCGGCGGGGTGGTGGTCGGAGCCGGAGGGAGGGCCTGCGACCTGCCCGTGGCTGGTCGAACCAGCCGCGGGGAGGCTCCACGGCTTGCGGCAGCCTGTTCGGACCAGGCCGGCGCCTTTCCAGCCATGCTCCGGTGCGCCGCGCCGCAGGGCGGCCGGGAGCCGGAGGCGCTATGCTCGGGAAGGCGGCCGGCCCCGGCCGCGCGAGGCCTCTCATGGACGGCGAGCCGACTCCGTCGCGGGATCAGATTCTGGGCGAGATCAAGTCCCGTCTGGCCGCGGCCCTTGGCTCGCGCCTCGCGGGCGTCGTGCTCTTCGGCTCGGAGGCCCGGGGCACGGCACGGCCCGACAGCGACATCGACCTGCTGGTGCTGCTGCGCGACGCCGTGCGGCCCTGGTGGGACGGACACGCCGCCGTCGAGGCGGTCCTCCCGGTCGCCGTGCGCATCGGCCGGCCGATCCACCCGGATGTCGTCGAACGCGAGGTGTACGAGACTTCCGAGTTCCCCCTTTTCAGGACGGTGCGCGCCGAAGGAGTGCTGCTGTGACCGTCCCACTCGACTTCTGGCACCGGGCGCTGGCGTCGCTGGGCACCGCCGAGCGGGAGGCAGCTCTGGACCCGGATGCCTCCGCCTCGCGTGCCTACTACGCGGCGTTCTATGCCGTCTCCGCGGCGTTCGCGAAGGAAGGCCGCACGTTCCAGTCGCACGGCGGCGTGGAGTCGGCCCTGCACACGGACCTCGTGCGCACCAGCCGCATCCCCCGCGACGTGGGAACCGACTTCTCGGACCTCGTCCGGGTCCGTCACCGCGGCGACTACGGTGGCGGCCTGCGGGTGACGGTCGAAGAGGCGCGGGCCGCCGTCGAGGCCGCCCGCCGCGTCCTGGACACCGTACTCGTCCTGTGTCCGGACTTGGAGCCGCCGGCAGCCCCCTGATCGCGCTGCCTCCGGGGATGCGGTCCGTCACGCCTGCGGCGGGTCGTCGGGGTCGTCGCCGAACAGCAGTCCGACGCGGATCTCGATGGCGTCGAAGGGCTCGGCGCGCACGGTCTCGCGGCGTTGCGCGAGCAGGACCTGCGTGAACCCCTCGGGCGAGTTGCGGTAGACGGCGAGAGTCTCCGTCATGGGGTCGACGATCCAGTAGTGCGGCACGCCCGCCTGGTGGTAGCGGCGCATCTTCAGCACCGTGTCCGTGGACGCGTTCGAGTCCGAGAGCACCTCGCAGATCCAGTCGGGCCGCACCGTCACGGGGTGCTCGCGCGGCATCACCGGTACGCGGTCGCGACGCCAGCCCGAGAGGTCCGGGCGGAAGCCGTTCTCACCCAAGGCGATGTCCACCTCCATGAATATCCACCAGCCGCCGGGGCCGCCGGGCCCGCCCCTGCGATGGAAAGGGACGCCCACGATCTGCACCACGCCGCCCTGCGCGCTGGAATGCCCCACGTCCGGCGATGCCTTCTCGACGAACTCGCCGTCGATGAGCTCCAGGTACCGATCCTCGGGCAATCCACTCGGCGATGGTGTGGTTGCCACGTCGCCGTGCAGGGCCGCTCATGAGCCGATCGTAGCCTCGCACCCGGCACACGTCCATCGACACCCTCCGCGCGCCGTCCGGAACCGCGCCCTCGCGCCCGCCCGCGGACACCCTCCCCTCCGCCGCGCGCCTGTGCTACTGGTGGGCCCACAGAAAGACGTCCGCACGGACGCCGTTGGAGGCAACGATGCCGCCGGTCGCCGCACGGGCACGCCTTCCGCTTTCCTGCATCCTCTTGGCACTTCTCTGCGCCTGCCCCGGGCCCGCCCCGAAGGCCAGAGCCCGCGACGGCGGGCCAGCCGATGCCGGGGCGACGACGCCCGACTCGGGGCCCGACGTGGAGACGGACGCCGGACCCGGCCCCGGGAGGGACGCAGGTCCCGCCCCCGATGCCGGACCCGACACGAAGCCCGACGCCGGCGTCGACGGGGGCCCGCTCCGCGAACCCTCCGTCGCGTTCACGAATCCCGTCGCCGACCCGGACGGACAGGCGCCCTGTGTCACCGGCACCGTCCGCGTCGCCTCCGAGGCGCAGGCCGACGGCGTCGTCGCCTCGGTCGCGTATGCGATCGACGGCAACCCGATCGCCGGCACGCCTGCGCCGCCCCGCTGGGAGGCCGACTGGGACACCGACGCGCAGACCGAAGGCCCGCACGTGCTGGAGGCCGAAGCCCGCGACACCCGCGATCCGCCGCTCGTCGGCCGCGCTTCCCTGCCGGTCGTCGTGAACCGGACCGCGCCCTCCGTCGGCTTCGATGCCCCTGCCGAAGGCTTCGTCTCCCCGGGCGATCCGGTGGACATCGACCTTTCCGCCGCCGCCGCGAACGACTGCGGCCTCGCGAGCGTCGCCGCTGCCGCCTCGGGTCCCGCACAGGTCGCGCTCGCCCTGGATCCGACAACCCTCGTCGCCCGATTCGATCCCGCCGGCCTGCCTTCGGGCGCGTACAAGGTCGAAGCGACCGCGACCGACCGCGCCGGCCAGACGCACTCCGCGCAGCGGGGCATCGTCGTGGATCGTGCGCCGACCATCGTCCTCGTGTCGCCCGCTCCGGGCGCGACGCTGGCGGGCTCCGTCGTGGTGCAGGCCACCGCGCAGGACGACCTGTCCGCGCCGGTGCTCGCGCTGTTCGTGGACGACGCTCCCGTCGCCGCCTCGTTCGATGCCCAGGGGCGCGCGACGTGGAACACCGTGACGGCGACGTACGGTCCGCACGCCGTGAAGGTCTGCGCCGTCGACGGCCGCCCGCAGACCGTCTGCGCGAGCGTCGACGTGACGGTGGATCAGCCGCTGCTCGTGCGCTGCCGCGTGCTGACGTGCGAGTCGGGCTCCGCCGGCTGCACGTGCGACCTCGACGGGTGCTGGATGGGCGGCCGCCGCGAGGCTTTCGGCACCGTGCTCGTGCGCGCGGAGGTGTCCGACGACGAGCCCATGGACCGCGTGGAATTCCTGCTCGACGGCGCCACCGAGCACGTCGCGGCCGCCGCGCCGCACGAATGGGTGTGGAACACGAACACGGAGGCCGACGCGACCCGCACCGTGGCCTGCGCCGCGCGCAACACCCGCGGCGTGGCCGCCTCCGACGACGTGGCGGGCCTCGCCGTCGACAACTGCGACCGCGACCACGACCTCTTTGCCGCGGCTTCCGCCCGGTGCGGCGGCACCGACTGCAACGACGCCGACGCCGCCGTCAAGGCCTGCGCGGCGCCGAAATCCGCCTGCGTTTCGGGTGCTTGCGTATGTTCGGGCTCCGGCGCGACCGACACGTGCATCCTCGCGGACGCCGGCTACTGCCGCGCGGACGGCACGTGCGGCGACTGCGCGAACGACGGCCAGTGCGGCACCGGGTACTCGTGCCTGAGCGCGCGCTGCGTGCGCACCTGCGCGGACCACGCGACCTGCGGCGCGGGCCGCTACTGCCGCGCCGACGCGCCGCGCCTGTGTACTGCCTGTTCGGCGACCGACGCGGCGCACTGCGGCACCGCGGGCTCGCCGGCCGGTTGCAGCCCCTGCTCTCCCGACACGCCCGTCTGCTCCGGCGGCACCTGCGTGTGCACCTCGCACGCCTCGTGCGGCGCCGGCCGCTCGTGCGTCGCGGGGGCCTGCGCCGACTGCTCGCAGACCGACGCCGCCCGGTGCGGCACCTCGGTCGCCCCGGCCGGGTGCAGGGTCTGCACCGGTTCCACCCCCGCGTGCGCCGCCGGCGTCTGCTCGTGCGCGGGAAGCGGAGCAACCGACTCGTGCATCGGCGCCGGCGGGGGCTACTGCAGCTACGACGGCACCTGCGCCGCCTGCACGTCGGACGCCCAGTGCGGGGGCTACTTCTGCCGGGACTCGCACTGCGTCGCTCCGTGCAGCACGGACGCCGGCTGCGGCACGGGACGCTACTGCGCCGTCGGCGCGGCGCCCGTCTGCACGCCGTGCTCGACCATCGACCCGGACCACTGCGGCACCGGCTCGTCGCCGGCCGGGTGCGCGCGCTGCACCGATCCCGCGCCGTTCTGCAACCATGGCACCTGCGAGGCGCCGGCCGGAAACCCGGTGCAGCTCGCCGCGGGCACCGGCTACCGCAGGGTCTGGGCCAGCCCCCTGGCCGACACGGGCATCGCCGCGCGCGCCGTCGACCCCGCGACCGGCAAGGCCGCGCTCTACCTGGTGCGTCCGGGCGCCGCCCCGTTCCAGCTCTCCTCGGGCGGCTCGACGGGGTCGGTGCGCTTCTCGGCCGGCGCCCCGGCGGCGGCGCTCTTCGTCAACAACCCGAACAGCGACGGCGTGGGCAGCCTCGTCGCGGCCGCGCTGGACGGGGCGGCGCCCGTGACCGTGAGCGGAGGCTCGGGCGTCCCGACGGGCGGCGCGTTCTTCGGCGCGAACGGCGCGCGGCTGCTGTTCGTCGGCTCCTACGACGTGATGACCGACCGCGGCGTGCTGGCCTGGTCCACGGGCACCACGACGCAGACCGTCGGGTCGGGCGCGTCGGCGTACACGATGGTCTTCGACTCGGCCCGGGAGCACGCCGTGTGCGCGACGGGCCTCGACTCGACGGGCACGGGAGCCCTGGTCGGCGTGACGATGTCGACCGGGGTCTGGACGACGCTCGTGACGGCGGCGAAGGCCGTGTCCGATCGGCGGCCGGCGTTCGCCCTGAGCGGCGACGGCACGGTGCTCGTCTACACCGACCCGGCGGGCGCGCTGCGCAGGATCTCGACGGCGGGCGGGGCCTCGCTGCCGGTGGCGCCGGCCGGAAAGCTGCCGGCCGTGTCCGCCGACGGGGCGACGGTGGCGTTCTTCACGGCCGCGTCGATGGCCGTCTGGAGCGGCGGCCAGGTGCGCGAGCTGGCGACGGCAGCGGGCACCGCCGCGCCGCTGCTGTCGGCGGACGGCTCGCGCGTGGCCTGGGCGACCGGCCTGTCGCAGGCCGGCGGAGGGCTCGTGGGCACGGTGAGCGTCGCGGCGGTGTCGGGCGGCGCCCCGACGGCGGTGGGGACCCAGACGGCGTGGGACTCGGTGCTGTTCAGCCCGCGCAGCGGGCGGCTCGCGGCGCTGACCGACCTGAAGGACCTGACCGGCCAGGCCAACTACGGCAACGGACTGGGCAGACTGCGCTTCGGTGCGCCGACGGCCGCTCTGCCGGTGCAGGCCACGGGAGTGCCGGCGGCGAACGCGGGCCGTTTCGACGCCGCCGACCGCATGGTCTTCGTGGGGGCCGTCCAGCCCGGCAGCGGCGCGGCGAAGATCTTCGTCGCGGACGGAGTGGGCGCGCCCGCGGTGCTCAAGGAGAACGCGGTGAAGGGCTCGCTGCGGGTGGCGGCCGACGCCGATCGGGCGGTGTTCCTCGCGGAGCCGCGAGCGGACCTCGTGGACGACGTCTACCGGGCCGGCACGCTGTACGGCACGAGTCCGGACGGACCGCCCGTCGCGCTCAAAGCGGACGTGGTCGACGCGCAGTTCGCGGCGGGCGGCCGGGCGCTGGTCGTCGTGGCCGACGGCGCGGCCGCCGGGGTGTGGAGCATCGGCGTGCCATGAGGGAAGGGTGAAGGATGAAGGATGAACCTGGGGGCGATGTCGGGTGCCGCTCGGGTTCGGGCGTGCGGCCCGGGGCCTGCGACGCCCGGCGATGGTGATAGGATTCGACGCGGGGCCGTGGCGACAGGAGACAGCGTTGCCGGAAATCTCGCGCTTTCCCGGTCTCGTGGTCGCCATGCTGTACAACGACCACGCGCCGCCGCATTTCCACGTGAGGTACGGCGAGTTCAGCGCCTCGCTTCTCGTCGACCCGCCGTCGCTGCTGTCGGGACGCCTGCCTCCCCGCGTGCTGGGCCTCGTCATGGAACGGGCGGCCTCGCACCGGGAGGATTTGCTCGCAGATTGGGAGCGGGCACGCACCCAGCAGGCACTCGTGCCCATCGCCCCGCTGGAACAGGCCATGCAGGTCAACGTCGTACAGGCCGTGCCTCGGGGCGAATGGCGGCTCTTCCTTCGCGTCGACGGCGGGTCCGAAGGCGAGGTCGCCATCGCAAGCGTGATCCCGTTCTCGGGCGTGTTCGAGAGGCTGCGCGATCCGGCTTTCTTCGCGAGGGTCGAGGTGGACCGCGACTGGGGCACCGTGCGCTGGCCGGGCGACCTCGACCTCGCGCCCGAGCCGCTCTACGAGCGCATCACGGGCAGGAACCCGGTCGACGATCGGCTTCCGGTCGGGGCCGCTCAGACCTTGGTGATGCCGGACAGGAACTGATCGAGCACCGCCATGTCGAGCGGATCGGCGCCCGGCGGAGGCGGCAGTTCGCCCGGAGGGGCCACAGGCACCGGCCTCGGCGCGGGCGTCGGCCGGACCGGGACACCCGTCGCCGCTCCGTTGGACGGCGTGCGCGGCGGAGGCGCCGCGGCGAGGCGCGGAGCCCCCGGCGCCGGCGGCCGCTGAGCCGCTGCGACGAGCGGACGGACACCCGGCGAGGCGGGCCGCGACACGGTCGTGATGGGCCCGCGTACGCCCCCCGCAGGCGCCGGACGCGCGGGCGGAGGCACCGTCGGCCGCGCACCCGGCGGCATCGTCCGGGCATCCGGTCCGAGCACGCGCGGAGCGCCCGGCGGAATCGTCCGACCGCCCGGCGCGACCGTGTGCGAAGCGCCCGGCGGCATGGTCCGACCGCCCGGCGCGACCGTGTGCGGAGCGCCCGGCGGCATGGTCCGGCCGCCCGGCGCGACCGTGTGCGGAGCGCCCGGCGGCATGGTCCGACCGCCCGGCGCGACCGTGTGCGGAGCGCCCGGCGGCCGCGGCACGCCGGCCGCCGTCGGACGCACGGGCGGGGGCATGGAGGCCGCCCCGGGGGCGCCCGCAGGCGCGGGTCTTGCCGGAGCGCGGGCCGGCCGGGCCGCGGCCGAGTGGCCGGGAGGCGGCGCCGGCGGCCGGGGAGCCGCGGGCGGCGGCACCGACACCGACAGCGTCTGCGACGGCGCGTGCGCCTCCAGCCCCAGGTCCTCCGACACGCGCGTGACGAGCTTCTCGCTCACCACCTGCGCCTTGGCGAGAAAACCCTCGAACAGGCAGTTGTCGCACACCGTGTTGATGAGCCGCGGGGTGCCGTCGGTGAAGCGGTGGATGGCCCCGACGGCCTCGGCGCTGAAGGGCATGCGCGAGGCGCCTGCCAGCCTCAGCCGGTGCTTGATGTACGCCTCGGTGGCGTCGCGCGTGAGCGTCTGCAGCCGCACGCGGAAGGCGATCCGGTGCGCCAGGGGCGGGTCCAGCCGCAGGTAGTCCTCCAGGTCCGGCAGCCCGAAGAGCACGAACGTCAGCAGCTTCTCCTCGGGCAGCTCCAGGTTCAGAAGCCCGCGGAATTCCTCCATGATCTCGCGCGACTGGAGCATCTGCGCCTCGTCCACGAGCACCACGGCCTTGCGGCCCGACTCGTGGATCTGCAGCAGACGCTGGTACACCTGTCCCAGCAGCGCGAGCTTCTCGTCGGACGGCTTGGCGACGCCCAACTGCACGGCGATGCGCCGCACCAGCCAGCTCGCCGTCACGCCCGAGTGGATGATGACGAGCAGCGCCGCCTCGTACTGGTTCTCCGGCAGCGACTCGAGCAGCCGGCGCGCCAGCGTGGTCTTGCCGGTGCCCAGGTCGCCCGTGAGCACCGCGAGGCCCTTCATCGACTGGACGGCATGGGTCAGGCGCGTCAGCGCCTGCGAGTGCGGGACGCTGTTGAAGTAGAACTGGCCGACCGGAGCATTCGAGAACGGCTCGCGTTTCAGCCCGTAGAACTCCTGGTAGCTCATGCGTCGCGTCGCGGCCGGAAGGCCCGTCCACCTCCGGACGGAATCATCGCATCATCGGGACCGCAGCGCCAGAAAGGGGATGCTTTTTTGGGGGATGCTTTTTTGGGGGATGCTTTTTTGGGGGATGCTTTTCGAGTCCGGGCGCAAACGGGCGACGATGCGAAGCCGTCCGCTACAGATACCCGATCTTGCGGCGGGACGCACCGGTCGGGGGAGGCGCCGGCCGCGGCGCCTCCTCCGAGCCCTCCCGGGGAGGCTCCAGGTCGGCCTCCGCCGGCGCGGCGAAGGGCTCGGCGGGCGGACGGGCGGGCGCAGGCCGGGCGGGCGCGGACGGGGACTGCCGGCCGGCCCCCGCGGCAGGCGCTGCCCGCTGCACCGGACGGGCCGCGACCCCGCCCAGGCGGGCCAGTCGCGCGGCGACGTCGCGGAAGCGCGGATCGGCCCGCAGGACGCGCCCGTAGTGATCGCGCGCGGCCGGCACGTCGCGCAGCAGCTCGAAGGCGTGCGCCATCTCGAAATGCGCCTCCTTGGAGGCCTCCAGCGTCAGCCCCGAGGTGCGCAGCGCCCGCTCGAAGCACTCCACCGCCCGGCGCGGCTCGCCTTTCTGCACGAGGCACACGCCCATCATCGTGAGACAGTCCACGTCGCGGCGCCTTCCGCCGGCCTGCAGCGCCGCGTCGAACTCGTGCACCGCCTCGTCCAGAAGCCCCATCTCCTTGTAGGCGATGCCGAGGTCGAAGTGGGTCTGCGAGTCCTCGGCCTCCACCGCGGTGTCGAGCCCCTTCTTGAACTCGTCGACCGCGTCCTCCACCGAATGGAGGACCTCCCGATCCGGCGGCGGCGCCGCGGGGGGCGGCGCGGCCACGGCCGGCGGCTCCTGGTCCATGGAGATCTCGGCGGCCAGGTGGCGCGAGGCCTCGCTGCGGCGGCGCACGACCTCGGGGTCCGGCGGGGGCGTGTGCGGCTCGGGTTCCGCCGCGGGCAGCGCGTCCAGCAGCGACCGGGCCCGTTCGTGGTCCGGCGCCTCGCGCAGCACGGGCGCGAGCATGTCCCGGGCCTCGTCGTGCAGCCCCTGCTGCACCAGGAACTCGGCCTCGGCGACCTCCTCGGCGAACGGGTCGCGATCGGCGGCGCGGGGCCTCGCCGGCCCGGCGTCCGCCTCCGGGGCGCCCTCCTCCGAGGCATTCTCCGGCGGAGGCTCCAGCGAGGCGGCTTCCTCGGCAGTCTCCGGCGGAGGCTCGAGCGGCGCCGCCTCTTCCGCACTTTCCGGCGGAGGCTCCAACTCCGCCGCTTCCGCCCCGTCGCCGGCGGCCGGCGGCGCCTCGTGCGCTCCGGGCGTCTCGTCGGCGACCACGACCTCGCGCGAAGCCTCCGCCTCGACGCGCGTGCGGCGGCTCTCGAGCGCCGACGCGAAGGCCTCGTCCTCGCCCGGCCCCAGCAGCGGCGTCGTGACCGCCATGGGATCCGTCGCCGGCGCGCCCGCCGGCTCGCGGCTCGTCGTCTCCGTCCCGTCGATGTCGATGGCGAAATGCTCGGTCCCTTCGCGACCTTCGCCTGCGGCCGCCGCCGCCAGGGCCGCGGCCGTGCGCTCCACCTCGTCGCCGGCCACCGTTTCGGGCTCGTCCGGGGCAGGTGCCAGCTCGGCCGCCTGCGCCGCCGCCCCCACGAGCGGGTGACCGGGCGAGCGCTGGGCAAGCTGCTGCGTGTAGAGGCGATCCCGTTCCGTGTCGGCGGTGGCGCGCGCCAGCTCCACGAGGCGCACGAGGGTCTTCTGCGCGTCCTCGCCGCGTCCCTGGCGCTCCAGCAGGACCAGGCGCTTCTCGTGGACGGCGAGGCAGCCCGGAGCTTCGGTCAGGGCCTTCTGCAGGTGCTCGAGGGCTTTCGCGACGAGGCCGTACTTCAGGTAGACGTCGGTTTCGGTCAGGACGCGGGCGACCGAGGCAGGCACTTCGGGCGGCGGCGGCGGCAGGGCCGGGCGCAGCGGGGTCGGCGGCGATCGGACGGCGGCGCGCACCGCCTGCGCGGCGGCCATGGCGCCTGGCGAGGCCGCCGGCACGAGCACGCCCGAGGCCGTGCTGTCGCGGGCCAGCGCCTCGGTCGCCTCGGGGTCGGCAGGCACCAGCTCCAAGATCTTGGAGTAGACGCCGCGGCGCGCCTCGCGCTGATTCGTCTCCAGGTAGATCTGCGCCAGCTCGCGGTACACCGACACGGTCTTGGCGTGCTGCCCCAGGTCGTGGAACGCGCGCGCCAGGAGCTGCAGCGTCTCGACGTCGCGCGGGTCCTGGCGGAAGCAGACCTGCAGCCGGGCGAGCGCTCGCTTGGCCTCCGCGCGAGAGAGCAGGAGCTGCGCGGTTTCGCGGGCGATCTCGGCGTCGAAGGGCGCGAGCTGCCCGATGCGGTCCAGCACGCGGAGCTGGTCGTCGGTGCGGCCGTTCTTGCCGAGGTGCGCGGCGGCGCGCTTGAGCTCCTGGACGGCCTCGGCGGTCATCTGCTCGCGCGCGTAGAGCTCGCCCAGTTTCACGCGGCTGGCGACGTTGTCCGGGTCCAGCTCCAGCATCCGCCGCAACACGGAGAGCGAGCCCTTCACGTCGCCCAGCTTGTCGTAGTGGTTGGCGGCGAGCTGGTACTGCTGCGTGGCGTCGCCCACGAGCCCGAGCTGCTGGTAGAGCAGCGCGAGCTTGAGGCTCACGTCCACGCGGTCGCCCACCAGCTTGAGCACCTGCTTGTAGACGGCGACGGCCTTGAGGAAGAAGCCCTGCTCGGAAAAGCTCTCGGCGACGCGCACCTGCAGCTCGGCGGCGTCGCGCTCGCGGCCGGCCTTCTGGTGGACCTCGGCGAGCTTCTGGAGCGCTCGCACGTCGCGCGGGTCCTCGTCGAGGATGCGCTGGAGCTCGCGGGCCGCCTTGTCGAGCTGGCCCTTGGCGGCGAACTTCGCGGCGGCCTCGAACACCCGGGTCTTGTCCATGGGCGGCCGCGGATCCTTCGACGCCGGCGCCGGGCTACAGACCCGGCCGGAGCGGCCGGACGGGGGGCGTCCGGTGGCGGGCGCGCGTCACGTGGCCCGACGACTCCGAATCGCGGAGGCTAGAGGCCGTTCCGGGGCATGTCAAGAACGGTGGCGATGCCGCGTGCCGGGCCGTTCCGCGGCCCGCGTGTTCCCGGGTCCGCAGGCCGTCCGGCAGCTCGCAGCGCAGCGGTGCCGGCACCTCGGCCAGGCGCGGATTGGTCGTGCCGGGCCCCTTTTCTGCCTTTTCCGGACGGATCGGAGAGAACCGGGGGCCGCAAGCCGGTGCGACCGACGATGCATCTGCTCGGCGGGGTCCGTGACGAGAGCCGTGCGGGTCGCTTGCACCCGCGTGCCCGGCGGGTCTACCAGGGGCTGTCGCGCGCGGTCTGGTAGCGCGGCTGGAAGATCTCCGCCGTGCGCAGCGCCGCCGGTCCCGCGGTGTCGATCATCAGGCCGCCGGTGACCAGCACGCTGCCGTCCTGCAGCACGGTCCACGCCGCGAGCGCGCGCCCGTCCTTCATGTCTCCGGAGGCCTGGCGCGAGGCCACCTGCGCCGCGGTCACCTCGCCGTTCGCGTAGAAGACGTCCGCGGTGGCCAGCGTCGACGTCGCGCCACCCGTCGTACTCGTCTTGCCCCCGCCTCCCGCCAGCACGGTGCCGTCCTTGAGCGCGGCGATGCCGCCGTTGCCCCTTTTCTTCGCCGGAATCCGCGTCGCCTGGACGGCCGGCGAGGCCGCCGCCAGGTCCAGGAACTCCGTCGACTCCGCCGACGAGGCGTAGGGCGGCTCGGTGCGGTCCGTGAAGCCGCCGGTGATCAGCACGCCGGCCGGCCCCAGCGGCGCCAGCAGCGGACGCAGCCGCGCTCCGGTCAGGTTCACCGCCGGGCCCGGCACCGCGTCGTAGCTCCCCGTGCTGCGGGACTGGAACATCTCCAGCGTCTTGAGAACGCTCGAGGCACCGTAGC
>Ga0172368_10006876_pt1 | contig 12079 bp, 14 predicted proteins | sample Lak11m_FD_114540 | JGI IMG/M metagenome (GOLD analysis project Ga0172368, IMG submission 114540) | Freshwater microbial communities from Kabuno Bay, South-Kivu, Congo - kab_022012_11m | ecosystem: Environmental > Aquatic > Freshwater > Lake | place: Democratic Republic of the Congo: South-Kivu...
ATCGCGCATGAAACTCACCTGCCTGGTTGACAACGCGGTTCAGCTCAGCTCCGGCTTCTGGGGCGAGCACGGGCTGTCCTATCTGATCGAAGCGGCCGGCCAACGTGTGCTTTTCGACACGGGTCAGAGCGGGACCGTGCTGCTGCACAACCTGAAGCTCCTTGACCTGGATCCAGCTACGATCAATGCGCTGGCGATCAGCCACGCCCACTACGACCACACGGGAGGCCTGCCGGCCCTCCTGCCGCTGCTGCGGCCCGGCATCCCGCTTTTCGCCAATGCCGACCTTGTCCGCGAACGGTTCTCGCAGCGCGAGGGCGCGCCGAAGTTCATCGGCCTGCCGATTAGCCGGGAGGAACTGGCCGCGCATTGCACCCTCAGGTTGAGCGCAGCACCCCAAGAAATCGTGCCCGGCGTCTGGACGACCGGCGAGATCAGCGAGCGCGCCGAATTCGAGGGGCGGGGCAAAGGATTGCTGATGGCCGCCGAAGGTGAACTCGTGGCGGACGCGTACCGGGATGACATGGCGCTGGTGTTGCGCGCAGACGATCACCTGGCGCTGCTCTGCGGCTGCTGCCACGTCGGCCTGCTGAACACCCTGGCGCACGTCGAGCGCGTGTTTGGACTGCCGGTTACATTGATTGCGGGCGGCCTGCACCTCGTGGCCGCGACCGCGGGCGAACTGGGCCGAGCCGTCGCCAGATTGGCCGCCATGGCGACAACCACGCCGCCCCTGCGACGCGTCTCCCCCGGCCATTGCACGGGCGATGTCGCCTTCGTGGCCCTGGCGCAGGCGTTAGGGCCAGACGTAGCGCGTCCTATCCCCGCTGGCGCGGTGATCGAATTCGGCGCGCATCACTAAAACCCGCTTTACCCACAGGGCATTTCGCTCGAACCGGAGTTCATCACGCGCCAAGATGGCGCCACCACACAGGACCCGAGGCATGGAGAAGACCCTTGCAGACCCCGCGACTGACGATCCGACGCTTCAACCCCGCTGACGCAAACGATCTGTACGAATATCTGTCTGATCCACAGATTTATCGCTTCGAGCCGGGCGCCCCGCTTGACCAGGCGCAGACCGGCCAACGCGCGGCTGAAATGGCCGCATCGCCCCACTTTTGGGCGGTCGCGCTGCGCGCCACGGGCAAGGTCATCGGCCAGATCTACCTCGGACAGATCGAGCCGGCCGAGCGCCTGACCTGCGAGCTGGGCTATATCCTGAACCCGGCCTACCAACGCCAGGGCTACGCGTCAGAGGCCGCGGCCGCGCTCGTGCGCCAGGCGCTCACGGCCGGCGGTATGCATCGGGTCGTGGCGCACTGCAACCCGGACAACGTCGCCTCCTGGAAGCTGTTGGAAAAGATCGGCTTCCGCCGCGAAGGGCTGCACCGGCAAGATATCTTCTTCCGCCGGGACGCGGCCGGGGCGCCGCTGTGGACCGATACCTGTGTATATGCGCTGCTGGCCGCCGAGGTCGCCAGGCTGCCAGCCAGCGCCGATGCGGCCCCAGCGGTTCAGGGCGGCCGCACGCAGTAAACCCCAAAGACGAGGCAAAGATGCACAGCGAACAAGAAATGTTCGACCTGATCTTGGAGACTGCCCGGAATGACGAGCACATCCGGGCGGTGATTATGAACGGCTCGCGCGCTAACCCCAACGCGCCGCACGACCGCTTCCAGGATTTCGATATCGTCTACATCGTGACCGATGTCGCACCCTTCAAGTACAACCTCGAATGGATCAAGCGCTTCGGGGAAATGATGATCCTGCAGATGCCCGACGACATGGCAGACCCGCCATCCGACAACGCGGACGGCTTCACCTACCTCATGCAGTTTGCCGATGGCAACCGCATTGATCTGGGGGTGAACCCGCCGTCCATGCTTCCGGAGTTGGTCAAGGACAGCGAGAGCATCGTCCTCCTGGACAAGGATGGGATCATCCCGCCGTTGCCGCCGGCGAGCGACCGCGATTATCTGCCCAAGCCGCCAACCGCCAAGGCGTTCACCGACTGCTGCAACGAGTTCTGGTGGGTGTGCCCGTATGTCGCGAAAGGCTTGTGGCGCGCGGAGATTACCTACGCCAAATACTTCCAGGAACATTTCGTGCGCGATCAGCTCACAAAGGCGCTGAACTGGCGCGTGGGCGTCGCGACCGGGTTCGCGGTCAGTCCCGGCAAATATGGTAAGTACCTGAAACGCTACCTGACGCCGGCCGAGTGGGCGCTGCTCCTGAAAACCTACGCCGATGCAAGCGACGAGCAGACGTGGGAGGCGCTGTTCGCCATGTGCGACCTCTTCCGGAGCGCCGCCCTGCGCGTGGCCGCGCACTTCGGCTTCGCGTATCCCCATGGGGACGATGCGCGGGTCAGTGCGCACCTGCGGCACGTGCGATCGCTGCCGAAGGATGCGCAGGAGATCTACTGATCCTTGCCGCGCGGATACCTTCGCGCAACCTAAACAGCCGCCAGGCGTATGGATACGTGCGCACTGCGCCACCCAGGCATCCGTAGCCCAGCCTAACGCTCGGGGCGCCGGCCGGCCGGCATTTTCATCTCGGAGCACAACTCTATGAAGATTTTACTCATCATCGCCGGCGCACTGGCGCTCCTGATCCTCATCGGCTGGCTCGGCTTACAGATCAAGCCCAAGCCGTTTCCGGCCTATGCTGGCGCGGCGGCAGCGCCGCAGATGCGCCCCCTGCCGGCGGGCTTGCCCGCGCCGGTGGAACGCTTCTACCGCGCGGTTTACGGCGACCGCGTGCCGGTCATCGAGACGGTTGTCCTCACCGGCCGCGCCACGATCAAGCCGATGCTCAACATGCCGCTGCCTGCGCGCTTCATCTTCGTCCACCGCACCGGCTATGACTATCGGCACTACTTCGAGGCCGCCTGGTTCGGTCTGCCCTTCTTGAAGGTAGACGAGGGGATCCTCGATGGCCGCAGCTTCTTCGCCAGCCCGGTGGGATCCTACACCGACGACCCCAACACCAACCAGGGCGCTACCCTGGCGCTGTGGGCCGAGACGAACTGGTTCCCCGCGCTCCTCGCCACCGACCCGCGCGTCCGTTGGGCGCCGGTGGACGACCGCACCGCGCTGCTCGACGTCCCCTTCGAGGCCGGACAAGAAACCTTCGTCGTGCGCTTCGATCCTGAGACGGGCCTGCTGGAGATGATGGAGGCGATGCGCTACCGTGATCCGGGCGCGGGCAAGCCCAAGATCCTCTGGATCACGCGCAACCTCCCCGGCCCCACCTTGCCCGAACTGAAGCTCAGCGCGACCGGCTCCGCGACCTGGCTCGACCAGGGCCGGCCGTGGGCGGTCATGACGTTGGAGACGATCGTCACCAACGCCGACGTAAGCACGTACATCCGGGCGCGGGGACAGTGAGACGCGGCTCGCGCCGGGATGAATTCATGGATTCGATAAGAAAGGCAATCATCGTGAAAGCACTCGTGGTCTACGAATCGCACTGGGGCAACACCGCAACCATCGCCCGCGCCATCGCCGAAGGCATCGGGCCGGGCGCGCAGGCGCTTTCGACCGCCGAAGCGCCTGCGGCCGGGGCCGCTGGGGCCGACCTGATCGTGGCGGGCGCGCCGCTGCTCGGCTTCAGCCTGCCCACCGAGGCGATGGTGATGTCACTGGCTCGCAATCAGCCTGGCGCGCCGGCGCCGGCCGATATCGCGCATCCGGCTATGCGCGCCTGGCTCGCCGGGCTGCCCGCAGGCAGCGGTCGTGCGGCGGCCTTCGAGACGCGCATCTGGTGGTCGCCGGGCAGCGCGGCCAAGGCGATCCTGGGCCGATTGACAAGCGCAGGCTATCGGCCCATCGCCAAGCCTGCGCGGTTCATCGTGCAGGGCCGCTACGGCCCGCTGCGCGCCGGCGAGGTCGAGCGCGCCAGGCAATGGGGCGCGGTTCTGGCGCAGGCGTTGCGGTAAACAATGCAGGCGCGGCCACAAAATACGCGGGGAGCAGGCAGGAAGTTCGCGCCGGTTGCCTCGCGATCCGCCCGGCGGGGATCAAGGCAATCCTGGAAAGCCGCGCCCGATTCAGTGAGACTGAATGAGGGAGACATGGGCCATACCATTGCACTGGTAACGCTGGTCGTCCGCGACTACGACGAGGCGATTGCTTTCTTCACCGCCGCGCTGCGTTTCACGGTGATCGAGGACACGCCGCTAGGCAACGGCAAGCGCTGGGTCGTGGTCGCGCCGCCGGAAAGCCGCGGGGCCGCTTTGCTGCTGGCTCGGGCCGCCGCCCCTGAGCAGGCGACGCATGTCGGCGACCAAACCGGCGGCCGCGTGGCCTTCTTCCTGCACACTGACGACTTCTGAGACGACTATCGCCAGATGCAAGCCCACGGCGTCTGCTTCGCCGAGGCCGCGCGAGGAGGGCTACGGCCAGGTGGTCGTGTTCTATGATCTTTACGGCAACAAGTGGGACCTGGTGCAGCCTCGCCAAAGCTGAGGTGAACCACCAGAAGCGCAGGAACGCGCCTTGGAGCACTTCCGTCTCGCGCCCCGGCCCAGGGCATGTCGCTGCTCGACCCGGTGCTGGCCGAAGAGCATGAGACGCCGGAACTGCTGGCCGCTTTTCGCGAGTACCTGGGGGTCCCGCGGCGCTGCGCCCTGCGCGCCATCCTGGACGCGGCCGCGGCGCGCGCCGAACTGCGAGAAGGGGCCGACCTCGGCCTGGCGGTCAACATGCTGGTCGGCGCGTTCTACGCCCAGTATCTCGCGGCGACGCCTTTTGCCGATGATTGGAGCGAAAAGCTGGTAGCAGCCGTGCTGATGGGATTGCAGTACAGGAAATGATGCGCCTGGCAAATAGAGGTGACGCGCTGCCGGGATCTGGACGGGAGTGAGGAGGACACAGTGCGGGTCACGATCTTCGCCGCAGGGTCGCGTGGCGATATTCAGCCTTGCGTCGTCCTGGGCCGCGGGCTGCAAGACGCGGGCTACGGAGTGCGTCTGGCCGCGCCCCAAGACTTCGCCTCATTCGTCCAGAGCCACGGCCTGGATTTCTATCCGTTACGCGGCGATGTGCAGCAAGCCATGGCGAGTGACACCGGACGGCAGCTCATGGAGACGGCCGGCGCCAACCCGCTCAGATCCATCCGCGCGATGCGGACGCTGTTGGCCCCGATCGTCAAGCAGATGGTTGCGGATGCGTTCGCCGCCTGTCGCGATGCCGATGCGCTGATCTGCCTGGGCGTGCTGGCCGCCTTCGGCCGCGCCATCGCTCAGACGCGCCACCTGCCGGTGCTCAACGTCGAGCCAACCCCGCTGCTGCCGTCGGCTGCGTTCCCCGCAGCATCATGGCCCATCCAACGGAACTTGGGCGGGCTGCACAACCGTCTCTCCGGCCGCGCCATGCTCCAGACCCTCTGGCTGTGGTATGGGCCGTTCGTCAACGATTTCCGGCGGACGCTCGGGCTGGCGGGCTACTCCGGCGCGACCTTCTATCGCGACCTGGCCGCGACGCCGTTGCTCGGCGCTTACAGCTCTACGATCATCCCCTACCCGCCCGATTGGCCCGCCAGCGCCCACGTCACCGGCTACCTGTTCCTGGATGCGCAGGCAGCATGGCAGCCCTCGCCGGAGTTGCTGGCGTTTCTGGACGCGGGCGAGCCGTGGGTCTACGTCGGGTTCGGCAGCATGGCCGGCCGAAATCCCCAACCGGTCGCCGAGACGATCCTGGCGGCGCTCGCGCGAACAGGCCGACGCGGACTGCTGCTGACCGGCTGGGGCGGTCTGGCGGCGACGGACAATGTCTTTGTGCTGGAATCTGCGCCGCACAGTTGGCTTTTCCCGCGCATGGCGGCGGTGGTACATCACGGCGGCGCGGGCACGACGGCCGAAGGACTGCGCGCCGGTGTGCCCGCGGTGGTTGTGCCGTTCGCCTTCGATCAGCCCTTTTGGGGCGCTCGGCTCCAGGCGTTGGGCGTCGGTCCGGCGCCGATCCCGCTACAAAGATGGCCTTGGCAACGCGGTCAAGGTCGTCGCACACTATTTCGGCCCGCCGACCGGCGGCCGCTGAGAAGGATCGAAAATGACAGACAGCGAACACGATATCTTCACCGCCGCACCCTTTCCCCACATCCGGCTTCCGATGGTGGATGGCGGGCGGATGGGCCGGCAACGCCATACAGTGCACGGGCTGATCGAATTCGATGTCCCCGAGACGCGCCGGGCCATCCGCGCCTACAGAACCAGGACCGGAGAGGGGCTGTCGTTCACTGCGTTTATCGTGTTCTGCTTGGGCCAGGCGATCAACACGGACAAGCAGATGCACGCGTATCGTGATTGGCGCAACCGCGTGATCATTTTCGATAAAAAGGAGTTGGTCGAAGGCGGCCACGGATTCGCATGAGCGCCATGCGATTCGGCTACCACCGCTGGCCCGGCGGCCGGTCCGCCTGGGTCACACCAGGCTATGAAATTATGCTGAGCGGCCCTACGGGTCAAAGTCGGTCGCGGCGCACCGCCAGCAAAGCATCTCTGACACGAGCCCCCCCTGCGGTCCAGCTCAAGGCAGGCTTCACTGGCGGTGCGCTGCCAACAGCGTTGAGGCATCCACCCGCTCAGCGTGACAGGCGTTCATGCAAAACTTTGTACCGCACCCACGCCCCTCTTGCGCACTCGACACAACAGCATAGGTGGTGTTACAATGCTCGATAGCGCGACTTCACTGTTCGCCTATGAAAACATTCCAGGGATGATAGGAGTTTGCCGCCCATGCGTCTCAAAGACAAGATCGCGCTGATCACCGGCGGAGCGGCCGGGATCGGCAAGGCCACGGCGCTCAAATTTGCAGAGGAAGGGGCTACGGCAGTCATCTGCGACGTTGACGCGGCCACCGGCCAAGCCACCGCTGCGCAGATCGGATCAAACGCGGCGTTCTACCAGGTCAATGTCGCCGACCGCCAGGCGGTGCAAGCCTGGGTGGATGATGTGGTCGGGCGCGCTGGCCGGGTAGACATCCTGGTGAACAACGCCGGGATCGTGCGCGACAGTCAGCTCGTGCGCTGGAAGGATGGGCAACTGGTCAAACAGATGCCCGAAGCCGACTTCGACCAGGTGATCGCCGTCAACCTGAAGGGCGTGTTCAACTGCACCCAGGCGGTGACGCCGCACATGATCCGGCAGGGCGGCGGCGTCATCCTGAACGCCAGCTCGGTCGTCGGGCTGGATGGCAACTTCGGCCAAACTAACTATGTCGCGACCAAAGCCGGCGTGATCGGCATGACCCAAGTTTGGGCGCGCGAGTTGGGCCGCTACCATATCCGGGTCAACGCGGTCGCGCCCGGCTTCACCGCCACCGAAATCCTCGCCGGAGTGCCCGAAAAGGTGTTGGAAGGGCTGATCGCCCGCACCCCGCTGGGTCGGCTGGGCCAGCCGGAAGATATCGCCAACGCCTACCTTTTCCTGGCATCCGACGAGGCCAGCTTCATCAGCGGCGCAGTGCTGCGGGTGGATGGCGGGCTGGTGGTGGGGACGTGACGCGCTGAGGACAAGGAGATGACGCCAATGCCTGTCCGCAAATTAGGCCGCGGGGTTGCGCTGGTCGGCGCCGGGATGTCCAAGTTCGGCGCGTTTCCCGACAAAACCAGCCGCGACTTGTTCGTGGAAGCCTTCCTGGAACTGCGCGATTCCGTAGACAAAGGCTTTGACCCGGCCGCCATCGAAACGATCTTCGTGGGCAACTTCTCGAGCGATCTGTTCGAGGGGCAGGGCCACATCGCGCCGATCATGGCCGATGCGGTCGGGCTGACCCCGCGGCCGGCGATCCGTGTTGAAGCCGCCTGCGCCAGCGGCGGCGTGGCGCTGCGCCAGGGTGTGCTGGCGGTCGCGTCGGGCCTGTGCGATGTGGCGCTCGTCGGCGGCGTGGAATCCATGACCAAGCTGCCGACCGCCCAGGTCACTGACGCGCTCGGCGCGGCGGCCGACGCCCTCTACGAGATACCGGCCGGCTTCACCTTCCCCGGCTTCTACGCCGCCATGGCCACCGCCTATATGCGTCGCTATGGGATGACGCCGGAGCATCTGATGCACGTCGCCATCAAAAATCATGCCAACGGCGCGCTCAACCCGAAGGCGCAGTTCGGCGTCACTATCCCGGCGTGGATGCAGAACCGGATCCAGGCGGCGGTGAAGAAGGGCCGGCCAGCGCCGACATGGCGCGATCAGTGGGATTTTCTGCACGACGAGGCCGCCAACCCGCTTATCGCCTGGCCCTTGCGCCTCTTCGATTGCTCGCCGATCACCGACGGCGCGGCCTGCGTCCTGCTCGTGGCCGCCGAGCGCGCCCGTGACTTCACCGATGCGCCGATCTACGTGATCGGCGCCGGGCAAGCCTCCGACGCGCCGCTGCACGACCGCGCCGACCTGACCACCTTGCCGGCGGCCCGCGCGGCGGCGCAGATGGCCTACGCACAGGCCGGAGTCACCGCGCACGACATCCGCATCGCCGAAGTCCACGATTGTTTCACCATTGCGGAGGTGATCGCCAGCGAGGATTTGGGTTTCTTCCCGCCGGGCGCCGGCTACAAGATGGCCGAGGATGGCGTCACGGCCCGCGATGGCGCGCGACCGATCAACACCTCCGGCGGCCTCAAATCCAAAGGGCATCCGGTCGGCGCGTCGGGCGTGGCCCAGGCAATCGAGATCTTCAAGCAGCTGCGCGGCCAGGCCGGCGCACGGCAGACGCCGTTGGCTGCGCCCCTTGCGCTCAGCCACAACGTCGGGGCGACCGGCTCGACCTGCGTCGTCCACATCTACGAAAGGAAATAGGGGCCGGCCGTTGCGCCGGTCCCCGCTGCGGAGCCGCCATGTCAGAACCCAACACGCGCCCTTTCACAGCCGCCGCGTTCAACCAGATGCTCAGCGAACACACCCTGATGGCCGCGCGCTGCCCGGCGTGCGCGGCCCTCTTCGTGCCCCCGCGCGCCCTCTGCCCGACTTGCCGACAGGCGGGGCTGGCGTGGGTCGCGCTGAGCGGCCGCGGCAGGCTGGCCGCGTTCACGGTGATCTACGTCGGCCCAAGCGCCATGGTCGCCGAAGGCTACACCCGCGACAACCCGTACATCACGGGCATCGTCGCGTTGGATGAAGGCCCGCAGATCAGCGCCCGCATCCTCGGCCTGGACGCCCGCAACCCCGATGTGGGCTGGATCGGCGCGGCGCTAACCGTCGAGTACCTGGAACGCGGGGCGGGCGAGCAGCGGAAAACGTTCCTAGCCTTCCGCGCCGGATAGCCCGTATACAAGAAAAGGAACCATGCTCAAACCCACTGAACGCTTCTCCACCCGCGTCGATACCTACATCAAGTACCGGCCCGGCTATCCGCCGGACGTGATCGAACTGCTCAAAGCCGAATGCGGCCTGACCCCGCGCTGGGTGATCGCGGACATCGGCTCCGGCACGGGCATCTTGTCGCGCATGATGCTGGAACATGGCAACCGCGTCATCGGGATCGAGCCGAACCGCGAGATGCGCGAGGCAGGCGAACGGCTGCTCGCCGATTATTCCGGCTTCACCAGCATCGCGGGCACGGCCGAAGCCACCACGTTGCCCGCTCACAGCGTGGATCTGGTCACGGCAGGACAGGCGGCGCACTGGTTCGACCTGCGGCAGGCCCGAACCGAAGTCGTACGCGTCCTCCGGCCCGGCGGCTGGGCCGCGCTGATCTGGAACAACCGCCGCACCGACTCGACGCCGTTCCTCCGCGCCTATGCCAGTTTCGTGCGCGAATACGGCATGTCGTTCGAGACCGTGAATCACGCCAACCTGGGGCCGGCCGATTTTCAGACCTTCTTCGGGTCGCGCGGCTACCGCCTCCGCCACTTCCCCAACGCCCAGATATTCGATTTCGATGGGCTGGCTGGCCGGGTGCTCTCGTCTTCGTACATGCCGGAGCCGGGACAGCCGAACTATGAGCCGATGGCCGCCGCGTTGCGGGCGCTGTTCGATGCGCACCAGGTGAACGGCCAGGTGAGCTTCGAGTACGATACCGATGTGTTTTACGGGCAGCCGGGAGACTGAGATGGCCGATGGGAATGCGAAACTGCGGGAAGGCAGCCTGGTGCTCTACAAGCTCCGCCCGGCGCGCGTCGCCCGGCTGGGGGAAAAGCTCGACATCGAGACCGAAGATGGCGATGGGCCGAAAGTGCGGCCAAAGGACTTGACGCTGCTCCACCCTGGTCCGATCAAGACACTGGCCGAGGCGCTGCGTCCCCCAACCGGCGAAGCCGAGACCGCCTGGGAGATGCTGGCCGGCGGCGCGACCACCCTCCCGGAACTGGCCGACCTCGCCTTCGGCGTATATACGCCGGCCACGGCCTGGGCCGCGTGGCAGCTCGTGGCCGACGGCCTCTACTTCCGCGGCGCGCCTGATGCGATCAGCGTCGCGACGGCCGAGGAGGTCGCCCGCACGCGCGCAGCCCGCGCCGCCGAGATCGCCGAAAAGCAGGCCTGGTCGGACTTCCTGGCGCACGTGCGAGAACACGGCGGGCCTGGGCCGAATCACGCGGCCAAGCTCAGCCCGGACGACGGCCGATTTCTGCGCGATGTCGAAGCACTGGCGCTCGGCCGGACGACCCGCAGCCGCGTGCTCCGGGAACTGGATCGGGAGGAAACCCCCGAAGCGGCGCACGATCTGCTGCTCGAGCTGGGTCACTGGACGCCTGCGGTCAATCCCTACCCTATCCGGCTGGGGATCAGCCTGGCCCAGCCCGACCTGCCCGACGGTCTAAACCATCCCGCCCTCCCCGACGAACCGCGCCGCGACCTGACGCATCTGCCCGCGTTCGCCATTGATGACGCCGCCACCGAGACGCCCGACGATGCGCTCAGCTTCGAGCCGGCGGCGGGTTCAGGCGGTGGCCGGCTGTGGGTGCACGTCGCCGACCCGGCTGCGCTCGTGACGCCCGACAGCCCGCTCGACCTGGAGGCGCGCGGCCGCGGGGCCAGCCTCTACCTGCCCGAAGGCACGATCCACATGCTGCCGCCCGCGGCTACGCCGTTGCTGGCCCTGGGCCTCCAGGAGATTTCCCCGGCCCTCTCCTTTGGCCTCGACCTGGATGCCGAAGGCCGCATCATCAATTTCGACATTATGTCGAGTACGGTGCAAGTCACGCGCCTCACCTATGAAGAAGCAACCCGCCGCATCGCCGAACCGCCGTTCGCGGCGCTCTACACCCTGGCATGTGCATATCGCGATCAGCGGATGCGCGCCGGCGCGGTGGAGATTGACCTGCCGGAAGTAGATGTCGTCGTCGCCGACGGCCAGGTGCGCCTGAAGCCGGTACCGTCTCTCGCGGCCCGCACCATCGTGGAAAACGCGATGGTCATGACCGGCGAGGCGGTGGCCCGCTTCGCCCAGGAACACGCCATCCCGATGCCGTTCAGCACGCAGGAGCCACCCGATGAGACGAACGACGAAAGACGAAGGACGAAGAGCGAGCTTGGCGGGGTCGGGATGACTTCGGTCGTTGGTCTTTCGTCTTCGGTCAGCCTCTCCGCCATGTTTGCGTTGCGCAAGACGATGAAGCGCAGCCAATATCGCGCGGCGCCCGGCCCGCACAGCGGATTGGGGCTGGCCGCCTACACCCAGGCCACCAGCCCGATGCGGCGCTATCTCGACTTGGTTGCGCACCAACAGATACGCGCCTATCTCTCCGGCGGTCGGTTGCTATCCGCCGATGAAATCCTGGCGCGGGTCGGCGCGACTGAGGCGGTCATCGGCAGCCTGCGCCAGGCCGAGAACCTGTCGAACCAGCACTGGACGCTGGTCTACCTGCAACAAAACGCGCCCTGGCGCGGGGAGGGCGTGCTCGTCGAGCGCCGCGACCGCAACAGCATCGTGCTCATCCCGGAGCTGGGCCTGGAGACGCATCTGCCCGTCCCCGACGACCTGCCGTTGGACAGCATCGTGCGGTTGAAAGCGACGAACGTTGACTTGCCGCGGCTGGATGCGCGGATGTGAGTGATGCGTGTATCGTAGTGCGTAGGGCGTATTGCGTATTGCATGGCCGCTTGTGCGGCACGATGTACCATCGCAAAACGGAATTCGCA
>Ga0172368_10006877_pt1 | contig 12078 bp, 12 predicted proteins | sample Lak11m_FD_114540 | JGI IMG/M metagenome (GOLD analysis project Ga0172368, IMG submission 114540) | Freshwater microbial communities from Kabuno Bay, South-Kivu, Congo - kab_022012_11m | ecosystem: Environmental > Aquatic > Freshwater > Lake | place: Democratic Republic of the Congo: South-Kivu...
AACCTTCACCCTCAGTGCCGTCCTGAATTCCGAGGTTTCGGTAAGAATTTTATAATACGTAGAGACGCATATATGCGTCTCTACCACATGTTTACCACATGTTGGTATATTTGGTCCAGAGCTCCTCGCCAAGCTTCCAGTAGCGGTCGGTTGCACTAGTTGCCAGATCGTTACAGTAGTGGGTAAGGAGCTCTTTCATTTTGGCAGGGTCGGTCTTAAATAATTTCACCATTTCCTCCTCAAAGGCCTTCTGGTTGGCGAAAGCCTTGTCCTCGATCTCCTTCCATACCAGTTCCACATCCTTGCTCATGGGCTGATAGCGAAGCATGCAGAGCTGACTCACCTGCCGGTAGGCCCACCAGGCACAGTCGCGGCGATACTTCTCCCTTCCATCCACCTGATAGGAATCGGGCATTGCGGAAATCCCGCAGTAGAAAGGCGTGTGCGGGGTTAACAGAGGATTGTCATATCCGAGCCAAACCACTCCGCCCACCGGATCAGGCATCCAGCTGCGCGATTGCGTGACCTGCAGGTAGGTTGCCCTGGCACAGCAAATGGTTCTTTCCGACGGAACTTTGAGCAGGGTTCTGAGGTCACCGCTCATGAAGGGGTTGGCCACAGGACTCTTGATCACTTTTCCTTCCCGGTCGATGGTGGTGAGTGAGCCGGTCATGTCGTAGGGTGTATTCTGATAATAGTCCCTGAACATCACCAGCAGGTCCTGAACCGACAATTTTTTTTCGGGCTTGACGGATATCGGATAATTCTCGCCGTTGGGATCCAGTTTGAGCGAGGGGGCTACCAGGCTCAGAACCCGCCATTCGCGGCGCCGGCAGGCCATGCTCCGGCGGTCGGCGTAGGCATAGCAGAACTCAAACGGCTGGCCGCTGTCGGGGTTCCACCAGCCAAGCTCCCTGGCCAGTGAGTATACATTTTCCGAAGCCATGTAATGATCCGGATCTTTCAGGTTCAGCGTCCGGATCCGGCTGGCATTGGCCGAAACGCCCACTTCATCGTCGGGGATCCTGACGGCTGCCCAAACGGCTCCCACCTTCCCCTTTCCGGGGCCCAGTATTTCAAAGTGCCAGGATTCCAGTGGATCGGCGAATGTAAAACACTCGCCTGCATCATTATAGCCATATTTTTTGGTGAGCTCGTCGATGATCCTGATAGCTTCCCGGGCGGTACGGGCACGCTCGAGGGCCAGCCTGTACAGCTCGGGGCAATCCAGGAGCCCTTCGTCCGACTGCAACTGTCCCTTCCCCCCAAAGGTGGTTTCCCCGATGGCCAGCTGATATTCATTCATCACCGGATAGGCGGTGTTGATGTAGGCATAGGTTACCGGAACCTGCGGAATGGTGCCTGATTCGATGGCGTCAGGATCCACCGGGCCTTTGGTTCTTTTGGGATCCAGCGTAAGGGAACACACATCACCGGATTTGTGCTCTTTCCTGGGAACCAGATTGATCCAGGTCCTGTCGGTATTACTGTCGCACGAGTGGGAGGTCATGGTGGACCCGTCAACCGAGGCGAGCCGGCCCACAATGATGCTTGTGCAGTTGTCGTATTCCTGTTCCTGCGCATGGCTGTTCAGCGTCCAAGGCAGGATAGCCAGCAGGATCAGATAAAAAGCCTGTCGGTTTTTCATGGCAATCATCAATTAATCATTTCTCAGAAACCGCGTGCGAACATCGTAAAGAACTGGTTGCCCAGCTCCCACCATCTGTCCATCGTGGATCTGGCAAAGTCGTTGGTATATTGGGTCAGGAATACCCTGTAAGCAGCCGGTTTGGCATTACCCCTTTGGTCGGTTTCAGGTTCTTTTCCTTTGTCGGCCTTGTAGAGCTCGACGGCTTTCTTTTCGATCAGGGGCAGTTCGGCAAATGCTTTATCTTCATAAGCCATCACGTTTTCCTCGATGATACCGCGGGTGCGTCCCCATTTGATCTCAGCCAGGCGGTTGGTACGGCGGTACTGCCAGCATCCTGAATCTTCGCGGTACTCTTTCTGTCCGCATACTGCCCAGCTGGCCGGCAGACTGAGGGTTCCGGCAAACACAGGAATCCTCGGGCTTTCAGCAGGATTATCAAACGAGAACCAGGCCACGCCGCCGATTTCATCCGGCAGCCAGTCGCGGCACTGGATGATCTGCGAATAGGAGCAGCCGCTGATGGCGATGGTGCGTTGACTTTCCACCACTCCCGGTTTCAGGGTGTTGAGGAGCTGGCGCAGGTCGTTACCCATGAACGGGCTCACTGCCGGACTGGTGATAGGTTCCGGTGTGGCCTGCTGTGCATCCTGTCCGCGGCCACGGTACTGCATCGGAGTGACCTTCAGGTTTTTGGTCATGTCCAGATCAGTGCCTTCATAGGTGTTGCGGTAATATTTCATTACGTCCCGCACATCGACTTTTTTATCGGGCTTTACCGAGAACGGAAGCTCATCCACATCGGGCTTCAGGTTCAGCGAAGGGGCCATGGTGCTCAGGATATAGAATTCGCGAGTGGAAAATGCTTTGGTGTTACCGTAGGCCTTCCAGAACCTGAATGTTTCTTTGCCATCCCAGAAACCGAGATCCTGCGCCACCTTGAACACGTTCTCCGAAGCCATGTAGTAATCGGGTTTCTTAAGATCAAGTGTGCTGATCCTGGGGATATTGGCGGATACTCCGACATGATCGTCGGGAATCCTGATGGCAGCCCAAACGGCTCCCACCTCAAAGGCACCGGCGCCAAAGATCTCGAAATGCCAAACTTCGTTTTTGTCGGCAACGGTAAGGCACTCGCCTGCGTCGCCGTAACCGTACTGGGTAGCCAGACTGCCCATCAGCTTGATGGCTTCCCGGGCGGTGGTGCACCTCTCAAGGGCAATGGCCTGGAGTTCCTCGATCTGGAACATCCCGTCGTCGTTCATCAGCTCGCGCTTGCCGCCGATGGTGGTTTCCCCCATGGCCAGCTGCTTTTCATTCATGGCCGGATAGCACACATTGAAATAGGAATAGGTCTCAGCCACCTGCGGGATGGAGCCTTTTTCAATCAGGTTCCTTTTATCGGTGGGTGTTTCGGTGTGCATGTTGCCCCAAACCACTTTTCTGACCGATCCCTCGGGCCATTTTTTATGAGGTACGATATTCACCCAGGTCCGGTAGTTGCCGTCGCAGCTGTGACAGGTGATTACTGAGCCGTCGGTGGTGGCCTTTTTGCCCACCATGATGGAGGTACAGGAGGCTTGTTCCTCCGATACAGGAATAAACTGGGCCAGCGAAACCTGGGCCACCATCATCAGGATGGCGAATAATGACAGGAAATGGAGTTTTGATTTCATAGGTTGGTGTAATTTTTATTCGTAGGAAATGCCTGAGTCTTTGGCTTCGGCAGGGTTTTTCAGATAGTGTCCGATCGTGTTTTGTATGACATCCGCATACCTCGGTACATTCTCACATTTAACCTCGCGGCCGGGATTACTCTCGTTCCAGCTTTCGAAGGTTTGGAGAATGGTTGAAAGATGCCGGCCAACCCTCACATCTATCGGCCAGCCTTTTTCATCGATGGGTGCGTAGAGCAGGCCATGCTTGCCGGCTTTTACCACAAACTCATCCTTCCCTTCAAGCAGCTGTTTTCTGCCAGTGATGCCCCGTGTGGCATCGAGGAATGGCTCGGGAGCCTCAAACAGGAGCGAAACGGCATCGGAATGATCGCCTATTTCGCGATGGGAGAGGCCATGGAGATTCTTAGGTGAAAACTCGGTTCCGATGTTAAATCCCTCGAAATCGGTAAGAGTCATGGAGATCATCGTGGCCAGGTCGAGCCCCTTCTCATGGGCGACGATCGTGTTGATCACCGGATACTGGAGTTCAGCTTCATGGAGATCGATCACCACATCCACCTTTTCCGCCCGGATCATCTCCATAAAGGCAAAGGTGGTGCGCTCGGTGAGGGTGCCGTTCTTTCTGCCCGGCCATGCCCGGTTGAGGTTCCGGATGTCCACATATGCCAGGTTCTGTTTGCTCGGATAATGGATATAAACTTCAGGATCGGGCCATTGATCCAGCGGGCTCGACCAGCGGTCGCCCATCCTGAAGGTTTGTCCGCCCCAGGGGGTGCTGATGGTATAATCCGGAGGATAGGCACCTGAGGGCCTGGTAACGGTAGTGCCGCTGCGGTTGGCCGATAAAACCAGGATGATTCTGCCTTTGGCCAGTGTTGCGTTCTCCGCCATGATCCAGGCGGCCAGTCTTCCGGCGGGCTCCTCGGGGTGTGATCCGCCGAGGATGAGCATGGTCCCTCCCGGTTCGGCTCCCTCCAGAAAATAGAGATTGCAGTCGTTGATGCTGCCTTTGAGCTCGCTGAAATAGTTGCTCAGGTGTCCCACTTTCGTTACACTCTGGCTCAGCACCACCGGCTCCTTCAGATGCCTGTGATGGTAAAAACTGATGGCTGCCACCGTGAATAGGATCAGTCCGGCTATGCCTATCAGGCTTTTTCTGATAATTTCTGATCTTTTCATGGCATCTATTTGAACATCAATAATCTGAGAAGAAAAGGCAACAAGATGATCACATAAATGATCTCCTTTTTCCAGTCGCGGGTCTTAACCATGTTGTAGATGATCAGGACGACGATAAAGGCCAGCAGCACGTAGTATAAAACTGTTATGATGGTTGTCAGGGTAGTCATGGTTGCCTCCTTTCTATAATCCTGTCAGGAATCCCAGGTCTTTGCTGTAGATGACCATCAGGGTTCCGATGATACAGATGAAAATGGCCGGAACGATACACTTCTTCAGGAACTTGCCATAGCTTTCGGATGCGCCGGCCACGTCAACCGTGAGCCGGCCAATGATCGCCGTGGGCGGCAGGGCGTCGCCCAGGGGCCAGATCACCGACATGCCGGCGAGGGCCACAATGGGGTTCATTCCGATCGAGTTGAAGAGCAATACCAGCGGAACACCGAACACGGCAGCCGCACCGTACATCAGCACCGATTCGGTGATCGGCAGGAAGAAGAAGAGGCTTCCGATCACCAGGAACACCGGCAGGGTGATGAAGGTGATGGCCAGCAGTCCCCTCACTCCGGTGAGGGTCATGATCTGAACCAGGATGCCGGCACAGGTGAGGGTGCCGATCAGGGGCAGGAGCTGCTTGATGGTATCGGCTGATATTTTAAACAGGTTGAGCTTAACGGGCGAAAGGATCCAGGCGGCCAGGGCGGCGGTCAGGAACATCAGGGGCATGCCCACCACCGGCGTGTCATGCGGCCACTTGCGGCCAATGAAAATAAAACCGAAGAATACCAGGAAGGGAACCATGATCCTCAGCCAGTTCATCTTTTGAGGAGGTTCGGGCAATTCCTGGAATGCCTTATCCACATCGATCGGCGTGCCCTTCCAGCCAAGGTAGAAGATTGTAAAGAGGGCACCGAGAATGCACGGGATCAGCAGGGGCATGAAAAATCCGACATAGGGCATGTTCACCCCGGCGGCAGTCATCATGGCCCAGAGGCTCACGGGCGGCGCGGCAGCGCTCAGTCCGGCAATCAGGAAAATGATGGCGGCCGTTCTGATCCGGGTGACCCCCATGTAGGTGAGAACCACTGAAACCATCCCGCCCATGATCAGCACGGTTACGCTTCCCGCTCCGGTAAGAGCTCCGGGAATCAGCAGCAGGAAAGCCAGCAGGATGAGTAGAAGGATCCTGCTTTTATGAAAGGTTTTGATAATGGATCTGACGGCATAGGCAACGCCCCCGGATTCTTTCAGGATATTCATGAACAGGGTTGCACAAATGAATATCAGGTTGATATCCAGATAGGTGATCGAGCCTTCGGCAATATGCCGGGCGGGGAACCAATGACCTGCCGAGAGGGCTCCCGCCACGGCTGCCAGCAGCATGGCCAGTTCCGTGGAGAGCTTGAACCTCAGGGCCAGGATATAAACCACGACCATCACTCCCAGAATGATGGCCGATGATGTGAACATGTCCACCTGGAAGCCTCCTATTTGTTGAATACCTTTTTCAGGACCTCCAGCATGTCGTTGTTCAGTTCGAACAGCAGCAACGGGATATTTTTCGATTTGGAAATCGTGGTGAAACGCTGATCGCTGTCGCCCTCCTTCTTCACGATCATGAAATCGCTGGCGGGGCAGACGGCATCGATCGACTGCTCATCGGAATTATCACCAGCCGCCGCTCCCTGTGAGCGTCTCGACATCCCCTCGATATGCGAGCCGATGACTTTAATACCCTCTTTTTTGGCTTCGGCGATCAGGGCCTTGGTACGGGCCAGCTCATCGTCCATGGATACCCCGGCGGCTCCCATGCCCTTGAGGCTGGCACCGGTAACGATGATCAGGGTTTTATAAGGTTTCCCCTCCTTCTTTTTTGCCTGCAGGTCCTCGGGCTTGGCCAATGCGTTGTATTCAAAATTGACGGCGAGCTTCTGGAGGAACACCTTCATCCTGACCGGTCCGGGACTCTGACCGCACGAAGTAAGCAATACCGGCTCGGAGGCAGTCTGGGCAAAGGATTGGCCGTGACTGGTCAGAAAGAAAGCAACGAGCGTCACGGCAATCAAAAATGGAGCTAAGGATTTCATGGGATTTTTGTTTCAGTTTATCAATATAAATGTAGGAAAGATATTCTTCCCTGAACCTATGATTGTCTGTTGTCCAGCAGTCTGAATCTGATCAGGAACAGGATGAAGCCCAGGATCACCAGAATGGCCGGGATCATTAGGGTTGGGTCCTTACTGGCTGCGAAGTCAGGGATTTCTGATTCCTCTCCCCCGCCCGAATCCCACGGCAGATGGTTCTTCCGGGCGATCTCCCGGATGTTCAGCAGATGGATCACGGGAATCCCGCGCGCCAGCATCGAATAGATCATGCCCCTCTTTTCCTTCTCCGGCAACTTTGCTTTCCGGATCAATCCCGGACTCAGCTTCAGCACCTCCGGACTGATGCCAATATTGGCAAAGCTCCCGCCCGCATTGATAAACGCCTTGACCGATCCCGCTCCACCTTTAAAATATACCGAATCCCTCCAAGCCACCGCCTCTTCCAGTCGGTCTAAAATATTTCCCTCGCGGCCATCCATTTCCCCTCCCGGGGTCACTCCGGCGGGATCTTTATGGATCCATCCACTTGTCTGGAGCAGCTTGTATAGGTCGAGAATGTTGAAATCGGGATTGGAGGCGCCGAAGGAAGAGGCCCCGATCGACAGGATGGTTATCTCTTCGAGTCCCATGGCTTTGGCGGCTGAAAGGGAGGCGATCATCAGTCCGGGAAAGGATCCTGAGCTGCCGATGGCGATGGTGTCGCCCCTTTTGACTCCGGCTTCGGTAAGGTAATGTACCAGGAGGGAGGCAAAAGCAGGATTGAGGGTGGTGCCTTTGGCGGCCAGATCGCCGGCAGTGGTGGTGATCTCGCTCAGCTCAGGCCCGATCATTCCTGTCTCCTGCGGATCATTCAGCAAATCGCGGTTGATACCATTTGCACGGCAATGACGGCTGATCACATCCAGCGCTGAATCCATATTCTGATAAGCGAGCCGCATCTCGCGGGTAGCATTGTGACTTTTACCACCCCTTATCAGCAGGGTCCCCGAAAGAATAATCAGGGCAAAGAAACCGCTGATCAGCATAAACCTTCCGGTCCGGGTGTGGATGGATGTTTTTTCAGCCATGCGGGTTAAAAGAGGATAAACCATAGTTGTCCGAGAAAATAGAGTGCCGTAACGGCAATGGTCATGGCCGCGAGAGTGATCGGGATTCCCTGGCGGTCGAGATGATTTGCGATGAGGCCGGGGATCACCCATCCGATCACCCTGAATTCAATGAGTTGCGGTGAGAGGTTGGGGAAGATCAGGGGAAAGAGCATCGAGAGGGAGGCTCCGCAAAGGATCAGGAACACGAACCTGCGCTGACCGAACAGGATGAGCCAGCGGTTGGCGAGCCTCAGGAGGCCCATGGTGATCAGGGCAGCGGTGAGGGTTCCGGCGAGCCGGAGCGGCTGGTCGGTAAACAGCACCAGGTACCCCGGAACGATGATCCCGCCGGGATAGAAGCCCGTTGCCGCCACAAATATCAGGGTAAGCACCAGTCCGATGAAAAAGAGCTCCAGTTCCATGTCAGTTTTCTCCCATATAAATTTCCTCAACAATGGTTTCCCAAGCCGAGATCAGTTCTTTGCCCGGACCCACCAGGTTGGCCAGTCCGAATACCACCACGCGGTCGCCGGTCGTTTCGGCAACCTCCCGGGTGATGCGGGTGGCATCCTGCGGGTTCCGGGGGGTGTCCAGCCTGACCGCACCCGGAATTTTCCGGATGAAAAGCGGGGCATGCGGACCTATCACAAATATTCTTTCAAATTGATCCTTTCCTTCGGTGGTCAGCCAGCGAAGCCACTGCTGCGACCGCTCCGGCCGGTCGCGGCGTAGGCAAAGAAGCCCCACAGGCCTGGCCTCAGCAAGTGCCGGGATCGCCAGTACACGTTTCATGAGGATTCCTGTGGAGTGGGGCTCATTAGCCGCAAAGGTGCTGACCATCCACACCGGGCTCTCTGGTCCGCCGATCCTGAAGATCCGTGGCCTGCCGATGTCCATCCGGGCCCTGATGATCCCGGCTTCGATGGTGGCCTCGGGGATGCCCAGCTCCCGGCCGGCGGTTCTCACCAGCTCCACATGTTCGCTGATAGGTTCTCCCCATCTGTCGGGAAGGGAAGGGGCGTGGATCCCTTCAATGACCTCCACCCGGGCTTTTACGGCGCCCTGCAGGATTATTTCATTGATTTCTGATGACGGGATGATCAGTTTCGAACCCGGGTTCAGGTCGTTGGTATGGAGCCGGGCAATTTCCTCCGCCTGCGGACCGGCCACATTGAGGTGATCGGCCCGGAAATTGGTCAGGATGGTGATTCCCGGTCTCAGGAGGGTGCGGGTTTCCACCCGGTGATTCTCCGGCCTGATGCTCATGATTTCGGCGATCAGACAGTTTGAGCTGAGCCGCGCCGCTCTGGCCACCAGTTTTTTCTGTTCCATGATCGTGACCCGGCCGCGCCTGGTTACCGGCTCCTCTGATCCGTCGGGCAGAATGTACCTGGCTTCTGATCCTGTGGTTTTGGCCATCACCCGGTACCCCGCCTCCCGCATCACCGAAGCCAGCATCCTCACCACCGTGGTCTTGCCCCGGGTCCCCGAAACCGTGATCCTCAGCGGTATCCGCCTCAGGTTCCGCTCATGCAGGTACCTCTCCCCCGCCATCACCAGGACCATAACCACCCAAACCCCCACCACCTCTAAAATCATCTTAATCTCTTTTATCTTAAATCTTCCCTCTCTCTTTCTTCTTTCGCCTCTATTCTTTCGCCTTAAACAGTCCCTCCTCATCTGCTCCCATAAACACCGCATCCATCAGGAACTTTTCTACTTTCTTCAATTGCCTGATCTGAGCCTCACCGGCCACCTTTATGTGGGGGATCTTGTACAGATGGTCCCCGATAAACTCCAGATCCTCATCCGATGTTTCCCATCCGGTGCGGTCGAACCGGGCGAGGTTCACTGGCCGCGAATAGGATCGCAACGACTTTTCGCCCAGGGTGTTAAAATAGAAATCGAAGTACGACATGATCAGCTCTCTAAGGCTCCGGTACACCGGTTCGCGGTAACGCAGGGCGGTAGTGTTGGATTTGGCGATGGCGCCCCAATATTCGTCCTGCCTGAACACGGCGATCACATGGTCATCATCATTTTCGGCGGCCATATCCACGATCAACGGTTTGTGCCCCAGAGCCCTCAGCATGGATGCGGCAAACAGAGCACCCTCGAAGCAGTGGGCTTTCTGGTCAGCCAGCACCTTGCGGGGCGACCGGCATTCCCCAACCGGATTGTAAGGTACGCGGTCGAGAAACAGCTGGATATCATAAGGTTCCTTGAACAGTCGGATCTTTTTCTGCTCTTCAGGGGTCCATTTGGAGGTACTCATCGGATTCAGTTTTCGTGTGCGAGGTTACCAAATTTACTATTTTGGTTACTTAAATAGATTGGTTATGATTCCCAATAGCTTTGCCGATATGGCCCGGACACTTTTCAAAGCAATGAATATCAGGAATTTCACTATACTTGATTCGATGGTCCATGAGAGCATTATCCTGGATTTTCCTGGGGTCGGACAGATAGAAGGCCCAAGAAGGGTATTTCTGTTCATGAAAGTGCTGCTCAAAAAATACCCGCGCCTGGAATTTGATGTTTCTGAGGTGCTTGTGGATGGCACCAGGGCTGTGGCGGTTTGGACCAACAGCGGGGAAAAGATCGATGGGACCCTTTACAAGAACAGCGGAATGACCCTATTTCATTTTGAAGATGAAAAAATCCGCTTCATCAGCGATTATTTCAAAGACACTTCTTTTATAACGGCTACATGAAAAAAATCCTTGCATTTTACGGGGGGCCCAGGCCTTCCGGCAACTCATTTTACATGCTCGATCATTTCATCCAGGGGGCAGCATCCCAGGGAGCAACCTGTGAGGTGATTGATGTGCATAAGGTTAATATCCAGCCTTGTACAGGGTGTCTGAGATGTAATGTTTTGAAAAGATGTTCGATTACCCAGGATGATTTCCCCGGTATCAGGGAGAAAATCCTGCAGGCAAATGTGTTGGTGTTTGCCACGCCGGTCTATTTTCATCATGTTACGGCCCCGATGAAGGCATTGCTCGACCGGTTTCGTTCGTTCATCCATGTCCAGATCACCGAAACCGGACTCATCCACACCCCGCATGATGATTGGAAAAAGGATTTTGTACTGCTGATGACCATGGGATCACCCGATCCCATTGAGGCTCAGCCCATTATAGATCTGTTTCGCTTCATGACTGAAATGCTTGGCGGAAACAACCGGCTTCACGCCTTAACAGGAACCCGGCTCGCCGTATCCAAACAGATCATCCGCACCGAATCCGAACTCACCGAACTCTATCCCAGGCTGGGACTGCCCCTTCACTTAGTTGCGCAGGATCATCAGCGGAACATGGATGTGTTGGCACAGTGCAAGGGGTTGGGGGAAGCGCTTGGCCGTGACGCGTGACACGGGACGCGGGACGCGGAAGAATCGTGACGCGTGACACGGGACGCGGGACGCGGAAGAATCGTGACGCGTGACACGGGACGCGGGACGCGGAAGAAGCTTAGAGCGTAAAGCGAAGAGCGTAGAGACCGCAGAATTGTCATCCCGGACTTGTTCCGGGATCCCTGCCTTCGCAGGGATGACATTCTCTACTCTCTACGCTCTACTCTCTACTCTCTACGCTCTACTCTCTACTCTCTACGCTCTACTCTCTACTCTCTACTCTCTATTCTCTACTCTCTACGCTCTACTCTCTACGCTCTACTCTCTACGCTTTTTATTTCCCTACACAATACAGCCACTCCGCTCCCCTGAAATAGACTTCGTCGCCGATAATGACCGGGGAGGCTTCGAAGATGTCGTCGAGGGTGTTGGTGCTGAGGATTTTGAACTCGGGGCCTGCCTGGATCACTGATATGGTTTTTTCGCCTGCGACATAGATCAGTCCGGGAGCACCAGTAGGTGAGGAGTAGGTGTTGGTGATACCCGTGACCTTTTGTTTGGCATATTTAACTGCGCCGGTTTTGGCATCGAGACAGGTAAGCTCACCGTTGTTGGCCCTGAGGAAATAGAGCAGACCGTCCATCAGCAGGGGCGACGGCGTGTAGGGAGTATCCTGATTATAGGACCAGAGAATCACGTCGGTTCCGGTGATGTCTCCCTTGGCCCTTTTGATATCGATGGCATACAGGGCGTTACCGCGATAGCCGCTCATCACATAAAGGATTCCTTCTCCGTAAACCGGATTCGGGATCACGTTGCGGGTAAGGCCGGTACATTCCCAGATGATTTCACCGGTCCCGAGGTCATAGCTTCTTACCTTTTTGGTTGCGGCGGTGACCACCTGAGGCTTTCCGTTCACTTCGACAACGAGAGGCGATGCCCATGAGGTTCCCTCCTCGCGATCCATCTTCCAGATCTCCTTACCGGTCTTTTTGTCGAGGACCGTGATAAAGGAGCCTGC
>Ga0172368_10006878_pt1 | contig 12077 bp, 6 predicted proteins | sample Lak11m_FD_114540 | JGI IMG/M metagenome (GOLD analysis project Ga0172368, IMG submission 114540) | Freshwater microbial communities from Kabuno Bay, South-Kivu, Congo - kab_022012_11m | ecosystem: Environmental > Aquatic > Freshwater > Lake | place: Democratic Republic of the Congo: South-Kivu...
CATTCAGGACTGGGTGGTTCGATCATTGCCAATGCAGCCTGGCGGTTGGTTTGGGCTCTAAACACGCTTAAGGGACAGGATGAGAAGATCCTCATACCGGGCTGGTACGAAGGTATCATCCCGGCTACTGCGCGCGATCGCGAATTATTTGAAGCACAGCCGGATGTGGCCGGGGAGTACAAAAAAGCTTATGGAATCAGTGGCTTCCTGAAAGGTTTGACCGGTGGTCTTGACCTGCAAATGACCGAGGTCTTTGAACCTACCTGCACCATCTGCGGCCTGACTAGCGGCTACCAGGGAGCCGGATCCAAGACGGTCCTGCCAGCCAAAGCCTCTGCCAAAGTGGATTTTCGCATTGTACAGGGTCAGACCATTGAGCGCTGCCTGGCATTGTTACGCCAACACCTTGATGCCCAGGGGTTTTCCGATATTCAGATCAAATTCATGGGAGGCGGTCCCGCTGCCAAAACGGACCCGGACCATCCTTTCATTCAACTGGTTGTGGACACTGCCGAGGAAGTTTTTGAAACAAAGATGGAACTGATCCCAATGGTGGGCGGTAGCGGACCAAATTATCCTTTCGTTCACGAGCTCAACCTGCCGGTTGCGACCGCCGGATTGGGTCACCCGGATACCCGCGCGCATGCTCCCAATGAAAATATCCGTATTGACCTCTTCCTCAAACATGCCCGCCACATGGCCCGTGTGCTGAAGGAATTCGCTCATCAGGCTGGGGATTAGTTTCATTGGCAGAGTGACCCTTATCACCACGCTGTTGGAAACAATCCCATCCAATTACAATCTGTCTTTGAATATAAAAATGGCGATATAATTTATTAATCGATTTTCTCTTGTTCAAGGAGGTTACTATGCTTGTTGGCGAACGAATGTCCAAACCCGTGATCACAATTTCTCCGAGCATGCCCATTACAGAGGCGCTCAATTTAATGAAGAAGGAACGCATCCGTCGCGCGCCGATTGTGAAAGACGGCAAACTCGTTGGCATTGTCTCCGATAAGGATTTACTTAATGCTTCGCCCTCCCCGGTAACAACCTTGAGCATTTGGGAAATGAATTACCTGTTGAGCAAGGTGACCGTTTCGGAAGTCATGACTGCCAACGTAATGACCATCACGGAGGATACGCCCATTGAACAGGCAGCACGCGTGATGGTTGATAACAAGATCGGCGGTTTGCCGGTCATGCGCGACGGGCATGTGGTGGGGATCATTACTGAAACCGACCTTTTTAAAGTATTTCTTGAGCTGCTCGGCGCGCGCGAACCTGGCGTGCGCGTGACAGTATTGATTGAAGATCAACCCGGTGTCCTGGCACAAATCACCGAAGCGATTTCCGAAAAGAAAGGTAATTTCGTATCTTTTGGCCAGTTTACAGGGGAGAATCCATCCAATAAGATTGTCACATTCAAGGTAAGAGGAATGTCTCCCGATGATGTCCGCGATGCCATCAATCCCGTGGTGAAGGAAATCCTCGACCTGCGTTCGTGATCAGCGATCGGAAACTTAAAAACGGCGTCCATTTCTTCCCGGACGCCGTTTTTTCATCCTCTTTTCGGGTTCCCGGTCTGTCAGGATCAGCGATCCATTATTGACACACCATCTTATAGAACGTCGGTACAAATTTACTTTGAGATCTTAATGTTTCCACTTTTTCACAGCGCAAACCCATCCAGGCATGGTCTGGTTCAGCCAGAAAAACAAAACTCACTTCCCCGGATCGAACGATCTCCTGGATTTCCCGCTGCAAACCCGCCCATGCCGGCAAGGATTTACCATACCAGCCATTGAATTCTCCCAATGGCGCATCATGATAGAAAACTTTTTTCTGCACGTACAACGCGAGATAATTTTGTGACGGGATGATCATTTCCCCGGTCGTATTACGCAGCTTTTTGATCATCGCTGCAGCTCTCTTATAATCATGGGCGGAAGGTATGTAATCCCTGGACGAGTATTGCAAATTCAAAAACTGCAGCAGGCAGGCAATAAGTAAAATCGTATTGCCAATAAAGCGGATATTTCCAGAATAAACCCGAGAGATGGTTCCCTGGACGGTTTGAAGCCCCATTCCGATCACAATTGCCAGCATGGCGTAAGCCGGGATGAAAGCATTTCGGGTGGTACCGATACTGAGTGCGCTCAGCAGTGAAAATACCACGATACAACCAGCCAGGGCATAAAAATAATTGAATTGGCTGGTGCGGTTCCCTTTTTTCCAAACAAGAATGATCGAACAAAACACCAACCCGAGGAAGAACAGGATTGGTTGGATCATACTCTTCAGGATATAGATAACATGCGCAGGGCTGGCATCCAGCCTGTGGTAGGAAGGTAACGTGAATGTATAGAAATAATACCAACCGTGGGAATCGAGATTCAAAAAGAATATACCTGCCATCGTTAAGACACCGGTTAGCCCTAGAATAAGAATAACCCGCATTCGGTCGCGGAGAAAATAAAAAATACAAGCAGGCAATATGATAATGATGGCAGATTGTTTTGTAAAAAAAGAAAGAGTGAAAAATACACCCGCCAGGATTGCGCTGCGAAGATCAGCTTGTATCAGGAAAAACAAGCCAAGCAGTGAAAACATGACGAACAGCATATCCACTTTCGCAAAGTCAAACCAGGTCCAGACGATGCCATTTGTAGCTGCAAAGAAACCCGTAGAGACAATCCCCGGGAACCAGGAACCGGTGACTTTACGGGTAATTTGAAAAATTGCCAGGCAGCTGACACATGAAGCCAGAATGGATAAAAACCTGGAAGATCCAAGGCCAAGGCCGAATAATTTTGTGAATACCGCCGCCAAATAAAAATAAACCGGTTGGTAGACCAGGGGAACATAAGTAGCACTCGGCTCGACATATAATTTTTGACCAACCAATACCCGGTTTATCTGTACAAAAATTGGTCCTTCGACCCAATCAAAGGGGAAAGGGAAGGCAAATCTGGATAATCCAATATATAAAAACAAACCAATATAATAAACACAGACTGCACAGATGATCACCTTCATGGACCAATACAGGATCGGCTGTGATCGGAAAATGATGGAAGATAAGCCCTTCAGTTGGGACTGGAAAAAATTTCTGTGCAACCTGAGAAACTCCCCAAAATAAGCAACTTTTCGAAAATCATTACCGACTTCCAGCACAGGTAATCAGCATGCTGCTGCCCAAAGATGTTATTGGTGATAACAACCATTTTTTCCACCCATGCTAATAACTTCTTTCTGATCAAGCTGGTTATTCCCGACCAACACTAGAAGAACCCCCGTTATATTCCTTAAAAGAGATACGGTGGTTTATTTATCTAGGTTTACGGATCGCCGGTTTACGAACTCCTGCTGGTTTTTCCTTGCCGGAAGGGGCTGGCCTGTCAGATGAAGGTGGAGCAGTCCGCCCGGGATTTTTTCGGGCATTATTCTGCGGGCGATTCGGTCCGGAAACCTTGCCTGGTTCTGAAGGCGGCCGGGTACGCCCGGTTGGTTTATCCGTGCCACCCGTTGACCGTGTGCGACCGGGTGCCTTGCGAATACCTTTCGGGTGCGCTTTGACAGGTGATTTCCTGGTCATATCCGGGAAAGGCGCCAGCCCTGGCCGGTCTTCCTTGAGAGAGGTAATTTCCTGCGGCGTCAGGTAACGCCATTCGCCTGGTTTCAGAGTCCCGAGCAGCAAATTACCAATCCGGACGCGCACAATCCGCACCACCGGTAGGCCAAGCATAGCTCCGATCTCGCGGATCTGGCGTTTGCGTCCTTCGCGCATGACGATACGCATCCATGCGCCCTTGCCAGCCAGAGATTCGATACGCACATCTGCGCGCTGGGTTTTATAACCATCCTCCAGCACCACGCCTCGCTGCCAGGTCGCCAACTGTTCCACATCAGGTTGGCGGGCCAGGAGTACCCGGTATTCCTTGGAATGACCGTGGGATGGGTGGGTTAATTTTTGAGCCAATTCTCCATCGTTTGTCATCAACACCAGGCCTTCGCTCTCAAAATCCAGCCTGCCCACCGGGTACAACCGTTCACTGACTGCCACAAGGTCGCGCACTGTCTGGCGGGAATCTCCCTGTTCGGCATCCACGGTGGAAAGTACGTAGCGCGGCTTGTGCAGCGCAATATAAACCTTCTCTTCTGCTGGCTTTAAAGCCCGCCCATCCAGGGTAATTTTGTCTGTCACCGGATCAGCTTTCTGCCCGATGACCGCCAATATTCCATTAACGCGAACACGACCAGCGATGATATATTCCTCGCAGTCGCGCCGGGAACCCAGCCCGGCTTGAGCCATGATTTTCTGTAAACGTTCTTCCATGATTTCATTATAACCGACGACGACCTCGAAAGGCATTGCTCAGCACAGGGTCTTCATAAAGCATTGATACATTTCTTGAATTATGCTATAAAGTCAGGCGGACTTCCCACCGGTTTTCTCCTCAAATAACCACAATATGCAAAACCAGGCCATTTACCCAACCAAATCGGATCTTCCACAACAGTCGCCGTTGGTAAAAAAAACGGTGAACTGGGTCCTAATATTGGTTGTGACAATCGGGGGGTATTACTTCGGCGCCCAGCTTGGTTCCACCCTGACCGTCCCCGGTACGAACATTGGTTATATCTGGCCTCCAGTGGGTATCTCGCTGGCATTGATGTTGCTCTTCGGCTATCGCATCTGGCCTGCCATCGCCATTGCCGCTTTTGTTACCGACCTGCCATTCCTGATCGGAACCCTCCCGCTAAAAAATGCAATCCTGGCCGCCTCCGGGCAAACTTTGGCCGATGTGTTGGAGGTGGTGCTGGGCGTTTACCTTATTACCAGGATTGTCAGTGACCAGAAAATTTTTTATCGGGTGGGATCACTGTTCAAATTTGTTCTGGCAGTTACCATATCACAACTTGTCAGCGCTGCCATCAATATCTCCAGCCTGTATTTTGGAGAAAGCGTCCAGTGGTCCCTTGTTGGGGAATTGGTTTGGAGTTACTGGATATCTAACATCGTCAGCATCCTGATCATCACCCCGTTGATCCTTGTGTGGTGGCGGACTCGGAAAATCCCCTCAATCAAAGTTGTTTTACTCAATGTTATTTTTTTCCTGGCAACCATCCTGGGAACGGTCATTATTTTTTCCTTCCACACACCTGGTAGAAATGATTACTTTGAATACTTCACCTTTTTATTCGTGATATTCGCTGCTTTCGTACTTGGCCAAAATGGCGTCACCATGGTCACAGCCATTGTGGCAACCATCACAGTTTTGGCTACAAGCACCGGCAATGGTCCCTTTTTATACAGCGCTTCGATCGATTCGCTCCTGACTCTGGAAATTTACCTGGCAACCCTTTCCATATCCGGTCTGATTGTGGCAAGCGTACTCTCGGAGCGTAAACAATCGGAATTGTCACTGCGCTCGTCAGAACAACTCTACCGGACCTTGGTAAAAACACTACCCGAAGGTATCGCCGTAACAGATCTGAATGGAAATATCACATTTGCTTCGGATCAGCTTTTAACTATCTATGGTTCTTCCACCTACCTGGACGCCGCCGATTCTTCAGCGATGAACTGGATCGCCCCTGAATCGCGCAATAAAGCCCTTGAGAACATACAAAGGTTGTATAAAAACGATCCCAATCCGGATACCCAATATACATTGGTACGCAAAGATGGGACAAGATTTTTCGGAGAGATCACCGGTTCGGTTTTGTTTGATAATGATGATCGCCAAATAGGCCTGGTGACCCTGCATAGGGATATCACCGAACGTAAAATAGCCGAAGATATCCTCATCAGGCAGGTAGCCTTTGACAAAATGTTGACCGGTATACTTACCCGCTTCGCTTCATCACCACAATCTGAGATCGACTCCTGTGTCCGGACTGGGCTGCAGGAAATAGCTACCTTTATAGGCGCCAACCAGGCATATATTTCCATGATATCAACCGACCACAAGACCTGGGGTATAACCCATGAATGGCATGCCAGGGAATTGGTCGGCATCAACACCACAACCACGCGAATCCCGTTTGGCACCCGGCCTTGGGAGGAATCGATGTTATTGGCGCGGGACCTGGTAAAGATCAATACCCTCGATGATTTTCCACCTGAGGCAAGCGATGACCGCCGCCAGGCTGAGGCGGAAGGGGTTAAATCAATCCTTTCGATCCCGATGAGCAGCATGGATGAAAATGTTACAGGCTCCGTCACCCTGCGTTCGCATGGCACACAGAAAACCTGGACGGACAGGGAAATTGATCGCTTTAAAATGGTGGTTGACACGATTGCCAGCATACTGGAACGCAAGCAGACACAGATTGCGCTAACTCAGGAGTCCCAGCTCAATGCCAGCATGGCTGAACTCTCGCAACAATTACTGGTTGCAAGCTCCATTCAAGAAATCGCTGAAATCACCCTGCAAAAAGCCCAGACACTGACAGGCAGCAAGTATGGTGTGGTGGGTTATATTGATCGCCAGACAGGGTTATTCATCAACCCTCCTTTATCATCCGGCGGTTGGAGTGATTTTTCAAGCACGAAAGATCAGGCAGTTCTTGATAGGATTGCCAACCTTTCAGGTGAGGTGCTTCAAACCCGGCAACCCATTCTCACCAACGAACTTGCTGATTGGCACAATTACAGCAAATTAAACGAAGGAAAAATCGTCCTGAAGCGTTTTCTATCCGTACCCGGGTTGCACGGTGATGCGCTGGTTGGGCAAATTTCGCTCGCCAATGCCAACAGGGATTACAGCGAAAATGACCTGCTGGTAATCGCCCGCCTGGCTTCCATCTTCGCCCTTGGTATTCGTCACGCCCAGGCTGAAGATGAAGTCCGGCGGCTTAACATGGAATTGGAACAGAGGGTTCACGAACGCACCCAGGAATTGGAAATCGCCAACAAGGAACTCGAATCTTTCAGTTATTCCATCTCGCATGATTTGCGCGCGCCGTTACGAGCCATCGATGGCCTCTCGCGCATCGCCGAGGAGGAGTTCGGAACCAGTGTTCCACCCGAGGCTGCCCGCCTGCTATCCTCGATCCGCACCAACACACACCGTATGGGTCATCTCATCGACGACCTGCTCAAGTTCTCAAGGATGAGCCGCCTGCCGCTTAAGGTGGAACTCGTAAACCAAAACATGCTGGTTGAGAATGCGCTCCTTACCCTGGCGGACCAGCAAACAGACCGGCAGATCGAGATAAAGGTTAATGACCTGCCGGAATGTTTTGGCGATCCCAGTCTGTTGCTGCAGGTATGGATCAACCTGCTCTCAAATGCCTTGAAATTCACAAGACAATCCACCCCCACGCTGATCGAGATTGGCTCAAGAGCTACCCAGGAGGATGGTCATGTATATTATTATGTCATGGATAACGGTGTAGGATTTGATATGCAATACGCCGGTAAGCTTTTTGGGGTTTTTCAAAGATTGCACAACGAGTCGGATTTTGAAGGGACGGGTGTTGGCCTTGCGCTTGTAGCCCGCATCATTCACCGTCACGGCGGTAGAATCTGGGCTGAATCCAAACCGGGAGCCGGCTCAACTTTTTCCTTCACCATCGAATCGGATCAAGAAGCCCAAGTATTACCAAAGTGAAGTTTTCCTCCGGGGTGATTTGGCACCAGCAATGATCACCTAGTGGCAAAACAATTTTATTGACGCGCCGTGGTAGGATTGGGAGGTTTGACTCTCAAAAGGCCTTCAAAATGATTAAATTGTTCGCCATCGACCTGGATGGTACCATGTACACCACAACTCAAACCATTACATCACGGGTTCGCGAAACAATCCTGCAGGGCATTCAGGCCGGTATAAACCCGGTGGTAGTCACAGGACGTGGCCGGCGCGGGGCAGAAAATGCACTCGACGCACTCGGTATGGATCTACCTTATATCTGTTCGGCGGGCGCATTGGTGAGGTCAGGCCGGGATGGCGAAACGATCCACGCCTGGACCTTCCACGCTCACGAGGAATTGCTGCACGTGATCGACTTTACACGCCAGCATGGAACAAGCCTTTTCGCTGAACGTGACAAGGGCGAACCATTGTGGTTTGGTTCCGATTCGATGAACGAGATCATGGATCCTAACACCCTCAGGGAAGTGCAGGACAGTATTCGTACTTTTGATCCGGAAAAGGATTTCGACCAGCCAATGCTCAAGATTACACTGACGGCCTCCCCAGGTTTGTTGGCCAAAGCCAAAATATTGGTTCAGGAGAAATGCCCTTCCATCCACCAGGTATATGCCGGCGTTCAATATATTGATTTGACTTCCGAAAATGTCAATAAGGGTAGCGCGCTCAGTGCCCTGGCGCACCGGTTGGGGCTGCGCCAGGATGAGGTCGCCGCCATTGGCGATCAGGACATCGATGTCCACATGCTGAAATTCGCCGGACTGCCAATTGCCATGTCGAACGCGGTCCCATCCGTTCACATGGTCGCAAGATGGGTTGCGCCATCCAATGATCAGGACGGGGTTGCCTGGGCAATTGAAAGAATTGTGAAATATAACCAGCAGGATATTCTTTGGGTAAGGGGAAGGGAGTCTGCCATGATTTTCGACCTGCCGCTGGAACAACTAAAAACGTACAAACCCGAACGTCCAGAACCGGTTGATTTTGATACATTTTGGGAGCATACCCTGGCGGAAACACGCCGCTTCCCACTTGACGACCGCTTCGAAGCGGTCGAATCCGGTCTCACACTCGTTGACGTTTTCGACGTGACGTTCAACGGCTTCGGGGGGCAGCCGGTCAAAGGCTGGTTCATCCTGCCCAAGGACCGCCAGGCACTGTTGCCTTGCGTGGTGGAATATATAGGTTACGGTGGTGGTCGTGGCCTGCCGCACGAGTGGTTGACCTGGGCCAACGCTGGCTATGCGCATTTCATCATGGATACGCGCGGTCAGGGTTCCACCTGGCGCACCGGAGATACCCCCGACCCCGAATTGGAAGGCGGCAATCCGCAAATCCCCGGTTTTATGACGCGCGGTGTGCTCAAACCCGAAACTTATTATTATCGCCGCGTTTTCACTGATGCAGTCCGCGCGGTGGAAGCAGCCCGTACACACCCGGCAGTCGACCTGACCCGCATCGCTGTCACCGGTGGCAGCCAGGGCGGCGGGATCAGCCTGGCAGTCGCCGGTCTCATCCCAGACCTGTCCCTGGCAATGCCCGATGTACCTTTCCTGTGTCACTTTCGCCGGGCCGTAGAAATTATCGATACAGATCCATATAACGAAATTGCGCGCTTTTGCAAGACCCATCGTGTCCAGATCGAAACAGTCTTTGATACCCTGTCTTACTTCGACGGGATGAATTTTGCCGTTCGCAGCAATGCCGCAGCTCTGTTCTCGGTGGCTTTGATGGATACCATCTGTCCGCCGTCCACCGTCTTTGCCGCATATAATCACTACGCAGGTCCAAAAGACATCCGCATCTGGCAGTTCAATAATCACGAAGGCGGAGAGGCTTACCAGACACGCGAAAAGATCCGCTTTACACACGAAAGATTTGCATGACCACCAATTCCAAAAGTACCATCTGGCTGTTGACGGGCGGAGCGTTTTTCGCTTTCCTTGTATTTGGTTTTAGCGATAACCTGAAGGGCCCGGTCCTGCCAGCCTTGCTGCAGGATTTGCGTTTTTCCTATTCCCTGGGCGGCACCATCCTGATGGGCGCATATATTGGCTTCATGGCTGCCACACTTTCCACGGGTTTCCTGGCGGATGCCTTCGGACAAAAAGTGGTTCTGTTACTGGCAGGAGTCTGCCTGGCGATTGGCGTGACCGGCTTCACAACTTTTAGTTCGCCCCTGCTGCTAACCGCCGCAATGACTTTTCTCGGTTTTGGGATGGGCTGCCTGGAATTGGGCTGCAACGCGCTCATCGTCAAGCTGCACTCATCGGACAAAGGCCGCTACCTGAACTTGATGTCAGTTATGCATGGGATGGGATCAATGATCGCCCCGCTTTATGCCGGCTGGTTGCTGTCCGGCAACTTTTCATGGCGCCTGGTTTATCGCTGGGATCTGGTTTTAATCGCTTTGCTCATTGTTTACTTCGCATTGGTGCGCTTTCCACGGAACGAAGGGGCCAATAGCGATAAAATTGATTTTAAACACATCGGCAGGACTTCCTTTACACCCGAACTGCTCGGTTATTACCTGGGTCTCATGCTGTATGTTGCATTTGAGTTGGGTATCGCCTCCTGGATCGTGGAGTACCTGCAAAAGGTGCGTTCGCAGAGTGTCAACCAGAGTACCCAGGCGCTCTCGCTCTTTTTTGGATTGATCATGGTTGGGCGTTTTGTTGGCAGCTTTTTCGTTGAAAGATTCGGCTACCTGAAGTCAATCATGTTCGCTGCGATGGGTGCTAGCATTTGTGTGGCACTCGGCCTGTTTGGTCCATCCCAACTGGCACTCATGCTGCCTGCCAGCGGTTTCTTTCTTTCAATCATCTTCCCAACCATTACCGCCGCAGCATCAGAAGCACATAAAGAGAACATGAATACCATCCTCGGTGTATTGTTCACATTTGGCGGATTGGGCGGGATCGTTGGCCCGTGGTTGGTGGGCATTGCCAGTGACCTGGGCGGTATTTCCTTCGGTTTCAGCCTGAACCTGGTTTTTGGCATACTGACGGCGGCGCTGGCATTAATTCTGCTGCGGTTAAAAGCAAGACAGGCATCTTTAATATAATCACCAAATTAATAATCTGGATGGATAATGACGAATACCCGCATCAGCACGCGCAGTGAATATAACCAGGTCCGTCAGGATCATTGGGATGGAATTGCCCGCGCAAACTTTTTTGAAACTTTCTTCAGCCGTGAATACCATCACCGCTTGAAAGAGATCTACCGCCTGTTGGTTTCACCAGGTCTAACAGTGCTGGAGATAGGTTGTGCGCGGGGCGATCTGTTGGCGGCATTGGCTCCTGCCGATGGTGTTGGCGTGGACTTTTCGGCCGAAATGGTAACCATCGCCCGGGAACGCCATCCTGGCCTTACCTTTCTTCAGGCCGATGCCCATCAACTGGATCTTGATCGCCAGTTTGATATCATCATCCTATCCGACCTGGTCAACGATGTCTGGGATGTGCAAGCCAGCTTCGAACAACTGCACCCACTGTGTAAACCCGATACGCGCATCATTCTGAATTTCCACAGCCGCGTATACCAGCCATTTCTCGCACTGGCAGCCAAACTTGGGTTGGCCAAAAACCTGTTACCGCAAAACTGGCTGACACCCGAAGATACTGAAAACCTGCTCCACCTGGCTGGTTTTGAGATCATTCGCCGCCAGCGCGAAATTCTCTTCACGCTGCCCATCCCACTCCTCCGCGATCTGTTCAACAAAGTCCTGGTCAAGGTCTGGCCTTTTAACCTGCTGGCATGGACAAACCTGCTGATCGCCCGGCCTCAACCAGCCGCAAGCACCGAACAGCCTTCTGTCAGCGTGATCATCCCGGCGCGCAACGAAGCCGGAAACATCGAAGCCGCCTTCCAACGCACCCCCCACATGGGCAGCCACACTGAATTGATCTTTGTCGAAGGACATTCAAAAGACAACACCTACGCCGCCATCCAGCAGGCCATCCTTGAACATCCTGAATGGGATGCCAGGCTTTTCCCGCAGCCCGGTAAAGGCAAGGCTGATGCCGTCCGTGTTGGTTTTGAAAAAGCAAGCGGTGACATCCTCATGATCCTGGATGCCGACCTGACTGTGCGCCCCGAGGAACTGCCTCGTTTTTACCAGGCCCTCGCCAGCGGCAAAGGTGAATTCGTCAATGGTGTCCGGTTGGTTTATCCCATGCAGGAACAGGCCATGCGCTTTCTAAATTTGCTGGGAAACAAGTTCTTCAGCATGGCTTTTTCCTGGCTGCTTGGCCAATCAATCAAGGATACCCTGTGCGGAACCAAGGTACTGCGAAAACACCATTACGACCGTATTGTTGCCAACCGCGCTTATTTCGGAGAATTCGATCCCTTTGGCGATTATGACCTGATATTTGGCGCCGCCAAGCAAAACCTGAAGATCATCGATCTGCC
>Ga0172368_10006882_pt1 | contig 12072 bp, 10 predicted proteins | sample Lak11m_FD_114540 | JGI IMG/M metagenome (GOLD analysis project Ga0172368, IMG submission 114540) | Freshwater microbial communities from Kabuno Bay, South-Kivu, Congo - kab_022012_11m | ecosystem: Environmental > Aquatic > Freshwater > Lake | place: Democratic Republic of the Congo: South-Kivu...
ACTAATTCTGCTAATGGTACTGGTACTACTTATAGCTCTGACTTCTCGACTTATGTCAAGACTGTTAGGACGCATGGTGCTACCCAAGTCAATCTGCAGCAAGTAGTTACGCAACAAGATGGCCTCGCTAAGATCTCTCGTGATTTCGGTGAAACTCGTGCACAAGATGAGCATAATGCTATTCTTGCTGTTATGCGTGGTGTTGCCATTAGCGAAGCTTTGAATGGTACCTGTACAAGCTCTGCTGGTACTGGTCTTGGTGGACAAACCTTCACCAATGACCCTACTAGTTTGAAATATGGCTTCTATGTGGATATGGGGCAAGCTGCTGTTTTGGCTAATGGTACCAATGTTCAGCAAGGTGCTGCGCGTGCTGAAGGTTTCTTATCTGCTATTGGTAAGGCTTGGAAAGATTATGAGCCGGATTATGCTTACTTAGTTTGCTCGCCGGAAACTATTGCCTCTTTGCGTTCTGCTAACCTGGTCGATCAAACCAAAGTTACTGAAGCTAATGTTGAATTCCAAACGATCTTTGGTGGTAAGTTCCGTTTGATTCAGACTCGTGCTAGTCAAGGGTTCTCAACCGCCGAATTAGCAAAGATTAATAGCGGTGCTGGCTCTACCGAAATTGCAGGTACGAAGACCTCATTTGTTGTTCTCCCCGGTGCTATCGCTATGGAAGCTCTGGCTGTTCCAACCCCGGTTGAAATCTATCGTGATGCTCGTGCATATGCCGGTGGTGGTTCTACAGATATTTGGTATCGTTGGGGTTATGTTGCTCATCCGGGTGGTTATGACTGGGTTGGTGCTTCGACCAAGTTCCCTGGAGATACTGCTTATCAATGTATCGTAGATAGTGCTGAATCTGGTTATGGTACGAGTGATGAAGGTGTTGTTCAAACTGCTAATGTTGGTGCTGGTGTCCCACAAACGTTAGCTGGGTACGCTACTTCTACTTCTAATGGTGTCGGTGATATCGCTACTACAGTTCGTGGTACTTGGTTGCGTAAGACTGCATCGGCTTTGACTCTCGGTATTCTGCCGATCTTCCATTCGTAATAGTTAAAAGGAAACACTTATGGCACTAGCAAAAGGAACTAATGCATATGCCACTGTTGCAGAAGGTACTGACTATTTAGCCGATAGGCTAGATGTGGCTGCTTGGACAGATGCTAATGATACAGCACGAGGACAGGCTTTGGTAACTGCAACACGCATTTTGGATGATATGCCTTGGGTTGGTACTGTCATAAGTGAAGATCAGCCATTAGCATTTCCAAGGTCTGGAGCATACTTTGATCCTAGATTGGGGACTCAAGTTGTATTAACAACGACGGTTCCTTCTAGGATTAGTAATGCTAGTATTGAACTTGCTTATCATTTATTAAATAATGATGGGCTTCTCGATGATAGTGGAATAGTGAAAGATATCCAAGTTGGTTCAGTTCAATTGTCTTCTGTATTATCACCTAATTTGATTCCTAGTGTTGTTAAGCGTATGATTAAACCATTGCTTGCTAATAAGGGATCAAATGCTTGGTGGAGAGCTAACTAATGGGATATAACTCTCTTTTAAAAGCTAATACAAAGAGAGCCTTTAATTTGTTAAAAGATCTTGCAGAAGTAATGGTATTAACTCGTAAAACAAATACAGGTTTTAATTTTGCGACTAATGCTGTGAATACTCAAGTTACTACAACATTATCAATTAAAGGTATTCGTGTAAAGAAAACTCAAAGTAAAAAGGATGATCCAGTAGATTCAGCTTTTGATTTACAAATTTTGTTTCAAGCTTCTGATATTGGTGATCCGGAATCCTTTGATACTATAACTGCCTCTGGAGTTACATATAAGATAATCCCTCCAAGCATTAATGATGGATTTGTTGTAACTGTAAATGTGAAGGAGAAATAATGGCTGATAAGTATGCGTCATTATCTAAAAGCATTTACGATGTTTTTGCCACTTCAGCATGGACAGCTGAAAATATTACAACATATCCTGAAAACTTTACAGGTACTGCAACTGAATACATTCGAGTAGCTATTCTAGCAAGTAGAGAAAGTAATGATCAAAGATTAGGATCAGTGGCTGGTCAAATGATAATCGATATATTTATTCCCGCTGGTGGAGGAACTTCGCGTACTTCCCAAATAGCGGATAAACTAGATCAATATCTAGTAGGTAAGACTCTACCTGTTTCTGGAAAAGGTAATACTCAATTCGGAGACAGCAATCTTATCAACCTTGGAATAGATAAGGACAATACAAGTCTATATCGTTCAAGTTATTCAATACCTTTTAATTATTTCGGAGTTTAAATATGAGTCATATTTCGTCTATTGGTGCGGCACTCTTCTCGGACTTATCTATCCATGTGGGTGCTTCACTTACTACTGATGTAACGCTTCCGGCTACACCTACCGCCATTACTAATTGGGCAAGTTTATTTACTACTCAAGCTCCAGCTGATGGCGTTGACTCTGCTGTTGGTGATATTGCGAGTACCAAGTTTCATCGTATCGAAAACGTTCGTGAATTCCCTTCGATTGGTACTCCTCCGAATATTGTTAAGGTTCCTGTCTTCGGTCAGGCTACTTCGCAATCTATTCAGGGGCAAGCTGATGCTCCTCAGTTAGAAGTTACCATTAATTATATTCCTACTATGTGGGCTTCGTCTACGCTGCTTGGGCAGTTAGTTGGTGATGGTGTTGTGCATGCTTTTCGTTTTACGCTGCTTAATGCTGATCCTCCTGGGTTTTCTTCTGTTGCTGGCGCTACGAGTCTTGGTGGTGATACTTCTGATGGTACCACAACTGCCAATACTCAGTACTTCTGGCTTGGCAAGATCGAGGCTTTGCTTGTGAAACCTGCACTTACTGATGCGACTACGGCTACCTTGACGTTGTCTATTCAGTCTGATTTCTATGGTGCTTTCACCACAGATACTCAACCGTAATTAGTATTAAGGGTATAAGTCTGGAGCGCTTATATTAAATGTGGTGGTCCCTGTCAACACGCCCTTAGTATCTTTATTGTAGTATATTGCTATATTGAAAGGTATTATGGATACTAATAAAGATCCTAAACCGTTCAGCAAGGGTTATGTTCTTCGAACAACTGCGAAACATATGCGTAAGAGTATTGATATTAGCATTCGCAAGACATTTGAGCGTATTGCCGAGTTTGACGGTAATCAAAAGAAATCACAGGAAATTTTTGAGACATTAGCTACGCTTCATGATATGAAGAAGAGTGTTGATGAATTTCAATCGTGTAATAAAGAGGGATTTATTGGAGATTAATTATGAATACTCCAAAATTCACCCTAACTAAGGATGAAAAGATGACTAATCGTTTTATGGGTAGCAAAGTTAGTAAGAAAACTAAGTTTATGAATGAAGATATTGATATTCATAAATTAACAGTAGCTCAAGTTCTTGGCATTCAGGAAAAGGCTAAAGAAATTACAGATGAGGCTAATGAAAAGGAAAATATTGGTATTCTCCTTTATGTAATCCGTGCTGGCACCCCTGAACTTAAAGACTTAAGTGATGATGAAATTTGTGCACTACCTATGGATGAGTTAACTAATTTGTCTAATGAAATTCTTAAATATTCTGGTCTTGTAAATCAGAAGAAATAATGTTAACAAGAGAAGAAACAGAACTCTTTGAATTAGCTTATAGGTTAAAAATTCGAGTATGTGATATTTTGAATGAAATGTCCTATGAAGAGTTTCAAGGATGGTTTGAATATTTCGAATTAAGACCTATAGGCTGGCAAGAAGACCATCGGACTTCTCTTTTAATGAAGGTATTTGGATCTACAGCGGATCCAAATACGATATTTCCTAGTTTAGCAGCATTAAATAAAGGATTTGAAAAACAAAATTCTGGATTTAATACAGCTTCATTAAAAGGTTCTAAGCTATTTAGCATGATGTTAGATGCTAAAGGCGGTGATAAACTTGAATTTTTAAAGGATAAATGATGTCTAATTCAATTAAATTTAAAAATATCAACGATACCTTTAAAAAGCTAGCTGGTACATTGCAAACTAGAGAAGAGAAAAATTTAATTAACAATTCTGAAAGGCTTAGACAAGAGTTATCTGATGTTACTCCTGTTGATACAGGGTTGGCAGCAGCTTCTTGGAGGTCTTTTATAAAACAGATTGTAGGCTCTAGAACTGTAGTTATAGAAAATACAGTACCATATATTGAATATCTTAATGCAGGATCTTCTAAACAGGCTCCAAAATATTTTGTAGAAAGAACTGCATTAAAATACGGTAAAGCAGTAGGCACTATCGTTGTTGTAAAATAAATCGCCCCTGATGCGCACTTGCTTGCGTGTCGGGGTATTTTTTGAGATAGGAATTATTATGGCGCTAGAACTACAAGTAATATCGGACTCTAAGCAAGCCCAAAAAGATTTAGCTAAATTAAGACAATCTGTAGAAGGTATCCAAAAGACTGCAGATTCTTCTACAAGTTCATTAAAGAATTTAGTATCTGCTATTGTTGTCGGTGGAACAGCAATTGCAGGATTTGCAGCATTTACAAAAATATCTGATGTTGTAACTACACTTCAGTCAAAATTGAAGTTAATAACTACAAATCAGAAAGACTTAAATTTAGTCTTACAAGATACAGCTAATATTACCTTAAATACCAGACAGTCTCTTGATGGCGTATCTTCGCTTTATTCTAAAATTGGAATAAATGCGGATAGGCTTGGAGCATCTATTTCTGATATTGGGCAGGTTACACAAGCAGTTGCAAAATCATTAGCGTTATCAGGGGCTAATGCTCAAGAAGCAACTGCAACTATTACTCAATTAGGACAAGCTTTAGCTTCTGGAAGATTGCAAGGCGATGAAATGCGTTCTGTTCTTGAAAATGCTCCGGTATTAGCTAGAGCAATTGCAGATGGATTGCAATTATCTATTGGTCAGATGAGATTATTAGGGCAATCGGGGCAATTAACATCTAAGCAAGTTTTTGATGCAATACTAAAACAAACCGATCAGATCAATGAGAAATTTAAGAATGTTGGTATAACTTATAATCAAGCTTTTACAAATTTAGGAAATTCTGGAGTGCTTCTCTTTCAAGCAATTCAGAAGGCATTTTCAGGCTCTTCTGCAGGAGTTTCCGGAGCTAGCTTGATTAATAATATAGCAGTAGCTATTGGAACAATATCAGCCAATTTTGATGCATTTATATTGAATACAAAAACTAAACTACTCTTACTGTTTTTTGACTTTGTAATATTTGCAAAAGATGCAGGAAATAGAGTATCGGAAGTTTTTAGTAGATTTGCCTCATTTACTCCTAAAATAGATATTAGTTTATTTTTCCCTAGTTTAGATACAATAATTACTACTGTTAAAAATTGGGTATTAAAAGTAGAAGGATGGTTTAAATACCTATATGATAAAGTAATTGGTCATTCCTGGATTCCAGATTTGATTGACGGTATAAAGAATGCTTTTAAAGAGCTTACAGAAGATCCATTAGGGTTTATTGGAAATTTTGCAAATAAAGCTATATCTCTATTTAAAGGCTTATTCGATAAAGTCAGTGATTTTTGGGATGAGCTTACTCGTGGGAACGAAATAGAAGTTAAACTACCTAATGCAGTAGCGAATAAAGATGGTTTGCAATGGAATAGATTACAAGGAATAAAAGGGCCAGTGTATTCAGATAGTTATAGTAACAGGCCTGGGAAAGATATTCCTACACAATTTGACTCTCCCTTTGAAAGTAAAAATCTCATTAGAAAAGTAGATTTTAGTGTATCTGACACTATAAAAAATTTACCTACACGTAAGTCTACTGGTATCGATATATTTGATAAGTTCTTGCCTAATAGTGTGGCTCCAAGAAATCTTAATGAGACATTAGCTGATTTTATCAAAGAGATCAGAAATTTGAATGGCGATCAATTAAGATTTCTTGGGAAATTGAAACCAGAATGGTATTCAAATGGAAAAATTGATGAAAACAAAATCATTAATGACTTTAATGAGAAAGCTAAACAATTAATTGGATTAACTAAAGTAAATTTAACTAATAATTTATTACCTACGCGTAAATCTACTGGTATTGATATATTTGATAAAATATTACCTAATAGCGTGGCTCCAAGGAATCTTGATCAAACATTAAAAGCTTTTATTGAAGAAATAAGAGGTCTTTCTGATACTCAATTAAAATTTTTGAAAGAACTAAAACCAGAGTGGCATACTAACGGCAAAGTTGATGAAAGAAAAATCACTGCTGAATTTAATAAGAAAGCTAGAGAGTTAATCGGATTAACTAAAATAGATTATAAGGGGGAATACAGTACTCCTACAAGGAAATCTACTGGGATTGATATATTTGATAAAATATTACCTAATAGCGTGGCTCCAAGAGATCTAAATCAAACGTTAGCTAGCTTCATTAAAGAAATTAGAGGCCTTTCTGATACTCAATTAAAATTTTTGAAAGAACTAAAACCAGAGTGGCATACTAACGGCAAAGTTGATGAAAATAAAATTACTAATGATTTTAATGAAAGAGTTAAGAGATTAATCGGATTAACTAAGACTAGTTATACTACGGATCCTACATCAGATACCTCCACTACAACCTATTTTTTCAAAGATCTTTGGTTACGGATTAAAAGTATTCTTGAAAGTATATGGCGTGGTCTTAGTAGAGTCTGGGATATGCTAATTGGATCTAAGGCAGGACAGAATATAAGGCAATGGTTTGGAATGAAAGCTTTACCTGGAACTTATTCTGATATTAATAAATCTGGTCAATACGAATTATTTGAATATGATACAAATGCAAAAGTAGGAAGAGGTACTCAAAGAAATAAAGAAAATAGGCCCTTCTTGCATGATTCCACAAATGCTTTTAGTAAAGAAAATCAAGTTCCTTATATTGCAACTGTAATGACTGCGTTAGGCTCAGGTCTTGTAATGCTGTTCTCTTCTGGTAGTGTGTTTAAAGGACTTATAACAGGTATTGGTGTTGCTGTTACAATGGGATTAAGCGGATTAGCAAGCAATATAATACCTACTATTGCATTAATTGGAGCTGGTATTGCATCTGCAATGGGTGGATCTGGTGTTACTAAAGTTATTGCAGGAGTATTTACAACTGCATTTGGTCTTGCTGTTGGCTCTAATGTCGCTGATGAGGCGATTGATAAACATCTCACAAAGATGTTTAATAAAGGATTAGCGGGAATTAAGACAATCACAGATACGTTATTTGGTGAGGGCATTTTTGGTGATCGTGGCTTTGGCGGTACGTTATCGTTGTTAGCCAAGTTAATGTTAATGTTTCAATCTGGTAGAGATGCATTAGTACAAGCGGGTAAGGCAGTACTAACATCTCCTGCAATGGGTGCTAGATCAATAGGAAATCTTATCGATAGAAACTTTACAGATAGACGCATAAATACAATTGACACTAACATTAAGACGAGAACAGATGGATTAACTGTACAAGCGCAAGCGGCTATAAACAATTTAGCATCTGCAAGAAGAGACTACTTAAACGCTAATACTGCAATGCGTATAGCTGCTTTAAATAGTTCAGGAGTTCCTCAAAAATTAGTTCAAGATAACCTAATTAGTAAAGAGAATTTTGCTAATGCTCAAATTCTTGTTAATGATTTAAAAAGGCAACAGACAGAACTTAAAGCTAATACCGATGCTTTAAATGCAAATAAAGTAAAACTTACTGCATTACGAGATGTATTAAGCCAGCAATTATCTCAAGGTGTACAGAATTTTAAGGAAGGGGTTGTTAATACTGTCGGTGGTGTTGGTGGTATTTTTGGAACATTAGGCGGATATAATATTGGACAAAAGATAGTCGCTCAAATGAGTGAAGAGACATCTGGCTGGATTAAGATGGGGACTATTCTTGGTATTGCATTAATTGGGCAAGGATTAGGTGCAACTTTATTTACAGCAGTTTCAGCCGCCTTTATTGGAGTAGTTACAGCTAGCGCTTTATGGATTACTTTTACTGAAAGGCTAACAGCAGCCTGGATTGTATCATCATCTGCAGCAGGAAGAGTAGTAGGAGCTGTATGGGGTGCATTTACAGCAACTTTGGCAGGTGCAGGTGCTGTAATCGGTGGGTTAGTAACAGCTGTCCTAGCATTACCAGCCGCTACCATGGCTATTGTTGCAGGTATTACAGCGGCGATTGGCACTGCGTTTGCTGCATGGTGGAAATGGGATGATATAAAAGCTTGGTTTAAAAGTGATGAAAGTTTTGTAAATCTTCTCAGGAGATGGGGGCAAGAATTTGTAGATATGATTGATGGATGGATTGAACGGTTTAAGAACTTTTGGAATTCTAAAGATAATACCCCAAGTTCAACTCCATCGCAGTCTACCATTCCATCTACAGGTAAAACTATAAGGGAACAGTATATAGCTCCCTTAGAGGGAGTTATTGGAAAACTTAAAGAAAGTAGCCCTACACATTCCATTGGAGTTTCTGCTGATAAGGCTACCGAAGCTGTACTGGATAAACTCAGTGATGTTGAAAAATTGCAAGCATATGCCATTGAAAAGAGCAAGGCTGCTGGATTAGATCCTAGAATTATACTGTCCTCTTTCCAAGTAGAATCTAAATTTAATCCTAATGTTCAAGATAATAGAAAATCTGGCGCTAGAGGCATCTCTCAAATTACTGAGGCTACAGCTAAGACCTATAATATTGATTTTGAACGATTAAAAGAACCTTTATATTCTATTGAATCAGGTATTGTGATATTTAAAGATCTTGCTCAGAAGTTTAAAGGCGATGCGCAATCTATGTGGGCTGGATACCATAGCGGTCCAAACTTGCCAGCATTATCTTCTGGTAAATTAGATTTAGGAAAAATTGATCCAACTGAACGGCCAAAATTAATGGATTATCTTTCTGATGCCGGCTCTAATTTAACTGCATGGAGTGGTGGAGTTCTTGATAAACTCTCTAATATAACAGGAGTTACTTCTAAAGATTTTCAACAGATTTATGAAGTAATTTCTAAAGGTAAAAATAAATTAAAAGAAACTTATAGAGAAATATCTGATTTTTGGAGTCCTACTTCTCTTGCGACAGCAAAGGGTTTGGAGGATCTTAAGATATCCGCGATAAATCCATTGGGGATAAATGTTGCCGGTAAAAGCTGGAAATCAGAATTTGGTAAAACAAATACAGTATCTTCATTTACTTCTGAGAATAGAAATCTTATTAATCCTTTTGATCAATATAAAGATAAAGAAGTTATTGATGGTAAAGAAGTTAATAAAACAGGCTCTTCCGTTGGTATTAAGGGTGATCTTTCTTTATTTCCACATGGATTTAAAAAAGAATCTTTTATGGAGGCTGTCTCTAATGCCACAACACTAGAGGGTGCAGTTGAACAGATAAATGAAGAATTGAGAAAAATTGGTGTATCTGGTATCGAAACATATGCAAATATGGATGTGTCAGTTATTGAATTAATTGCCAAGAAATTTGATGAAATTGAGTCTTTAACTAAGAAGGCTAAAGGGGCTAATATTGAAGGTGGGTCTGCACTTGCTAAAGTTCAAGTAGAAAATATTAAGAAATATTTATCAGAGCAGTCTAAGTTAGCTAAAGAAAGAAAGGCAAGATTAGAAGAGGCTAAAAGACGTGGTCCTGTTTCAGATGAAGCTTTAGCAGCAGGTACTGCGTATGCAACTAAATTTAATATCGATTTTGTTACTGGGTTTTCTGGATTTCTTTCTGGTAAACAAACATTAAGGATGGCGATAAGAGGGTGGGTGGACACATTTACTAATACTGTAATTACTTCTTTTACAGAAGGACTATGGAAAAGTATTGATAAGAATTTGGGTATATCTAGGGCTATTGGTAATTTGGTGACTGATATTTTCTCATTTGGTGAATCTGGTGGAAATTGGTTTAGTAATTTATTTAAATCTAAAAAAGACTCTATTTCTAAATCTCCTGATACTCCAACGATACCTGCTGGTATCATTGGTGATGTTATTAAAGGCTCTACAGGGTTGGGTGCAATTGATCAGAAAAATATTATTCAAGAATATAAAATACCTGCAGTTATTGATAGTACTTTGAAAGATAATTCTTATGACTCATCCGTAACTAGAAATCAAATAAAAGACGGATTTACAGGGCTTGAAGAAGCTTTTACTGATTCAAATCTCCCTTGGGCTGATAAATTATCTAAAGGTATTGGTGGGATTGGTGATATATTCTCTGGTAGTATTAAGGGATTATTAGATGTAATACTCCAAATAGGAACATCAATTGTTTCTGCAATATTTGGAAGTTCTACAATTGCAGGTGGAAATGGTGGATTCTTAGGCGGACTTTTTGGTGGGCTGTTTGGAAGTAGCGCGAGTTCTACAAGTCCCTCAAGTCCCTCAGGGCCAATACCTGAAGGCTTTCTTACAGCTGCAAAAGGTGGATTTGCATTCAATGGTTCAATCCAAAGGTTAGCAGGCGGGTTGATTAGTGGTCCCGGAACAGGAACTTCTGATTCAATTTTTGCGATGGTCTCTAATGGTGAATCTATTATAAATGCTAAATCAACTAAAAAATATAAGAATTTACTTGCTCAGATTAATAATGGTACTATAAAGAAATTTGCAGCAGGCGGCCTTGTAGGTGCTAGTTTAATAACGAATCCAGCATTTGCAGATCTTGGGAGTATTACTGCTACAAATAATACATCTTCTCAAGCAACCTTTAATATAAATATCACCGGGGATATCTCGCAACAGACTCGTATGGAAATACAAAGAATGATACCTCAAATTGCGGCAGGTGTTGGAAAACATAATTATGAACGCAGAGGTAGATGATTGAAATAAATGAAGTAAACGCCAAATAGAGTCCCTTGCCCCGCATCGAAGTGCACCAGAGTCGTGCATAGCGGGGCAGGGTGAGGGGCAATTGCGAGGCATTAGCAGTGTATCAGGTGTACCCTAAACGCTGCATATGGGGCAGTCTGGCAGGTCTCTGCTAGGTTTTCAGTGGAAATTTTCGCGGTGATGAATACGATTTTACTTTGAAAATCCAATCACCAATTTCTTCTTATATTTATTGGAGAATAAACAATGTATGGAATTTTAAAATCGGTAACTAATACAGGGCTTATAAGCGAACTTTCTTCTGTATTTACTGCTCCACTTTCTATAACTTCAAATCACCCAGGATATGCTCAGGATACTCTTAGCCTGAAACGTCGAACAAGTTCTGGATCAGCACAAAGATGGGAAATTGAAGCGGGGATAGCTCCTACAGATTCTATAACTAATATATCTGTAAATGAGATACAGAGTGATGCACCAAATCTATTTATACATAGTATTAGAAATAGAACTAGTGATACTATATTTATTAGGATGCCACAAATCTATAAAAGGACGAGAGCTGGTATCTCTATAAGTACTCCTACAGGAAATTTTGAGAATACCTTTCCAAGAATGCATGCTTATGATGATGCACTAGCTGGTACTAATTTAATATCTATGAAAGCAGATCCTCCATACCTTGAAGGCTATAGGTGGACGCCTGCTATTGGAGAATTTATTTCTTTCAGTACAAATGCAGTTAATCAGAGTACTCCTTCTGGTGATACAAAAGTGTATGTTATTATAGATCCTGGAACAATACATATAGAAGGCTCATACCAATGGGCTGAAAATATTGAAATATATCCAGCCTTATTAAAGCCAGTAATAAATGGCACAATTATTAATTATGGTAAAAATGTAACAATGCGTGCAAAATATGATACTGACAACCATTTTGGAATACGATATCAAGATGGAATTCTAGTTGACAATGGCACATATAAATTTGTGGAGGCTCTATGAAGCCAATAAGTCAAAATGTTCTTACTATATTAGAACAAGAAAATGTAAATTCGTTTGCATTAATCCGAATTTATGATAAACAGAATAAAATAAATTTTGCTCATACAACATATTCAATAAATTTAACTGTTACTACGTTAGGTGATGATAACGCACTCTATTTATCTGATA
>Ga0172368_10006887_pt1 | contig 12063 bp, 12 predicted proteins | sample Lak11m_FD_114540 | JGI IMG/M metagenome (GOLD analysis project Ga0172368, IMG submission 114540) | Freshwater microbial communities from Kabuno Bay, South-Kivu, Congo - kab_022012_11m | ecosystem: Environmental > Aquatic > Freshwater > Lake | place: Democratic Republic of the Congo: South-Kivu...
ATAAGGCGGCAGATGCGCTGCACCATGAATTCCGCAGCTATGTGGCGCAGCATGGCATGCCAGGCTCATCGACACCTCGCTAAAGGCGGTCAGCTGGAAAACGGTCACAAACAAGCTGAGAGCGGTGCCCCCGCGTGTTCAGGCTGCCGCATCTGCCCGCTGATGGGCAATTTGCGATGTATTATAAATTTTCCTCAGCATATACGTCGTAGAAAATAACATACTTAGCGTGCGCGAGGCACGCATAATATAACATTTTGCGGCGAAAGGTTCAAATCGAAATCTTTGGATGTGAGTTTGCATGGGCCTTGACAACATAGAATCGCAGATTCCCGAAGGCATTACCGTTTCGCCTGAGGACGCGGAGCTTTTGAAGTTCATAGAGCAGTCCAAGCCGAAAATCTACGTGGTGGGCGCGGGCGGCTCCGGCTGCAACACCATGGCGCGGATGTTCGACGTCCGCGTGGAGGGCGCCAGGCTGATTGCCATGAACACAGACGTGCAGCACCTGGTCAAGATGCGCGCCGACAAGAAAATACTCCTGGGCAAGAAGACCACGCGCGGCATGGGGGCAGGCTCGAATCCCAGCGTGGGCGAGGCTGCGGCAAAGGAATCCGCCGAGGAAATAAAGGCCGCAATCTCGGACGGCATGATGGTTTTCATAACATGCGGGCTGGGCGGCGGCACGGGCACGGGAAGCGCGCCCGTCATCGCAGAGCAGGCAAAAGCCGCAGGCGCACTCACGATAGCGGTGGTCACCCTCCCGTTCGCATCCGAGGGGAAAATCAGGATGCACAACGCGCTTGAGGGCTTGGACAAGCTGCGCAAGCATGCTGACACGGTCATAGTCATCCCTAACGACAAGCTGCTCTCGATTGTGCCTGACCTGCCGCTCAACACGGCATTCAAGGTTTCAGACGAAGTTCTTGCAGGCGCAGTAAAAGGGATCGCTGAACTGGTTACTAAGGCCGGATTGGTGAACCTGGACTTTGCCGACTTGCGCACCATACTTTCCGGCGCAGGCTGCGCGGTGGTGGGCGTGGGCGAGGCATCGGTGGATGCCAAGCCAGACCAGCGCGCCTTGATTGCGGTGGACACCGCCATGAACTCGCCCTTGCTTGACGTGGATGTGTCAACGGCTTCCCGCGCGCTCATCAACGTGACCGGCGGCGAGGACATGACTTTGAAGGAGGCGGAGCTCATCGTGAGCGAAGTTTCCAAGAGGATAGACCCTTCCTCGCACATCATCTGGGGGGCAAGGGTGGAAAAGAACGCAAAGAAGTCCTCCATCCGCGTGCTTGCCGTGCTGGCGGGCGCAAAGTTCCCCAATTACGAGCTTCAGGCTGCCAATTCTACGCAGGCCCGCGCGGCGGACGCCGAGCTGGACCTGGATTTGCTTGGATAAGGTGAAAACATGTTCGATCTGCGACAATACATCCGCGAATGCGTGCGAGTGCTCACTGTGGCTTCCCGCCCCAGGAGAAAGGAGTTCGAGAAAATCGTGAAGATAACCGGAGCAGGGATAATACTCATTGGGCTGATAGGCGTGATTCTTTCATTCCTGCTGAGCCTGACTGAAATCAAGGTATAAACAAGGTGGAAAAATGATTTACGTTTACAGAGTGACTGCTGGCCAGGAAAAGGTAGTCTTGGACATGCTGATGAAAAAAGTGAAGAAGGAGAGCCTCAAGGTCTACTCAGTCGCGCACTTCGAGGACCTCAAGGGCTACCTGATTGTCGAGGGCGAAGACGAGGTATCCGTGCGCCAGGCGGGCCTTAGGATACCCCACATAAAAGGCGTGCTGGACAAGCCAATGCAGCTCAAGGACATCGAGGGCATGATCGCGGCGGCAAAGCCTGCGGTGCTTTCGGTGAACAAGGGCGACCTGGTGGAGCTCATCTCCGGCCCGTTCAAGGGCGAAAAGGCGCGCGTGATAAAGATAGACACCAACAAGGACGAGGTGACGGTGGAATTGTCCGAGGTTGCCGTGCCCATTCCAGTCACGATAAAGGCCAACACAATCAAGATATTCCAGAAGGCGTCCGAGCAGAACCAGTAAGCTCACATCGTCCCAAGGGATTCGATAAGATGGAGCCTGAAGCCTGGCTTTCGTTCGGCGTCGTCCATGGCCTGTTTTATCTGGCTTGCCATGCGTTTCAGGTGGCGGTCCCCTATGGTCATTGCAACAAGCCCGGTTTCTTCCCCGGCCTCGTTTTTCCTGGCCTTGGCCTCCAGGCGCCCCCAATAATCCGCGAATCCAGCGGTATCTCTGTCTTCAAGGCAGATCAGGAGCCGGTCGAGGTAGTATATTTTCCTGGCAAGGTTCCCCTCTGAAATGCCTCGCAGCTCCTCAGCTGCAATGTGCAATTCATGCAGCAGCCCGCGGTCCATTTTCCCGAACATTTTCCTGGCGTTTTCTTCACAGACAGCAGCGTTGGCATCTCCCATCAGCTTTGCCCTCTGTGCCAGCTTCTTGAACGGCTCTTTTTCAAGGGTTTTGAATTCAAAATAGCTCTTGGCATTGCACATGTTGGAGATTGCTGCCGCTGCTGCGGATTTGTGGAGCAAAAGCGCGCAATCGGCGATTTTCCAAAGCAGCATGCCCATGAAGCGCTCCCGCTGCTCTTCCTGGAGATGAACGTTGGTTTCCTCTTTCCTGCGGATTTTGCCTGGCCCTTCCTTGAGCGGCATGGCGCATTCTGCGTCATGCTCTGCCGCTTTGGCAATTTCGACCGCTGCCATGTAGGATATGTCCCTTGAGAGCATGCGCGCTGCCGCGGATTTTTTCCCAATATCCACTATATTCTCTTCGTGATAGCGCAGGTAGCCGTCAATATCCCCGCTCGAGGCAAATTCGTGCAGCTTGCCAAGGAGCAGCACGGCTTTTGTAAGTTTTCTTATCTTGTATATTTCAGGCGGCACGTTGGTTTTGTCCAGGCCGGAAAAAAGGCCGTCTGACAAGGCGCTTAGGAGATTGCCGTTGTAGTGTATGGCTGATGGAGCCGGGTCGCTGCCAAGCAGGTCCAGCATGGCTGCCGCGTTCCCCTGGCTTGCCGATTTCAGGATTTTTTGAAGCTCGCCTGCATATTTTTTGAATGAGCTGCGCGTCCATTCGTCGAGCAACCGGGCGGTTTCCGGCCCATACTTGCGCGGCGGGAAGAGCTCAATTTGGGCATTCCCGAGCTTATGGGGGGCCGGGAGCGGCCCAGGCTGTTTTTTCCACAGGGCATTTTCCGAAAGAGTGCTGCCCCTTGAAAAGGCTATCTGCTTCACGGGCTGCTTTTGGAAAACAGAGTATTTAATGCTTGTGGTAAAAAGTAGGAAGAAGCCGTTCTATTTCTTCTTGCCGAACAGCCTGCGCCCCACCAGGAAATACGCTGCGACGGCAAACAGGATGAAAATCAGGATGAACATCGTGTAGTCGGTGCCGTCCTTTCCAACCACTGTCAAGGACAGCGGCTCAAAGCCGGGCTTGTCGAGTTTTATCTCAGTAGGCCCAGCCTTGGCAATCTTGATGGCAAACGGGCTGTCACCTTTCCTTTCCACCCCTTCGATGGTTATCCTGAGGTTCCTGATGTCCGCGCCCCGGCCGTCCCTGGCAGACAGGTTGAACTCCTCCTGGGGAATGACTTCGTATGGCGAGTCGGCGTAAATCTGCTGCAGCGGCACGTTGTCGGCCTTTATCAGGAGCAGGTAGGAAAATTCCTGGGTGTCCACCCTGCTGCCCAGGTCCCTCACGCGGCACTCCAGGGTTATCGGCCCGGCCGCAAAGGCAGAAAAATCAACTGTGGCGTACCAGCTCTCCTTTCCGGTTGCGGCTATCCACTGCCCTGTCTGCGTGGAAGTGGAAGACCTCACCTCGACACGGTCGATTCCGCTGTCAGCGCTGGCAGTGCCTTCCACCTCAACAGGCCAGCCGCCTATTGCCTCCAGGGTGTTCGGGTAAGTGAAACTGCAGATGGCTGAGGGGGAAAGCGAATATGCCTTGCCCTTGCTGGTGCCAAAGACTATCGCCCCTCCGTAAATTGCGAGGTCTTCGGGCTTGCCGTATGCGGAGAAGGACCAGAGCTCATTTCCGGTCGCGGCGTCCATGCCGTAAACTTTGCCTTCACTATCTGCAAAAGCAACTATCTTGCCGGATTTGCCCTCGTAAATCACCGGCTGCGACCAGGACGGCTTGGCCTTGGCCTTGAATGTCAGCTGCCCTCCGGGCTTGACTCCATATGCATATCCGTCGTTTGATGCGAAATAAACTCCGCTGTCATCTGCCGCGGGAGAGGTCATTATCCAGCCCCCAGTTTTGTAATCCCATCTCTGGGTTCCGCTTTCCGAGTCAAAGGCGTATAGCCTCCCGTCAGTGCCTCCAAGGTAAACCACGCCGGAATATTCCACCGGCCTAGCAAGGAAAACCTCAGAGGCGTCTGCCGACCACTTGGCCACCCCGCTTTCTGCGGCCAGCGCATACAGCCTTCCGTCCGAGGTGAAGTAGACTTTCCCTTTTCCCACCCCGAGCTGGCCAATGCCGGTCTGGTTGAAGCTCCATAGAAGCTTGCCTTGCGTGGAATACGCATTGAGGCTGTTGTTGACTGCCGCAAATACCCGTCCCTCGTCTGCCGCAAAAGCCAGTGGCGGCGCGCCGAGGTCTACTTGGGATGCCAGGCTCCCGTCAGCGGCATTCAGGACTGAGAGCGTTCCGCCCACCCCTGCAACCGCCACCCGCGTCCCGTTCAGGCCCTGTGCGTCAAAGGCTATCTTCTCCTTCAGGTCGTATGTCCAGGAAAGGACTCCGTTGTCAGAGGAGAAAGCGTAAGCCCTGCCGTCCTGCGAGGCGAATATCGATTTGCCCGCTGCGAATGCGGGCTTGCCGTTTATCGCGTCGGTCGCCGACTGGCTCCAAAGCACGATTGCAAACGGCGTGGATGACAAAAGCGCAAGCGCAAAAATAGCGAGTCCGAATCTTCCCATGCTCATCGCAATGGGTTCGCAAAAAGACTATTTAAACCTGCCACTTCGGCGTAGAAGAAAAAGAATTGGAAAATAAAAAATCAGCCAGACAACTGCGAGTCGTGCTCGCCTTTCTGGACTTCCTCGATTACCTTGCGGGCGTCCTTGCCCTCCACGGTTATGCCAAGGGAAACGCAGGTGCCCAGCACCTCGTTGGTGCCGTTCTTGACGTTCCTGACGAGCGAGGTGCCGGCCTTCATCCTTGCGACCTTGATGACCTGCTCGAGCTTGAGGTTGCCAACTGTCTTCGGGTCCTCGGCTCCGCCCTTCCTTCCCTTCTCCACGCCCAGCTCCTTCTTGAGAAGCTCGCCCGTGGAGGGGCTGCCCACCTCGATTTCAAATTTCTTGGTGGCCTTGTCCACAACGACTTTAACAGGGACTTTCAGCCCTGCAAAAGGCGCGGTCTTCTTGTTTATCTCGTCTATTATCCCGCCGATGTTGACTCCCAGGGGGCCGAGCGCAGGGCCCAATGGCGGGCCGGCATTCGCTTTTCCTCCTTCAACTATGGCAGGTATGGTGATTTTTGACATGGAAATCCCTCTAAACACTAACTAGTGCAGCCCTCGATATGCTGGCGAGGCATTTTAAGGCTTTCTCTAAGCAGCGCTCGGATGAAAAGGAAGGGGCTACTTCTTCTGGTATCCCTGGACATACACTCCAAGGGTGTTCATGACTGCCGCGTACATGTTGCCGCTGTGTCCGCCATGGAGTTTGCAATCGCAGTGGCTGTCTGCGCTGCTTTTGGCTTGCAGCCGTAAACCAGGCACCCGCTGCCGTCCGTGTAGGTGTATGTTTCATACTTGTATGCATCATACCCGCTCGTGCAGGCAGAAGGCACCACTGGCGTCGGGCACTTAGGGGGCTCAGGCACAACCTCAACCGCGGTTCCCTTGCAGCCGAACACCACGCAGTTGCTGCTGTCATAATACGAGTACAGCGTGGTTCCCTTGGCGCAGGCCGGAGCGACAGGAGTCGGGCACGTGCTCTTGCACGCATACGTTGTGCAGCCCTTGCTGTCCTTGGCTGTCACAAGCTCGCTTCCGGAAGCGCAGTCAGGCTTGGCAACCGAGGGGCAGGTGCTCTTTGCCCTGCAGCCGTAAACCAGACACCCGTTGGCGTCAGTTGTGTTGTACAGTTCGTACTTGTACAAGTCATACCCGCTCACGCAGTTTGTTGGCACTGAGGCTGTGGGGCAGGCGGTTACCGCTTTCTTGCACCCGTAAAGCGTGCAGCCATTGCTGTCTTTGTAGCTGAAGACTGCGGTCCCCTTCTGGCATTGCGGAACCACTGTCTTGGCGCATACAGTCACGTTCTTGCAAACGTGCTGGCAGCCGTTCGCATCAACGTATTCCCTGCCAGTGGTGGCCGGAGGGGAGGGCGGGGAAGCTTCGGCGTCAACCGCTGCAGTTGCTTTTGCGGCCGCCTTGTTCGCGGTTGCCGCTGCAGATGTGTTTGCGGTCGCCTTGCTGTCATTTGGCGCGACCGCTTTCTTGTCGGCAACCTGTGCTATGGCGCTGGCGGCACAGTCTATGTCCGCAATCGGCTGGGGCGGCTTCCCACCATTGCCTGGATTTATTGCAGCGCCATTGGTGCCCCCTGGCTGCCCGGCTATTTTCCTTTCCTGCCTTGTCGCATTTGCCGGGCCGGCGGAAGTTCCGTTCAATTTTGGCAGGATGTCCTCTATCTTCACTCCAAGTTCGCGAAGCTTGTTTTTCATAAGCTCGTTTTCAGTCTCCAGCCGTTTCACTTTCTCGCGGTCTGCAGCGCATTCGGGCTGCTGCGTGAGGTTGCCCTTGGTTTCCTGCGCAAGAGGGCGCGGAACCTCGACGCGCGTGCCGTTCCTGGCTTGGGGCAGGTTTGCAACAGCCGCTCGTTGTGCCGTAGTCGCATTTGTGAGTTTCTCACGCGCTATCTGCGGGATACGGGCGCCTGTCTTTAGGATATTCTCCGCATTTGGGGGGATTGGAAACTGTTTTGCGCTTGTGGTGGTCGAAGTTGCAGGCTGGCCGATTGCCGCTTTGTCCGTGGCGATCAGGGCGTCAATTGATTCTGCAAACGCAATCTGCGAAAATACGAGCGATAGAACCGCCAGTGCAAGCAAGCGCATCAGACCACCAAATGGAGTTCTCTTGCCCCGTTTATATTTCTTGCTGCGCTTTCTGCGCGCTTATTTTTTGGTGGCAAAAACAAGGTAGGCGGTGTGTGTCAGGCCGGTGTTCTCTGGCCTCACCCCGGCTTCACGGACCAGGTAGCTGCGGTTGATTGCTTCCAGCATCTGCACATCCCCGAATCCCGCCGCGGTGCATGCCTCGAAAAACCTGCGCGATTGCTCCACGTGCGGCAGGTAGCCGAACAGCATGCCGCCTTTGCGCAATGCTGCGTGCGCATGCGCGACCGCCTTGTCTGAGTCTGCCAAATCAAGCGTAACCAGGTCCACTTCCCGCTCGTCAATCCCTTCAAGCACATTCTTCCGCTTTATCTCAAGGGTTTCCGAAACGCCCGCTCTTTTGGCATTCTTTTCCGCAAGCTCGGCGAATTCCCCGCGCAATTCATACGAAGTCACTTTTTTTGCTATGTTGGCAAGCGAAACAGCCAGCCAGCCGCTTCCTGCTCCCGCGTCAACCACCGTGGAATTTTTGCCCACTCCAGAGTAGGCGAGTATGACTCCGATGTCCTTGGGTAGCACCACCTGCGGCCCCCTCTTGCACTTCCTGAGTATTTCCGGAAAAAATATGCTATTCACTTGCTCACCTTCGTGTTGTTCTTTCACTTCCTGAGTTTTTCAGCAAGCTTGGCGTCGCTCAGTGCCAATATCCGTGCTGCCAGAAGCGCCGCATTCTTCCCGTTGTCAATGCCCACTGCGGCAACCGGCACACCGGGCGGAAGCTGCATTGTGGAAAGGAGCGCGTCAAGCCCGTCCAGTTTCACATTCACAGGAACGCCAATCACAGGTTTTTTTGTTTTGCTCGCAATCACGCCTGGAAGGGCTGCGGAAAGCCCGGCAATGCCGATGAACACTTTGGCATCCGAAGCCTTGATTATCTTGTCAAGAAGGTCGGGCTGCCTGTGCGCAGAGGCGACTTTTACTTCGTAAGGGATACCCAGCTCTTTCAGCGCATCCTCTGCTTTTTTCGCAATCGGCATGTCGGATTCCGAGCCAAGCAGCACTAGTACGTCAACCATCATTCCACCTCAGCGGGCGAATTTCTTCCCGGTTATCTTTTCGTAAGCCTCTATGTATTTCTCCGTGGTCTTCTGCATGACTTCGGCAGGCAGGCGCGGGGCAGGCGGCTTCTTTTCCCATCTGATTGCCTCTAAATAGTCCCGCACGAACTGCTTGTCGTACGAAGGCTGATTCTGCCCTTCCTTGTACTTGTCGGCAGGCCAGTAGCGGCTGGAGTCGGGCGTGAGCACCTCGTCAATCAGTATTATTTTCCCATCATGCATTCCAAACTCGAATTTTGTGTCGGCGAGTATAATGCCGCGCGTGCGGGCGTAATCCACGGCAGCTGAATAGAGCCGAAGCGAGAGTTCCTTCACCTTGTCGTAGGTTTCAGCGCCCACTATCTCCCTTCCCTCCTCATCATTCACGTTTATGTCATGGCTGCCCACTTCCTCCTTGGTGCTCGGGGTGAAAATCGGCTGGGGAAGCTTGCTGGAATTTTTCAGCCCTGCAGGCAAACTTATGCCGCAAACGGTGCCGCTCTGGTTATACTCCTTGAGCCCTGAGCCTGCCAGGTAGCCTCGCACCACGCACTCCAGCTTCACGGGCTTGGCGCGCTTTACCACCATGCTCCTGCGCTTCAGGTAAGGAGGCAGGCCAGAGGGGATTTCGGTTGAAACAAGGTGGTTGTCCACAATCCCCTTCAGCCTTTCGAACCAGAAAAGCGAAATCTCGGAAAGCACTGTGCCCTTGTAAGGTATGCCGTCAGGAAACACAACGTCGAATGCTGACAGGCGGTCCGAGGCGACCATCAGCAGGTTGCCGTCAGGAAGCTCGTAGGTGTCCCGCACCTTGCCGCGGGAAAAAAGCTTGAGTGGCAGTTCTGTTTTGGTGATGACATCCATCTTCTCCCCCCATCTTAGTTTGCCTTGCGAACGTTTAAAATGAATCAGTGCAGAGAAATTGCTACGAAAGGGGAAGTGATTTTTATGGCAACAAAAAAGGAAATGCTCAAAGAGGAAATCAGGCACATCGACATCTCCAGCTTTGACTCAACGCCCATCATAAACTCGATGGAAAAGATGTCGTTCACCAGCCGCGACCTGGCTCGCGCGACAAAGATATTCGACATGATGCTTGCCGAGAAGGACTGCGCAATAATACTCACGCTTGCAGGCAGCACGAGTGCTGGCGGCTGCATGAAGCTTTATTCCGACTTAGTGAAATACAACATGGTGGATGCAATCGTTTCAACCGGTGCATCGATTGTGGACATGGACTTCTTCGAGGCGTTGGGCTACAAGCACTATGTTGGCACGCCGTTCGTGGACGACAGGGTGCTGCGCAAGAATTACATCGACAGGATATACGACACGTTCATAGATGAGGCGCAGTTGCAGGAGTGCGACAAGGCAATAGGCAAGATAGCCGACTCGCTTGCGCCCCGCCCCTACTCTTCCAGGGAATTCATCTGGGAAATGGGCAAGTACCTGAAAAACGGCGGCGCCAAGAAAAAGGAATCCCTCGTGCAGACTGCATACGAGAACAACGTGCCTATTTTCTGCCCGGCATTCTCCGACTCATCAGCAGGCTTTGGGCTGGTGCTGCACCAGCAGAGGAATCCCGGCAAGCACATGTCAATCGACTCGGTAAAGGACTTTTACGAGCTCACCAAAATCAAGATGCAATCTCCGACATCAGGGCTTCTGATGATCGGCGGCGGCGTGCCCAAGAACTTCGCGCAGGACACTGTTGTCTGCGCAGAGGTGCTGGGCAAGGAAGTGCCAATGCACAAGTACGCAATACAGATTACTGTGGCCGACGTGCGTGATGGCGCCTGCTCATCATCCACGCTCAAGGAAGCCTCATCATGGGGCAAGGTGGATACCACTTACGAGCAGATGGTCTATGCCGAGGCTACCTCGGTGCTGCCGCTGCTTGCAAGCTTTGCTTACCATTCCGGCAAGTGGAAAAACAGGGCAAGGAAAAACTACGCCAAGATATACTGATTAATGAATCAGTGCCGGTTTGCGCCGGCTGTTTTTGTTTTTTATAGCGCAAGCATTTTCAGATCAGGCTGGCTGCGTATCCTAAAAGCCCGATTCCAAGCGCCAGAAGCGAGGCTTTCCTGGCCGCTTCAAGGCAGGGTTTGCCCTGCTCCTTTGCCACAGAATATCCTAGGAATGCAAACGAGAGCGCAGTGAGCAATATCATTCCAAGTGAAAGAGTATTCGTCCTCAGGCCATAGGCAAACGGGAGAAGCGAGAGCGGCACCAGCAGGAAGTAGAGCGCCGCGGCAATGCGCGCGGAATTTTTCCTGCCAATAAGCGCAGGCAGGGTGTTTGCCTTCCTGTGCTTGACGTCCCCTTCCACGTCCTCCGCGGATTTGATTATTTCCCTGCCAAGGCCGGCGATGAATGCCACTGCCGCGATTGCAAGAAGCGAGGGCGGAAGCGAGCCTATTGCGACCAGGCTGCCGAACAGGAAGGGGATTGCCATCGAAGCCGCGATGTAAGCATTCCCCACGAGCGGCAGGTCCTTGAGTTTCCAGTTGTATGCGATTGAGAGGATTGCAAAAAGAACTGCGATGCAAAATGCGGAAGGCGGAAGGAGGAATGCTGTCAATAGCCCGGCAATGTAGCACGCAATCGACGCAGCCAATGCGCTCTTGGGCCCAATCTCCCCGCTTGCAACCGGCCGGTCGCCCCTCCTGTTCTCCTTGTCCGTCTTCACGTCAAGGTAATCGTTGAGCGCAAACGACGCCATCTCTATCAGGAAAGGGACAAGCAGGGCCGCGGCAATGATATTGTACGGCGGAAACGGCGATACGGATGCGCCGGAGGAAATAAGCAGGGCAAGCCCTACTGCAAAGGAGAGCATGAATGCATGCTCAATGCGGAAAAGCCGGCGATAAGCATCCAGGGTTTTCATGCTCACACTTCCTGTTCCTGCAATATAATCTTATTTCGGCTGCTGCTGCGTGATGCAGTGTATCCCCCCGTAGCCGTAGACCAGCTCGCGGCATGGGATGGGCACTATTTCCCTTTCAGGGAAGCACTCGGACAGCGCCTGTATTGCTTGTGCATCGTTCTTGTCGTTGAAAATCGGCAGCAGCACTGATTTGTTGCCTATGTAGAAGTTGGCATAGCTGGCAGGCAGCCTGCGGCTTTCCTCGGGGTCGATTATGGGTTGCGGCATGGGGAGCTTGATTACCTTGAGCGGAACGCCGTACTGGTCAACCGATTTTTTCAATGATAGGTAATTGCTCTCAAGTATCGCGGAATTTTCGTCGCCGGAATTGCCCTCATATGCGCATGCCACGGTGTCCGCTGCCACGAATCTTGCAAAATCGTCAATGTGCCCGTCAGTGTCATCCCCGGCAATTCCCTCCTTGAGCCAAATAACGTGCGAAGCGCCCAAGAACTCCTTCAAATATTCCTCAATCTTGGCTTTGCCAAGCGAGGGGTTGCGGTTCTTGTTCAGCAGGCACTGCTCGGTCGTCATCACCGTGCCCTCCCCGTTCACTTCTATTGAGCCGCCCTCCATCACGATGCCTGGCTTGAATATTTCCAATCCCCCGTCCTCGGAAGCTGCCGCTTTCGCCACGGCATCGCCAGCCTCATTGTCCGCAAGCAGGTCGTCGTACTTGTTGCCCCAGGCATTGAACGTCCAGCGGACTGCGCCCCTGCGTTCGCTTTCCAGGTTCAAAAGGAAACTTGGGCCATAGTCGCGCATCCACACGTCCACGCTTTTGATGTGGGGGAATGCCACGTTTCTTTCGCCCACGCCGTTTTCGCCAAGGACCTTGCGCACATGCCTCTCCTGCTTTCCATCATTCACAAGTATGTTGACCTTCTCGCCTGATTGCAGTGCTTCCACTATTTTGCAGTAGGTC
>Ga0172368_10006888_pt1 | contig 12061 bp, 10 predicted proteins | sample Lak11m_FD_114540 | JGI IMG/M metagenome (GOLD analysis project Ga0172368, IMG submission 114540) | Freshwater microbial communities from Kabuno Bay, South-Kivu, Congo - kab_022012_11m | ecosystem: Environmental > Aquatic > Freshwater > Lake | place: Democratic Republic of the Congo: South-Kivu...
CGGCCGACGCCGGCTCGACAGGGGCCGACGCGGCGGCCGGCCGCGCCCGCGCCGGTGCCGCCGCCGGCCGCCGCGTCGGCCCCTGTCGAGCCGGCGTCGGCCGCGCCCGGTCCGGCCTCGCCTTCTGTCGCGCCGGCGCCGGCCCGGGGCGTCGCCAGGGAGAAGACGCCGCCCCCGCCGGAAGAACCGGGCAGTCGAGCGGACTCCATGCCCGCAATCGATCCGGCAGAGCAGAAGACTGCCGCGGCCATGGAACAGCTTCCGACCGACCCGGCGATGCCGCCGGTGCCGGGCGCCGCCGGCGGGTCCGCAGCGCGCGCGCCGACCGACGACGCGATCCGCTCGCTGGCCGCCTCCGGGCGCTACGCGGAGCTCGCCGCCGCGTACCGTACGCGCAAGGGCGGGGTGACCTTCCTGAACGCGACCGCGCTCAAAGGCCTCGCCAAGGCCGCGGTTTCGGTGGGAGACGCGGCCACGGCGTCGCACGCTCTGAGACGCTTCGCGAGCGAGTTCCCGAAGGATCCCGGGGCGCCGGACGCGCTGGCCCAGGCCTCCGCGCTCGCCCGCGAGAAGCTGGGTCGCATCGAGGAGGCGGATCGGCTCGCTGCCCTGCTGCAGCAGCGCTACCCGTCCAGCCCCGCCGCGCAGCGCCTGCGCGGAGCCAGGGGAGGAGGGTCGTGAGGTGGGCATGAGCGGTCCCGTTGAGCCAGAGGGCCCGCCGGCCGCGGACGCGCCCGTGCCGGAAGGGCAGGGCGCGCCGACGCGGTACTGGAAGGTCGGCCTCGCCGCGGTCCTGGTCTTCGTGGGCGGGACCGTCGCGGCGGGCCTGCGCGCGGGTGCGGACTTCCCCGGGCATGCGCGGAGTCTCGTGCCGACGCTGCCATGGGCGCCGGTGGCGGCGGCGGAGGCGCCGGACGGGGGGAATCCCGGCGAGCCGGTGGCGCAGGCGGTCGCCGTCGCCCGGCAGCCCATGGGGGCGACCGCGGCGAACACCGCGGCCGAGAGGGAAACGGAGCGGGCAGACTCGGCCGAGCCGGCCACGGCGTCCGGCCCGGCTGCTGCGTCGGCTCCCGCCGCGGCGGCGGGCGTCGCGCCTTCGGGATCGGCTCCGGCCGTGGTGCCCGCGCCCGTCGCGCCTCGTCCGGCTGCGTCGGCGGCTTACCCGCCCGACGCGGGGCCTGTGCTCTCGCGCGACGCGGGGCCGGTCTGTCCGCCGGTCGCCGCCCGCGACATCGCCGGTGCCCTCGCCGGTGCGCTGCACAGGCTCGCCGAAGCGCGCCGGGATCCCATCCGGATCGCGGAAGCCGTGGGACAGTGCCGGAACGATCTTTCGGAGCTGGACAAGACGGTGGCGGGCTACCGCGAGTGCGCGTGGCCCGCCGACACGCGCGAGCGGGCGCGCGACTTCGCCGGGAGGGCCGATCGCGCCCGCACGCGCATCGCCCGCGCCGCGGTGGAGCTGCAGACGGTCGGGCGCACGATTCCGCTGCCCGCCCCGCAGGGGGATCTGGACGCGAATCCGTTCGCCGCCGCGGACGAAACGCTCGGGCGTGCGGGGGCCGAAGTGCGCGCGGTGGAACAGGCCGCCGGGGAGGCGCCGTAGCGGGCGCTCCGCGCGGATGTGCGTGCGATTCCTGCCGGAATGCCTCGCAGACCGGTTCCGCCCGCCGTGCCCGTGCGCGGGCGCGATCAGTGTCGATCCGCTTCTGCCGGGGTGGTTGCGGCGGCAACTCGGACGGGCGGCCTGCGACTACGAATCGGTCCGCTGCAAGGGAGGCACCGTGACGAGCAAGTAGTCGGCCGGCAACGGATTGTGGAATTCGACGCCAGGCAGAATCGGGCCGCCGGGATCGTCCACCCCCTCGACGCGCTCGCACTTCGCCCGCCGGGCACAGACCCAGTGCAGTGCGTCCCAGTAGCCCTTCGTGCGGCCGCCTCTCACCGCCAGCGCCTCAAGAGCGTCGTCGGCGGAGACGGGCACCACCTCGTATTCCTTCGCAGCGGCACGCGCAGCAGCCTCGGCAGCCGGGGGGGGCATCAGCGGCCCGTGCGGGCGCCCCTTGCGCCTGGTCAAAGCGACGAAGACCTCGCCCAGGACGACGCTGCTGGTCACGCGCACGTGTCCTGCGAGCTCGCGGTCCAGTCGATCGGCGGCGACCTGCGAAACGGCGGCCTCCACAATGAGGTTCGCGTCGACGAACACCCGCATCAGTCGTCATCCTCGTGCAGTTCGTCCAGCGTGAAACGCACGAACGGCTCGGCGGGAGGGCGTGCTCCGGCAGCCTTCGCGGCCTCGAAAATGCGCCGGAAACCGCCTTCCTGCCCGGTTCCAAGGGCCCTTTCGGCCGCCTCTTCGACGATGCGGTTCAGGCTCGTGTCCCTCTCCCGGGCCCGCTTGCGCAGTTGGAACACCAGCGACTTGCGGAGCCGCAGGGTGACGTTGGTGGTGGCCTCTGTCCGCGCCATGCCTCTCAGGATAGCCGGTGCACTCGGAACGTGCAACTTGCACGCGACTGCGTGCGCCCGGCCGCGATGCGCCGCACGCCTTCTTCGAGCTGCCGGGAATCGCCGCGGCGCGGCAGCTCGCGCGATCGAGCGGCCGTGGACGCTCCGGACCGGGGCTGAGCACGAATCGGTCCTTCGTACGCACTCGGCCCGAGGGGAGCGCGAGCCGGCTCTTCGGCTCGCGCGGACACGAGGACCCGCGGCGGCCCCTCGTGTCCGCTCCGCGCGCAAGAGAAAAAGCTGCGCGCTCCGTCGCCGTCCACAGGAAGGCTCCGCCCTCGGGGCGAGCGATTATCCGAAGCATCGGATAATCGCTCCTATCCGAAGCTGCCCGTTATCCGAAGCTGACCGTGACCGGTACCAAGAAATACCCGGTAAATACGCAGGGTTGGAGCGTCGAGCCGCGTTGGCGGACTGCGGATGGTCGTGGCGTCCTCCCGACGGGGCATTCGCCCGCCTGGGAGGATGTCATGCAGAGCAAGACCCCTGTCGAGAATCGCCCGGCCGGCATCGCGCGGAGCCTCATGGCCGACGGCTGCTTGGCCAGCACCCGGCACGAGTGTGCGGCGACCGAGGATCTCCAGGTGCTCGCGGCCCTCGGGCTGCCCGGCCTTGGTCCGGGCTTTCCCGCTCCCGGAACGGCCTTCTCGCCCCGGTGCAGCGCACGCCAGATCCGGCTCGTCGTGCGCACCGGCGCGCGGCCCTCGCCCCCGACCCCTCTCCACACGGGCCACAACCGCACTGCCTCTTCGATCGCAAAGCGGCCCGGTGGAGAGGGGAGGGCTGCCGCTCCTGGATCCGGCGGCGCGGATATTCCGGTTCGCGCGACGTGCGGCCCCACCTCGGGCGCACGATTCGACGTGCTCATCTCCCCCTCTCCACCGGGCCGCAACCACGCAGGAGCGAGCGTTGCGCATCGCGGCCCGTGTGGAGAGGGGGTCGGGGGGTGAGGGCCGCGGGCGTCCCCCAAGCAGTCGGATCCGGCAAGAACTGCACCCTTCTGGCCCTGCCGCGCAGGTCGGATGTCCCCGACGAGTATCCGCAGTTGCCGACGCCCGACGCCCTTGAACCCATGGCAGATCCGGCCGCCAGCTTCGGATAACGGGCAGCTTCGGACAGGAGCGATTCCGGGAATCCGCGCGCGCTCCAGGACTTGGCGGAGTAGCAGATCAGTCGGAGTAGCGCTTCTTCATGAGGAAGAGCACGGCTTCCTTGGCGCAGTGCTCGCAGTAGCCGAAGCGGGTCTTCATGGCCGCGAGCGTCTCCTCGACCCGGCGCCGGTCGCGATCCTCGAGCTGCGCCGCCTCGTCGCCCAGGTAGCGCAGCACGTTCTCGCGGTAGCGGTGCAGCACGCGCTTGCGCTCGTCGAAGTAGTGGTCGCGCAGGCGCCGGAACAGATCCGGGAAGATGAGCGCGCAGTCCAGCTCGCCTTCCGGGTGATCCAGGCGCCACGCGCCGATGCTGCCGATGACCGCGCGGCGGAATTCGCGCCGGTCCTGCCCGCGCGCCATGACGATGGTTTCCGTCTCCGCCATGAGATCGTCGTCCGGCTTCTCGAACTCCCCCGTCACCCGGTTCTGCAGCCGCTCGCCCTTGACCCACGCGGACACGTGCTGCACGTAGCGGCCGAAGAGCTCGCGGTACTGTTTCTCGCTCACGAGACCCATGGACTCGCGGATTTCCTCGTCGACGACCTCCAGGTAGCCCGCCTCCGCCGTACGCACGAACTCCTCGTGGTCGTGGAAGCCGTCGACCTTGTCCTGCTGCAGGAACTCGTAGACGCTCTTGTCCTTGACCAGCTCCGAGAGTTCCTCCAGCACCGCGAGCGGCGTCAGGCAGCGGTGATCGGGGTTCTGCGCGGCGTTGTAGAGCACCGTCTTCATCTCGCGGGCGCTGGCCCCGGCGCGTCCCTCGTAGCTGGGGTAGGAGTCCGACTCGTGCCAGAGGGCCGGCAGCGTCTGGCGCAGCTCGCGCGCCTGCGCCAGCGTGAGACGGTCCGGCACGCGGCCCGCGTCGTACAGGTCGAGCTTCTCGCGCGGGGTCAGCTCGTCCACGACGGCGCGCACGGACCCGCGGTAGCGCTCGCCCATGGGCTTCTTCAGCCGCGTGAGCACCGCCCAGGTGGCCGCGACGGCGGTGGCGTGCGGGGCCACGTGCTTGCCCGTGCCGGCGCGCGCGAGTTGCACGTCGTAGATGCGCCGCTCGACCGAGTGGCGGCGCAGGTACGGCACGCGCACCAGCTCGATTCTGCCCTTGAACGAGGCGAAATCCGGGATCTCCTTGAACGCGGAGAGGTGCTTCTCGTTGGAGGTGGCCAGCAGCACCGTGTCGAGCTGGAGCACGAAGGGCCCGGGCGACACGACGGCGTTCTCGCTGGTCCCGAGCAGGTATTTGAACGCCTCCAGCGGGCGCTTGAGCAGGTCGCTGTACTCGACGACGCCCCGGTTGCCGGCCACCAGCGCGCCCGCGAACTCGTAGAGCGCCAGGTTCTGCAGCTCGCGCGGCAGCGCCGCCGTGCTGCGGTCGGCCGCGATCTGCCTGTAGTCCGCGTCCACGCTCAACTGCGGCTCGACCGTGGCAGCCGCCTGCAGGTAGCGGCGCGACACCTCGAAACGCTCCACCTGGACATGGCGCAGCACCCGCAACCAGTCGCCGTTGCAGCGCGCGAGCAGCCCCGCGTAGACGGCCCGGCAGCGCGGACACAGCTCGCCCTCGGCCATGTAGTCGCTCAGGACGAAGCCCTCGCCCGAGCCGCGCTCGGAGGCGCCCGTCTTCTCCTCGAGCAGCCTGCGGCGCTCGCCGCGGGGGACGAGGAAGAGCGGCGGATCCCGCATTTCGCAGCCGATCCGCGCATCGACGGCGTCGCCTTCAAGGTGTGCGAACGACTCCAGCTCTCCGTCGCCGCCCCCTTCGGCGCCGAAGCCGATGGAGCCCTTCACGAGCTTCTCGCTGGGGAACACCCAGTTGAAGCGGTAGCGCGCGCCCTCGGGGCGGCGCGAGTAGTCCTCCAGCGCGCGCACGAGCGCCGAGACGATGGACGTTTTGGCCGAGCCGTTGGGCCCGTGCAGGAGCAGGAGCTTGTTCACGCGGCCGGCGCGCACGAAGTTGCAGAGCTGCCGGTAGATCGCGTTCTGCACCTCCTCCTGGCCCGCGACGACGCCCTCTCCGCGGTCGAACGCGCAGTCGAAGAGCCTGAAGCGGCGGACCTTCCCGACGGGCGTTTCCAGTTCCTCGGTGCCGTGGAAGTCCATGGCGTCGCGCAGGTACTGGGCGGCCGAGCGCGCCTGGGCGCGCGGGTCGCGCAGGAACAGCGCCATGTACTCCTCGAAGGAAAGGATGGTGCGGTCGGCGGCGAAGGTCGCGCGCACGCCGCCGCCGATTCCCGTGAGGAACCGGCGCGCCTCGGCGGCGTCGGAGACTGCCTGGGGGGGGGCCATGGAAGAACCTCCGGGGCACCGCACGGCGGGGGTGCGGGCGCCGCGGCACCTCGCGGCCCGCGGTCGCCCCGATGGTGGCACAGGTGGGGCGGGCGCGCACCGGAAGCGGGCGCGTGCGCGGCAGGTTCCTCGCGTCCATCGCGTCCTGCGGGAGAAACGAGACCGCCAAGACGCCAAGCAACGCCAAGAACGCCGAGAACGGCAAGGGAAAGCCGAAAAGAAGCTTGGCGAACTTGGCGTCCTTGGCGTCTTGGCGGTAGATGCTGCCGACGCCCCGCTGCTCCGGGTGGCAGCGCGCCAGGGCCACGGTGATGTTGTCCGCGCCGCCCGCGTTGTTGGCCGCGTCCACCAGCACCTGGCACATCTTGTCCAGTGGCGAGTCGGCATCGACGGCCGCGCGGATCTCGTCGTCGTCCACCATGCCCGACAGGCCGTCCGAGCATGCGAGCAGGACGTCGCCCGGCTCCACCGGTTCCATCACGACGTCGACCTGCACCTGGTCGGCCATTCCCAGCGCGCGCGTGATGACGTTGCGGTGCTGGAAGTTCGCGAGGTCTTCCGGCTTGATCCGCCCCGTGCGCAGCAGGTCGTTCATGAGCGAGTGGTCGACCGTGACCTGCCGCAGCGCGCCCCCGCGCCAGACGTAGCCGCGGCTGTCGCCCACCCACGCGAAGTGGGCGCGGCCGTCCTGGACGACCACCGCCACGCAGGTGGTGCCCATCTGCGAGCGGCCCTCGCCCCGGCCGGCGGCGTTGCCCCGGATGTTGGAGTTCGCCAGCCGCAGTCCGACGGCCAGACGGTTCGCCCACTCGTCCAGCGCCGGGTCGTGCGCGAAGGGCCAGGTCGTGTCGGGATCGCCCGTCACCGTGGAGAAAAAGCTCTCCAGCGTGCTCACGGCGATGTTGGACGCGACCTCGCCCGCCTCGTGCCCGCCCATGCCGTCGGCCACCACCATCAGGTTGCTGGCCGGCACGAGCAGCAGCGCGTCCTCGTTGTGGTCGCGCTTGCGCCCGACGTCCGTCAGCCCGGCAAACTCGATGCGCATGCGACCCCGAACCGGCTCCCCCGCGCCGCGGGCGGCTCCGTTCAGCGCAGCCGTACCACCCGCCGGGCGGCCGCGTCAACGCTCCGGATGACCGATGATGCGGCGCGTCATGCTATCCGCCCGTCGAAACCATGCGCGGCAGCATTCCGGCGGCATCGGGATCCTGGAACGAATGCCCGTCGGGACGAATCCCCAGGGCCTCGCGCACGGCGGCCGCAAGTTCGGAATCCGTCGCACCGTCGCGCATCCGCGCCGCCAGCGACACGCCGTCGCGCCCGCCCAGGCACGAGCGCAGCTCGCCCGCCGCCGTGACGCGCACGCGGTTGCAGCGCTCGCAGAAGCGCTGTGTCATGGACCCGATGAAGCCGATGTCGCCCCCCGGACCCTGCCGGTCGGCGGCGGCATGGTAGACGGCCGGTCCGCGCGGACGCCCGTCCGGCACGCGGGCCTCGCGGACCTCGATGCCCTGCGAACCGAGCCGTTCGATCACCTGCGCGACCGGAACCGGGACGCCCTCGCCGAAAGGCATCAGCTCGATGAAGCGCGGCACCAGCGAGCGCTCCCAGGCGAAGCGCGCCAGCGAGGCCAGCTCCGCGGCCGAGTCGTTCACGCCCTCCACGACCACGATGTTGAGCCGCACCCGCGCGAAGCCCGCCTGACGCGCCGCGTCGATTCCCTCCCGCACGCGCTGCAGCTCGCCGCCGCGCGTCATCGAGGAGAAACGGGCCGGATCCAGCGTGTCGAGGGAGATGTTGACGCGGCTCACGCCCGCTTCCGCCAGCGTGCGGGCCAGCGGCGCCAGCCGATCGCCGTTGGTCGTGAGGCACACTTCCTCGACGCCGGGCAGGGCCGCGATGCCCCGCGCGATGTCGGGCAGGTCGCGGCGCAGGAGCGGCTCGCCGCCGGTCAGGCGCACGCGCGAGATGCCCAGCGACGCGAACACGCCGGCGAGGCGCACGGTGGCGACTGCGTCCAGCGCGGGCGAGCGCACGCTGCGCACCGCGGGCGAACAGTAGGTGCAGCGGAAGTTGCAGCTCTCGGTGACCGAGAGGCGCAGGTAGCGGATGGCGCGCCCCTGGCCGTCGCGCAGCGGCTCGCGCGGCGAAGGCGGGGCGATCGGAAGTGCGGTGCGCTGTGCAGCCGGCGGCACGGTGACTCCGGCCCGCGCGGAGCGGGCGGCGACATACAAGCATTGCGCGGCGCGCGGGTCCACCGGCCCGAAGAAGCCCGGCGGGGGTCCGCGGCACGATCGGGAGCCGGGAATCCGGCGCGGCCCCGGCCGGGTTCTCCGGCTGCACCCCGGGCGGTACACTGGGCGCACGCCCCGCCGCGGACCGGGCGGGACCTTCGGAGGGCGCAATGTCCCGACAAGCGTGCCGGATTCTCGCAGCGGGCCTCGCCGCGGGTGCGGCGGCCTGCGTCACGACCTCCACACCGCCGCCCGCGCCGCCGCCCGCCCCGCTGCCCGCTCCGGCGCAGATGGTGCCCACGCGGCTGACGCCCGAGCGGGCGCTCGACCGTGTCGAGACCCGGCTCATGCGCTACAGCATCATGGAGGGCGCCGTCGTGCGGCCCGACGGCTCGCCCCTGGGCGCCGGCGGGCTGGCGCGCAGCTCGCCCGTCTACGGCGCCGTGAAGCTGGACGACGGCACGTTCGCCTGCGCCGGGTGGCGCGAGGTCGTGCAGGTCACCGCCTCGCGCCGAAACGTCGCCACGATGGTGCGCCTGAGCTGTCACACCGAGCGCGCCCACCCGCAGGGCGAGGAGTGCTTCCTGGACCTGGAACCCGAGTGTCCGAAGTCCGGCGACCGCGCGGTGGCCGACCTGGCACTCGACCTGCTGCGGATCTAACCTGCCGCCGCCGGTCAGGGAGTGCCGGCTCCGATGAACCTGCCCGAACCGATTCCTCTTCAGCGGCCGACGCGCCTGCACGCGCGCAGCACGCTCCGCCCCGGCTTCCTCGCCTCGTTCCGCCATGCCTGGGAGGGCGTCGTCCACACCGTCGTGCACCAGCGCAACATGCGCGTGCATCTCGTGGCCGCCGTCATGGTCGGCCTCGTCGGCAGCGGCATCCGCCTGGGGCTCGCCGAGAAGGTGACGCTCATCTTCTGCGTGCTGATGGTCTTCTTCGCCGAGATTCTCAACAGCGCGCTGGAGGCGCTGGTGGACCTGCACACCGAGGACTTCCACGACCTCGCCAAGACGACCAAGGACGCCGCCGCCGCGGGCGTGCTGGTGCTGGGCGGGGGGACGGTGGTCATTTTCGCGGCGATTCTCGTACACAACTGGGACAGCGTCACCGAGAGCGGTGCGCAGATCGCGCGCCAGGTGGGAGCCGGCGTGCCGCTGGTCCTGGCAACGGCCGCCCTGCTGTCGGGCGGGCCGCGCCCCGCATGGGTGGATCACCTGCTGTTCGCGGGCGCGGTGGCGCTGTGGGGCGCGCTCTGGACGTGGACGGCCAGCGCCGTCTTCACCACGCTGACCGGCGTGCTCGTCTGGCTCGCCTGGCGATCCGCGCTGCGGATGCACGCGAAGAGCCGGCTTTCGGCTCTCGGCTTTCGACTTTCGGAAGAACGCTGAAAGAACCGGCTTTCGGCTTTCGACTCTCGACTTTCGGAAGAACGCTGAAAGAACCGGCTTTCGGCTTTCGACTCTCGACTTTCGGAAGAACGCTGAAGAGCCGGTTCCTACTCCGGCAGCAGATCGCCCGACACGACGATGCGCTCCAATTCCTTGCGCGTCGGCCGATCCAGCCTTCCGACCGACGCGAAGAGCAGACGCGACGTGCGGAACGTCTCCGCCGCCACGCGCTGCACGTCCGCCGCCGTCACCGCGTCCACCTTGCGCACGCGCTCCTCGTACGACTCGGGCTCGTGGAACAGCTCCGTCCCGCCGAACCAGCCCGCCAGCTCCGAGGCCGAGTCGAGAGAGAACTCCAGCCCGATTCGGTGCCTCAGCCGCGCGCGCGCCAGCTCCTCCTCCGGCACCGGCGCGCGCACCAGCTCGCCCACCGTGCGCAGAATCTCCGCGGCCGTCGCCGGCACCTTCGCGTGCGCGCACGCCGCGTCGAACTCCACCATGCCCGCGTCGCTCCATGTGTCGAAGCCCGCGTGCACGCTGTAGGCGAGCCCCTTGCGGTCCACCACGTTCACCTGCAGGCGGGAGGAGAGCCCGTCGTCCAGCACCCGGCGCAGCACCATCAGCGCCGGGAAGTCCGGGTGCGTCTCCGGCGGTACCGGGAACGTGAAGCGGAACTCCGTCTGGCTCTCGTCGTGACGCACCTCGACCAGGCGCGGCCCCTGCGGCCAGGGCGGCGGCGGATCGTCGCGCACCGGCTCGCCCCCCGGAAAGGCCGAGAAATGGCGCGCCGCCAGCTCCATCACCTCGGCCTGCGTCACCGGCCCCGCGCACGCCAGCACCATGTTCGGGGCCACGTAGCGGCGACGGTGGTGCTCGGCCAGCGTGTCGCGGCGCATCGCGCGCACCGACTCCTCGGTCCCCGCGATTTTGTAGGCCAGCGGATGCGCTCCGTACGCCTCGCGCTTCACGATGTTGTCGATGTCGATGTCGCGCCCCCGGTCGTCGACCTCGTCGAGCATCTCCTCCAGGATGACCTCGCGCTCCAGGTCCACCTCGTTCAGCAGCGGCTCGCCCAGCATCGCGCCGAGCGTCTCCATGCCCGTCGCGAGCCCGCCCGGGTGCAGCGGCGTGTAGAAGTAGCCGTGGTCGCGCGTCGTGACGCCGTTGAGGCTGCCGCCGGCGTCCTCCACGAGCGCGTTCATGCGACGGCCTTCCGGGTAGCGCCGGCAGCCGCGGAAGAACATGTGCTCCAGGAAGTGCGAAACGCCATTGACCTCGGGCGTCTCGTGGCGCGAGCCGCAGCGCACGTACGCGGCGAGCATCGCGGCGTGCAGCGGGGGCGCCTCGACCGTGACGACGCGCAGACCGTTGGGAAGGACGTTCTTGAAGTGCCTGTACATGGGAAGGATGAAGGAGGAAGGATGAAGGATGAAGAACTCCGTCGCGGCGCGGCTTGCTCCCGTCCGGGGGCGGCCGCAGGGGGGCACAACCTAGCCGTGCGCCAGAGCAGGGGCAACGGAGGAAGGATGAAGGAGGAAGGATGAAGGATGAAACGGACCGCGAGGGCCCGGGCACGACCCTCGACGCTGCGGCGGGTCAATGGGACACTGCGACGACACATCGGGACACTGCAACGATCCGTCGGGACACGGCAACACTCCATCGGGACACTGTACGCCCCCATCGGGACATCACGAGCCGCCTGTTTGATTTCCTTTGCAGAGCATCGGGGGATCATGGACGAGCATGGGGAACTCAGTCACGACCATGTGGAAAGTTGCCCCGGCTCTCGGGACACCGGGTGCAGGCATCGGGATATCTTGTGCAGTCGATCCGATTTCCCTATGCTGCGCATGGTCCACCCGGTACGTGCCGTACGGTGGACGGAACCGGCCGGAGAGGATGCCGACATGGCCTCGCGACGAGTCATCGACGCCGTGGAAAAGCTGCTGCAGGCGCAGGGGAGCTTCCGGACACGCGATCTTTGCCGCGCGACGCGCCTGGTGCGCCAGGGAGCACAGCGGCAGGTGGCCCAGCTCATCCGGGAAGGACGGGTGACAGCCACGGGGGAGGCTCGCGCGAGGCTCTACCGGCGGGCGCCGGAGGCCGCGGCCCGGTTCCAGTTCCCCATGCCGGGCACCGACGCCGCCCGGGCGTGGACCACGCTCGCCCGGCAGCACCCTGCCGTCGGCGCACTGCCGCCGGCCGCCCGCGAGGTCGCCGAATACGTCCTTCGGGAGCTCGTCGACAACGCGGCGACATACTCGGGCGGGAAGAATCTGTGGGTGGAGGTGCGGCCCGGCGATCCGTTCGAGCTCGCCGTGGAGGACGACGGCGTCGGGCTCTTCGAGCGGCTGCGCAGGGAAGTGGGCTGCGCCAGCCGCGTCGAGGCGGCCCAGGAGGTGGGCAAGCCGCGGCTGGGTGCCTGCACCGGCGAGCACGCGGGAGAGGGCCTCTTCTTCGTCCTGCGCACGGCGGACCTCGTCGAGCTCGA
>Ga0172368_10006890_pt1 | contig 12060 bp, 10 predicted proteins | sample Lak11m_FD_114540 | JGI IMG/M metagenome (GOLD analysis project Ga0172368, IMG submission 114540) | Freshwater microbial communities from Kabuno Bay, South-Kivu, Congo - kab_022012_11m | ecosystem: Environmental > Aquatic > Freshwater > Lake | place: Democratic Republic of the Congo: South-Kivu...
GCACCAAAAGAAATTTTAACTATTGATGCAAGCATCAAACCGTTTATCAGTTTGGTATGGATAGGTGTACTTACATTGGTTGCAGGATTTATTATTTCTGCATTTAGAAGATCGAAAGAATCTCTGGTGTAATATTTTACACATGAAATATTAAAACCCAACTTCAGCAAAAGAGGTTGGGTTTTTTTATGTCCATTAAAGAAATCTTACTGTTTATTTATCAGAACAAAATTTATTTTAATACGTACAAATAAGAGACACTTAGAAAGATATTACTGGCACTTAAGTTGTCTCTATGTTTGGTCAAAAAAATTAAGAGAAAGGAAATGAAAAAAATAATTTATTTATTTATTGTTATGATTCCGGTAATTTTATCGGCACAATCAAAATTTGGAACTATAAAGGCCGGAATGTTCACTCCCGCTGCAACTGAATCCGGTTTTATTCTTGGTTATGAAGGCGGATGGATTATTGATGATAATTTTTTTGTCGGCTGGAGCGCCGATTGGTTCAATAAAAATTATGTTGATAGAAAGCTGGTTGATGAGTTCAATGATTTTTACGGACCGATCAACAGCCAATTAAATGAACTGCGCGCAAGAACAAATCTTCACTCAATCCCTTTAATGGGAACAGTAAATGGAAATTGGGTGGTAGCTCCACGGGCAAGAGCATTTGTAACCGCCGGAGCCGGTTTAAATGTATTACTTATTTTTTACAGGAACTATGCTAACCCGGATAACAATGAATTTCAAGGTGCATTTGATTTTGCCTGGCGGCTCGGCGGCGGTATTATGTATGAATTAGGAAGCCGATCCGATGCATTCTTTGAATTGAGCTACCATCATTCTCAACCGAGCTGGGAGTATGAAGTAAAAGATGATCTAACCGGAAGACGAAGAATTTTAGAAAGAAGGTTTGATATGAGTGGATTGCTTATACGGGTTGGTTTTAGATTTTATTTTTAGTTTCGCTTAAACAAATTAGACACACAATCCCCTTAACATAAGGGGATTTTTTTTATCTCCATCCCGATGTGTAAATTTCCTATTACTTTTAGAAATAAAAAACGAAAACATAAAGGTGAGAAAGTGAAACAAAGAACTCTTCCAGTGTTGTTTGAAGAAAGTGTAGAGAAATTTTCTAACAATGTTCTAATGTTGGAAAACCGGGGAGAAGGTTATGTTGAAACTACTTACAAAGAAATGCAGAAACTCATTCACGGTTTTGCTGCAGGGTTGATTAATTATGGAATAAAAAAAGGAGAGCGGATTGCTCTTATTTCAGAAGGAAGAAATTATTGGGTTATTAGCGAACTTGGTGTTCTATTCACCGGTGCTATTAACGTCCCGGTTTCAACGAAAGTAGAAGAACTTTCAGATCTGAAATTTAGATTGGCTCATTCAGGATGCAGACTTGTTATTGTTTCGCAAAACCACATTTCTAAAATCAGAAAAATAAAAAATGATCTGCCTGATCTTGAAAAAACAATTCTTCTCGATAAATTAGATCAAATGGAGCCTGATGAAATCTTTATTAATGATCTTATTCAAAATGGAGTTCAAGTTCTCTCATCGTCAAGAAAAGAATTTGAAGAACGATGGCAATCCGTTTCTGAAAATGATTATGCAAATATTTGTTATACTTCGGGTACAACTGCCGATCCCAAAGGAATAATTTTAACTCACCGTAATTACATTTCAAACATCGAGCAATCTTCAGCATTGTTGCCCATTCCGGAATATTATACTTCACTACTGATGTTACCGTGGGATCATGCGTTCGCACATACTGCCGGGATTTACACTTTGATGAAAAATGGCGCAAGCATGGCATCCGTTCAGCAGGGTAAAACTCCTTTAGAGACCTTGAAAAATGTTTCTAAAAATATCAAAGAAATAAAACCAACATTTTTATTAAGTGTTCCTGCACTTGCAAAAAATTTCAGAAAGAATATTGAAAAAGGTATTCACGAAAAAGGAAAAGCGGTTGAAAAACTTTTTAACAACGCACTTAAAATTGCATATACTTATAATGCCGATGGCTGGAATAAAGGAAATGGTAAAAGCAAATTTTTGAAACCAATTTATAAACTCTATGATAAAATTCTGTTTAGTAAAATAAGAGAAGGATTCGGCGGTAAACTTGAATTTTTTATCGGTGGTGGTGCTTTGCTTGATATTGATCTTCAGCGTTTCTTTTATGCAATCGGTATCCCGATGTTTCAAGGTTATGGGTTAACAGAAGCGGCGCCGGTTATTTCCGCAAACGTTCCTGCAAAGCATAAACTCGGTTCTTCAGGATTTATTGTTAAAGATTTGCAAGTTAAAATTTGTAATGAAAACGGTAAAGAACTTCCAGTCGGAGAAAAAGGAGAAATTGTTGTTAAGGGTGAAAATGTTATGGTTGGTTATTGGAAGAATGAACAGGCAACTAAAGAAACTATTAAGGACGGCTGGCTTTACACAGGCGACTTAGGATATTTAGATAAGGATGGATTCCTTTACGTGCTGGGCAGATTTAAAAGTCTATTAATCAGCAGTGATGGAGAAAAATACAGCCCTGAAGGAATAGAAGAAGCACTAACCGAAACCTCGGAATATATTGATCAAGTAATGTTGTATAATAATCAATCGCTGTATACTACTGCGTTGATAGTTCCGAATAAAGAAAATCTTTTAAAATGGCTGAAAGAAAATAATTTATCTCACCATACGGAAGAAGGACAAACCTCTGTGCTTAAACTGCTGGAGAAAGAAATAGCAAAATTTAAATCCAGCGGAATTTACGGCAATCAATTTCCCGAAAGATGGATTCCTTCAGCCGCAGCAATTTTAGGCGAAGCTTTTACAGAACAGAATAAATTTATGAACAGCACTTTGAAAATTGTCCGCGGAAAGATCACTGAGTTTTATAAAAACAGAATCGATTATTTATATACTCAGGAAGGAAAAGATATTTGCAATCATCAGAATAGAACAATTATTAGCAGATTAGAATAAGTTTGAAGGTTGTCATTGCGAATCACTACAACGTAGTGATGAAGCAATCTCAATGATATAGGATTGCTCGGTTTCACTTCAGTTCGCAATGACAGTAGTGATTGCCTTCACTTTTTCTGATTTTTCGATAAACTCACTATTGGTATCGAGATGACGAAATTAAATCTAGTTCTTGAACGGATTAACCCTATCTTCACTAAAATACGGACGGTAGCTTTCTGAACTTTCCAGTTCCTGAAACCAGCCGTTATGTAAACCGTATTTATCCATTAGTTCAATGGCTCTTTCGTATTCAGATTCACGAAGCGGGCGGTTGATTAAAATATCGTTCGATGCTTTGTTGGAAGGATAATACTGCGACATTAATGATATGTGAACATGCGGACTTAATTCTTCAGCGATGAACTTGAAAACGTTTTCTGATTCAGCCAATCCGTTTGGCAGAACAAGATGACGGATAATTAATCCCCGAACAACAACATTACCATCATAGACTAATTCATCACCAACTTGATTATACATTTCCTTAATTGCTTTCTTAGCTTCATTAAAATAATTATCAATCTTGGAATATCTTTTTGCAAATTGATTATCACCGTATTTCAAATCGGGTAAATAAATATCAATCACATCATCATAAAGTTTTAACATATCAACAGAGTCGTATCCATTTGTGTTGTATATGATCGGAAGTGATAGTCCTTTTTCAACAGAAAGGTAAATAGATTTTAGAATTGCCGCGGAAAAATGTGTTGGAGAGACCAACCCGATATTATGACAATCGCGGTTTTGAAGTTCAATCATAATATCAGCTAATCTTTCATGTGAGACTTCATGATATTGTTCAACTTTCCAATTCTGGCTTATTTCGTAGTTCTGGCAGAACCTGCACCTCAAATTACAATTACCGAAAAATATATTTCCCGCACCCCTTGATCCCGAGAGCACAGGTTCTTCACCAAAATGGGCTGTGTATGAAGAAACAATTGGTGATGTGCCGCTATGGCAGAATCCATATTCGTTTTTTGTACGGTCAACCTCGCAGTTGTGCGGACAGCTTATGCATGATTTTAGAATTTCAAATGCGGTTTCGGATATTCTTTTCAATTCACCGGAATGAAATAATTTTATATATGACGGAACAAAATTCAAATTATAGCCCTCAAAGATTCATAATTAGCTTTGATGGTTTTATCCAAATCTTCTTTGCTGTGTGCAGTAGAAACAAACATTGCTTCAAATTGAGCAGGCGGCAAATAAATTCCGCGGTTCAACATTTCATGAAAATATTTTCCGTAAAGCTTTGTATCGGATTTAACAGCGGTATTAAAATCAGTTACTTTCTCTTCCGTAAAGAATAACGTCATCATTGAACCGACACGATTGAATTGAAATTTTTTCCCAATAGAATTTATTCCTTCTTTGATTCCGTTTTCGAGGTATGAAGATTTTTCTTCTAGAGTTTTATAAACGTCCAGATTGTTTTTTATATGTGAAAGCGCAGCATATCCGGCATTCATTGCCAAAGGATTCCCGCTTAAAGTTCCGGCTTGATAGACGGGTCCGCTTGGAGAAACCATTTCCATAATTTCCTTTCTTCCGCCGTAGGCGCCGACAGGTAGTCCTCCGCCAATTATTTTACCGAATGTAGATAGATCCGGTTTCACTCCTAAAATTTCTTGCGCGCCGCCTTTCGCTAATCTGAATCCCGTCATAACTTCATCAAAGATCAAAACAATTTTTTCTTCATCACAGATAGAACGTAATTCTTTTATGAATAAATCATGTGCGCGGACGGTTCCCATATTTCCTACAACAGCTTCAATAATAATTGATGCAATCTCATTTTTATTTTGTTGAATTAATTTTTTAACTGATTCGATGTTATTAAAATCGGCAACAAGTGTATCAGCAGCATTTCCTTTAGTTACACCGGGACTTGTAGGAACACCAAAAGTTAAAGCGCCGCTGCCGGCTTTTATCAAGAAAAAATCGCCGTGACCGTGATAACATCCTTCAAATTTTATGATTTTTTCTTTTCCTGTAAAACCGCGGGCGGCACGAATTGCACTCATAGTTGCTTCCGTTCCGCTGTTAACCATTCTGATCATTTCAATAGAAGGCACGAGCTCCGAAATAAGTTTTGCCATTTTAATTTCTATTTCAGTCGGTGCGCCGAAACTTGTTCCGTTTTCAATCGTATTTAGTAATGCGTCTTTAATGAACGAAGGATTATGTCCGAACAAATGCGGGCCCCAGCTTCCAATGTAATCAACATATTCGTTATTGTCAGCGTCAAATAATTTAGAGCCGACTCCTTTTGTAATAAAACGCGGTGTTCCACCGACTGATTTAAAAGCACGTACGGGAGAATTCACTCCGCCGGGAATATATTTTTTTGCTTCTTCAAAAAGCTTTTCACTTTTACTTGTGTTCATATTTCCTCATTAAAACATGTATTATGTTAAATTATTTTTCTCAATTTAGGTGTGTAAAACCAAACAACTCCTACAAAAATAAATAGTATTACCGAGTTTATGAGTATAGCAATAGGAGAACCAAAATGTTCTGCCAGCATTCCAATCCATAAAGCACCAAGCGGCATAAATCCGAAGAAGCTGAAACTATAAACACCCATAACTCTGCCGCGAAACTCTTCTGATACAAGAGTTTGTGTTAATCCGTTTGATAAATTATTTATTGCAATAATTGAAGCACCAACGCCGACTAATATCAATGATGAAATTATAAATGAACTGTTCATGGAAAACAAAACCATAAAAATTGGAAGAGAAATCAATCCGGTGATTAATATTTTCCCTCTAACAATAAATCTGCTTAATGAGGCTATAAATAAAGAACAAAGTACGGCACCTATTCCTCTAAAGGTTTGAAGAAAACCATTTGTTGCAGCATTTCCGTGTAATATTTTAACAGCCCAATCAGGAAACAATGTTGCTATACTCAATCCGAACAAAGTAGAAAAGGACACTACTAACATTATTAGAAGAATTATTTTCTGAGTTTTTAAGTATTTCAGTCCATCTCTTAATTCTTTAATTGCAGATTTATTCACAACTCTCTTCGTAACCGGCTGGAATTTCATAATATATAGATTGTAAATAACCGCTAAGAATGTTATCCCGTTAATTGTAAAACACCATGCAGGACCAAATACGGCATAAGTAATTCCCGCAACAGCCGGACCGATTGCCGCAGCCGAATGAAACATCATGGAATTAAGGGCAATGGCATTTAATAGATCATCTCTTGGAACTAACTCATTTACAAAAGCCTGGCGTGCGGGTGCATCGAAAGCATTTGCAATACCTAATCCAAATGTTAATAAAAGAATATGCCACGGTTCTACTATGTTGGTAAATGTAAGCGTTGCTAATATGAAAGCAAGCAGCATCATTATAGTTTGGGTAACGATCATAATATTTCTTCTGGAAAAACGATCTGCTATTACTCCGCCGTAAACCATGAAAAGCCATGTGGGAATACCGTTTGCAAAACCAACATATCCGAGAAAAGCAGGTGAGTGTGTTAATTCAAAAATAAAAAATCCTTGTGCTGTCATTTGCATCCAAGAACCGAACAAAGAAATAATTTGTCCGATAAACCACAAACGGTAATTGCGATGTTTAAGTGCAGCAAATGTAGCTTGCCAGCTTAGCTTTGGCTTTTCCAGAGAGGAATATTTTTCACCGTTGTCTAAATTTTTTTTCAAAATGCTTTTCGGTCCTATAGAAATCTGTTCTATAAGTTATCGTCCTCATAATCTTGATTATGTTCTTAATCTTTGCGTTATAAATCTTCTTCGGATCATTACTAAGATCATGAGCACTGTTATGAAGACTTTATTTGTTCTGATCTAAATATTTAGCTACATCTTTTGCAAAATAAGTCAATATCATATCTGCACCTGCCCGTTTAATGGCTGTTAATGATTCAATCATAACACGCTGCTCATCTATCCAATTATTTTTTCCGGCGGCTTTTATCATTGCATACTCTCCACTGACTTGATATGCGGCAGTAGGCATACCAAATTTTTCTTTTACACGCCAAATAATATCAAGATATGGACCGGCAGGTTTTACCATAATAATATCAGCACCTTCCTCAACATCGCTTTCTGCTTCTCTTAAAGCTTCATCGGAGTTTGCAATATCCATTTGATGCGATCTTCGATCTCCGAACGCAGGAGTTGATTCGGCGGCATCTCTAAAAGGTCCATAGTATCCGGAGGCGTACTTCACTGCGTAGCTTAAGATAGGCGTCTCTATAAATCCTTTTGCATCTAAGGCCTTGCGTATTGCGCCGATACGTCCGTCCATCATGTCTGATGGTGCAATGATATCAGCACCGGCTTCAGCATGAGAAACGGATTCCTTAACAAGCAATTCAACAGTGTCATCATTTAATATTTTTTCACCTTGTAAAACTCCGCAATGACCGTGAGATGTATATTCGCATAAGCAAACATCGGTAATTACTAAAAGTTTTTTTGTCTCTTTTTTAATGGCACGCACAGCTTGCTGAATAATTCCATTTGGGTCATATGCGCCAGATCCGACTTCATCTTTATGGTCCGGAATTCCAAAAAGGATTACAGCAGGAATACCAAGCAGCTCGACTTCTTTGCATTCTTCAACAACAGTATCAATTGACATTTGAAATACGCCAGGCATTGAGCGTACTTCATTTTTTATTTTTTTACCCGGTACAACAAAGAGCGGATAGATCAAATCGTTTTTAGTTAAAACTGTTTCGCGAACCAAATCGCGTACAGTTGGATTATATCTTAATCTGCGTAATCGTTTTGTTGGGAACGTTGCCATGTTAACCTCAAATTAATTGAAAATTGCGAATTGCTAATTGATAATTAATTATTCTTTTAATTTTTTTAGAATTGAAATCAGCAATTTGATCAATTCATTACAATCTATTATTAAACTATTAAATTCTTTCTCTTCTAATAACGATGCTTCTTTTAATAATTTTAACCAATAATCTGTTTCTTTAGCTTCCTTTAAAGCGATTGAAAGTTTATTAATAAAGTCCTTTTTTGATACCGCTTCTTGGGATTCTGCTGCATTAGCACCAATAGAAGTTCCACTTCTTAATAACTGCCTTAATATATCTTTAATCTGAAAATCACTTTTTATCCGATCTGAATAGTATTTAACAATTCTTACTCCAAATTTAAAGCTCTTTTCTAAAACTGGATTACCATGATTTTCATATAATTATCAATTTGCAATTATCAATTCGCAATTATTTTTTTATAAACAATATCCGAATTCTTCACACAATCCCCGACAGAGATACCGCCGCGATAGTTCCCGCTAAGAAATATGCCGGGATTTTCTTTTTCAAATCTATCAAAATAATTCTCGTGTTCAATGTAACCGATATTGTATTGCGGAATTGCTTTCTGCCATAACCGGTTTCGTTGAAAAACCGGATCGGAATTTATTTTCATTGTTTGTTTAAATTCCGAGAGAACTTGATCAATAAGTTTACTCTCTTCCATATCAAATAAATGCGGAGAACGGGCACCTCCAATGAATAATGTAAACACAGCATGATCATCATTGCAACGATTAGGAAAGATTGATGAACTCCATATAGCTCCTAGATATGACTTTTTTTCTTTTGATGGAATTAAATAGCCGAATCCGTCAAGTGGTTGACCGATGGTTTCCTTTTTAAATCCAAGATACAAGACCATAACGGGCGGATAATATATTTCATCAAAATGCTTTGAAAGATTTTTGTCAATTCCGTTAAATATTTTTGATGAGACATAAGCCGGGACAGTAGATAAAACATAATCCGAGATCATTTCATTTGTTTGACCATTCTTTTCGTAAACAACTTTCCAACTATCTACTCCTCGTTCTACACTCTTTACTCTGCATTCATAATCAATTTTTCTATCCAGCACATTAGCAATTGCTTTCGGAAAAGTCTGCATGCCCGAGACGAAAGAAAACATTTTTGCGCTTTGCTTTGACTGTTCAGCCCGCCTTTTTCTTTCACGTGCACCTTTGATCATTCCTTTTACAAGTCCGCCGTAAACTTCTTCGAGTCGGTACAATTTTGGAAATGCAGATTTAACACTTAATTTATTCGGATCTCCGGCAAATACACCGCTGACAAAAGGATCAATTGCATAATCCAGAAACTCCCGGCCTAATCTTCTACAGACAAACTGAGCTATACTTTGATAATAACCATCATTTGATTTTCTAATAAATGGCTCACATGCTAAACGGATTTTACCTTTCCAAGAGAACAGATTTGATTTAATTAAAGCAGGTGGGGATGTAGGTAGAGCGTGCAATTTTCCATTACGAAGAATATATCTTTTGTCTGATGATTCATTAGCGTAAATCATTTCATTTGATAAACTAATTTCATCAACAAGTTGACGAATCAATGGAGTTGTTTCTAATCCGCTGTTTGGTCCGTAGTCAACAAGGAAACTGTTCTCGAAAGAAGTTTCCATAGAACCGCCCGGTTTACCTTTGGCTTCGAGTATTTGAACATCAAATCCGTCTTTGTTTAACCAGTATGCGGATGCTAATCCGGAAATCCCGGCACCGAGTATTGTAATTTTCTTTTTATTGTTCATTAAGTTTTTCTTTTACAAGATTCGATAAAGCTTCTATAAATAGATGTGAGTCATTTAATCCGGTCATAACAATGTAATTTTCAATACCGACTGTTTCTGCAACATGTCTATATTCTATGTCCAATTCGAACAATGTTTCAACATGATCGGAAACGAAACTGATCGGCACTATCAATAAATTTTTTTTGTTTTGCGAAGCAAGTTCTTCAATCATTTTAGCAGTTGCAGGTTCAAGCCACTTCATAGGTCCAACTTTACTCTGAAAACATAAATGATGATTGTGAGAATAGTTCCTGAGTTTCATCACCGCTTCAACTGTTTGTCTAATATGTTTACTATATGGATCGCCTTTCTTAACCAAACTTACCGGAGTTCCGTGAGCGCTGAATACAATTTGGATTTCTTTTCTAACATTTTCCCGAAAGCGTAGAACAGTTTCATCTATTCTGTGATTAATTGCTTCAACGTATTTATGATTAGTGTAATAGTCATTTACAAAAATCAGTTTTGATTTATCTCCTTTGTAATGGCGGTTCCATTCATTAAATGAAGATCCGGTTGTTGTTATTGAATAATGCGGATAAAGAGGAAGTAAAATTATCTTATCATAATTTTTGCTTTCAACTTTATCTACAATCTTTGCAGTCAGCGGATTCCAATAACGCATTGCAGTATAAACATCAATGGATTCATAATTATTCCGAAGATCGAGTTCAAGCATTGATCTCTGTTTTTCAGTCCATTCATTTATTGGTGATTTACCGCCAATCAGTTTGTATTCTCCGGCAACTTTAGGAGCCCTTCTACTGGAAATAAGTTTTGCGAACAATTTTTGCCCGAACGGCAGGTTAAAAATATCTGGATCGCAAAAAAGATTATATAAAAATGGCTCAACCGATTCGACTGAATCGGGCCCACCGAGATTAAAAAGTACAACTGCAATTTTCAAAGATTATTTCCTTTCCCGAAAAGATTTGATAAACTTGTTGTGCAATTCTTTGTCTTTGTATTTATCATTTAGAAAGTCTAACAGTTCTTCTTTACTGTATCCAGATGTTATTTTTTGTATTGAAACAATCTTTGACTTCTCATTAATAGTGTAATGAATTCTCCATGTACGGTAAGCTAAAACATAAATCTTTTTTGTCTGTGTGCTATTATTCAATACTGAAATTCGTTTTCTTGTCTCGTCAGTAGGACTAAACTCAAGTTGCAACCTTGCAAAGCTTGATAAATTAATTTTTGCATTTTCATTTAACCAATGACACTGCTTTTGTGCTTTGGGTTTGAAATCAACCTTAAAAATATTTTTGAAATCTTTTTTTACCCAGCCCGTTTCTGCGTCCGGGAATGAATCGGAATAAGGCAAATAAGGTTTGATATCAATAACTGGAGAACCATCAAGAATATCAGATTCCGAAATAAAAATTTTTAATCCATCAACTTTTTCTAGTTTAACACAGCTCATTCCAATATGATTTGGCCTATATGGCGCTCTTGTTGCGAAGACACCAACTTTCTTTCTAGTGTGTCTTGGCGGATTGACTAACGGTTTCCAATTTTTATTTAAGTGAAATTGATATAAAACCCAAATCCGCTCAAATCCATCTAAGAATTTTAATGCTTGTTGAAAATTTTTTTTTGTTTTGAGCTCAATTACAGAAACTTCTTTACCTGCTAAAACTCCTTGTCTTGGGGTCTCATAACGATTAGATAACTTAGAATGAACGATTCCAATTGATTCTATTATTATATCAGATATCATAAACTATTTAACACAAATCACGTACTAATTTATTTTTTTTAACTAATTTTTATCTGTAAATATTAACATTTAAGGTATCATCAATGAAAAATTTATTAGCGCTTTTATTGATACTTGTTTTAACTACCGTGGCTTGCTCTTCAAAACCACCAAGCATACGTGTATCGAATCAGCGTTCAACAAAAGCTAATGTTCAAGTAAAACTCGAGAATCAGAACACAATTAATATCAATGATGTTGCCGGCGGTGCAACAACTTCTTATCAAGAAATCTCTGAAGGAGCAGTTTTAGTAACAGCTGTTATTCAAAATGAATCGGCATCGCCAGTAATTTCGTTTAATGCAGACAGAGATAAGAACCATACAATTGTTGTTCTAACTTCTACGCCGCCTACATTAAGAATAGATACTGATAATAAATAATTTAAGAACAGTCAAAGCGTGAATTAGACAGTACGTGAATATCGTGCTTGATCTTCTTTGCGCTCAATGTATCCGTCAAAGTTCATTGCAATGTTCCGGATAAGCAACCGTCCCATTTGAGTGATCACCAATTTTCGATTTGTAATTTCTGCTAATCCATCATCAATAAATTCTTGCATTCCATTAAGAGCAACATCAAAATATTTTTCGAATTCTATACCGAAC
>Ga0172368_10006891_pt1 | contig 12060 bp, 8 predicted proteins | sample Lak11m_FD_114540 | JGI IMG/M metagenome (GOLD analysis project Ga0172368, IMG submission 114540) | Freshwater microbial communities from Kabuno Bay, South-Kivu, Congo - kab_022012_11m | ecosystem: Environmental > Aquatic > Freshwater > Lake | place: Democratic Republic of the Congo: South-Kivu...
CTTTACACCATCACCGGCTCGGCCGCCTACTTGGGCTATGTCGGTTTCATCTCCGGCATCCCGGCCTGGCTGTTCATCGTTTACGGCGGCTGGATCGCCGACCGCATGTCGCGCCGCCTGCTGATGGTCATCACCCAGACCGCCATGATGCTGCTGGCCTTTGTCCTGGCCGCCCTGGTATTCCTGGAATGGGTCCAGCCCTGGCACATTCTGGTCCTGTCTTTCTTATTAGGCGTGGCCAATGCCTTCGATACACCCGCCCGCCAGTCGCTGGTTGTCGAACTGGTCGACCGCGAAGATATGGCCAACGCCATCGCCCTTAACGGCACGATGTTCAATGCCGGCATCATCATCGGCCCGGCGATCGGCGCGGCTGTCTACGCCCTGACCGGCCCGGCCTGGTGCTTCACCATCAACGGCGTCTCCTTCATCGCGGTGATCGCCGCCCTGCTGTTAATGCAGCTCCAGCCATCCAGCGCCCTTAAACGCGCCGAGTCGGCCCTGCAGGCCATCAAAGTGGCCTTCAACTATGTGCGCGGCAACCGCCTGGTCCTGACCCTGACCCTCAGCGTCTTTGTCGTCAACATCGTTGGCTTTGGCCCAATCGCCCTTCTGCCCGCCTGGGCGGTCAACATCCTGCAGGGTGATGTGACCACCAATGGACTGCTGCTCTCCGCGCGCGGGATCGGCGCGGTGATCGGCGGCCTGATCATCGCCACCCTCGGCTCGCGCGGCGGGCGCGGCAAGCTGTGGGCCGCCAGCAGTTTCATTATGCCCCTGACCCTGATCTTCTTCGCCAGCACCCGTAACATCGCAATATCGTTAATCCTGATGGCCATTGGCGGCTTTACCATGGTTGCGATGATGAACAACAGCAACTCGATGGTCCAGTCCAAGGTCCCGGATGAACTGCGCGGGCGTGTGATGGGCCTTTACTCGCTGATGTTCATGGGCGGCGGTCCGCTGGGCGCGCTTCTCGCCGGCCTGCTCGCCGACAATACCAGCGAACCTTTCACCTTCTATCTCTGCGCGGCGGGCATGCTGGCGTTCGCCGTCCTGATCTGGCTCTTCCGCCCCGAAGTGCGCAAGATGGGCTAGCCCCAAGCCGCCGCGCCAGCACCTGACCTGGACAAATATTCACTCCCCTGACAAATTATGGAGGCCAAGATGAACCATGCTTATAGCGCATACCTTGAAGCGGGGCATTTCCCCGGCGCAAACGGCGGCGAACGGATTCAGGCCGCGCTCGATCAGCTCGGCGACCTGCCCAAGGTGATCAGCGTCGGCCCGGATGGACCTGATGCGCAAGGCTGCTGGCTGCTGAAGCAGGCCCTGCGCATCCCCTCCAACACCACTCTGCTCTTGAACGGCGCGCGCCTGTTCCTGGCGGATGGCGCTAACGATAACCTGCTGCGCAACACCCATGCCGACAGCGCCGACGAGCGCCGCAACCACGACATCCACGTCGCCGGCCTGGGTGGCGCTGAGTTGAACGGCAATGCCCGCAACCAGCGCCGCCAGAGCCAGGTTTTCCGCACGATGGGCATTTCTTTCCACAAAGTCGACCGCGTTTCGATCAAGGGTATCGCCCTGGGGCCGACCGAAGCCTGGGGCATGGGTCTAGAAGATATCTCGGATTTGCTGGTGGACGGGATCCGCTTCCAGCAGGACGGCTCGACCCACAACCAGGACGGAGTGCATGTTTCCGGACCTGGCCGGCGCGTGGTGGTCACCAACATCATCGGCACCATCGCCGACGACGCCGTCGCGATTGACGCCGGCGCAGATGTCGAAGACTACCGCGGGTCAGCCCGCGGGCAAGGCGGCCGCCTGGAAGATGTGGTTGTCTCAAATATCGCGGTCAAAAACATGAGCGCGGGCGCGATCGTGCGCACCATCGCCTCCAAAGGCAAGCCGCTCGACGGGGTGTTCATCTCGCAGGTCATCATCGACGGCGCTAACCAGGTGCTCAAGATTGGCTGGGACCGCATGGGCGCGCGGCGCGGCGGGCGCGATGTCGGCGATGTTTTTCCATCCTGCGATGAACACAAGAACATCGTCATCGACGGGGTCAAAGGCTCGACGCCGGATGTTTTCCTGCGCATCGAATCCAATGTCAAAAACCTGACCGTCAAAAACGTGCGCGGATCCTGCGGCACGGCCGCGGTCTCTAACCAGTGCGGAGCCGGTGGCAGCTACAGCATGGAAAACGTCACCCTGGAAGACTGGGTCATCGATGGATGCCATTCCGCCCTGGACCTGGGCGGCGAGGCCAGCGTCATGCGCCTGACAATGCGCAACGCGGTCTTCACGGCTGCGCCAAACACCGCGGGGGCGGCAGTCCGGCTGAGCGGTGCGGGCCAGTCCTTCGAAGCCAAACGCATCACCCTCGAACATGTCGATTTTTCCGGTTTTGCCGAGGGTGTGGTGATCGCGCAAGGCGTCACCCTGCGCGGGCCGCTGCTCTGCCGCGATGTGGATTTTGAGCATGCCCTGCACAAGTTACATGGTCACGAGGGTGAAGTGCAGTTCGTCTAGCTAAGCCGTTACTTTCTTGTCTAACAACCTTATAACCAGTAAAAACGGGAGTGTCAGTTTTGGTTAGTTGACATCTTGCTCTTTCCATGCTATTCTTTAATCGCTTCCGTGAACGATAACGGAGGCGATCCCAGCCTCATTTTCATCCATCTATGCGCAAAAAAAGCGTCACCATCAAAGAAGTCGCGCGGGAAGCGGGCGTATCTGCCCAGACGGTTTCGCGCGTCTTAAACAACCGCGAGGATGTTTCCGAGGAAACCCGCCTCAACATCCAGCGCATCATCACCTCGCTCGGCTATTCGCCCAATATCCTCGCCCGCAGCCTGATCCAGGGCAAAACTCACACAATCGGCGTCGTCGGGTACGGCTTGAGCTTTTATGGCCCCTCGCGCATCCTGACCGGTATCGAGCACCAGGCCAACGAACTGGGCTATTCGCTGCTTTTCAGCCTGCTGCGTGATCCCGAGCAAAATCTGGGCGAAAGCTTGTTCGCCAATCTCGTTTCACGCAAGGTCGATGGGATTATCTGGGCGGTCCCTGAAATCGGCGCGGACCGCCCAGCCCTGATCGCCCAGGCTCAAACTGCCCCCGTGCCGGTCGTCTTCATCAACATGGAGCCGCGCGAAGGCCTGTCGGTCGCGGCGATGGACAACCTCAGCGGAGCGCGCCAGGCCGTTGAGCACCTGATCGAGCAGGGTTATCAGAAAATCGGCATCATTACCGGGCCGGGAACCTGGTGGGAATCGCGCCAGCGTGAAGCGGGCTGGCGCGCCGCCCTGAGCGCCGCCGGCCGCGGCTCCAATCGCGAACTGGACCCGCTGCGCGCCGCCGGCGATTGGACGCCCGCCAGCGGCGAGAGCGGCCTGGCCCAGCTGCTGCGCCAGGAACCCAACCTGGACGCGGTCTTTGCCTGCAATGACCCGATGGCGCTCGGCGCGCTGATGGCCGCCCGCAATTTTGGCAAACGCGTGCCCGCCGACCTGGCTGTGGCTGGTTATGACGACTCGCCCGAAGCCAGCTATTACTTCCCTCCCCTCACCACCGTCCGCCAGCCGCTGGCCGACATGGGGGCCCAGGCCGTGCGCATGCTGCACCGCGCGCTGGAACACGCCGGGGCCGAGCCTTACCCGCCCGAGCAAGTCTGGATGCGCCCTGGCCTGGTCGTGCGCGCCAGCACCCTTAAAATCGTGTAAATCCGCGCCATCGCGCGGCGAATTCTGCTTTCACCTCACCTTAGGAGCAAACCCATGAAACCCGTTACCTTAGGCCTGATCATTGGCAACCGCGGCTTCTTCCCCGATCACTTGTGCGTCACCGGGCGCAAGACAATTTTGAAAGTTCTCGCCGATGAGGGCATTAATGTCATCGTTCTCGACGACACGATCAACAAAGCCGCCGGGTCGATCGTCACGGTCGCCGAATCGCAAATGTGTGCCGACCTGTTCAAGGCCCACCGCGACGAGATCGATGGCATACTGGTCACCCTGCCCAACTTCGGCGAGGAGCGCGCCATCGCCAACGCGCTGCGCTGGTCCGGCCTGGACGTGCCTGTGCTGATCCACGCCTTCCCCGATGATGCGACCAAGATGACCATCACCGACCGGCGCGACTCGTTCTGCGGCAAAATGTCAGCCTGCAACAACCTGACCCAGTACGGCATCAAATTCAGCCTGACCAGCCTGCACACCGTCGACCCCGAAAGCGCCAGCTTCAAGGCCGACCTGCGCAAGTTCGCCGCCGTCTGCCGCGTGGTGCGCGGGCTGAAGGGCGCCCGCCTGGGCGCGATCGGCGCTCGCCCGGCCGCCTTCAACACCGTGCGCTACAGCGAAAAGCTGCTCGAGCGCAGCGGCATCAGCGTCGACACCCTCGACCTGTCCGAAGTTTTTGGCAAGGCCGCCAAGATCAAAGAGGGCGATCCCAAACTGACCGCCAAACTCGAATCGGTCAGGGCTTACGTGCCTTCCGGCGGCGTGCCCAGCGCTTCACTGGTGCGCATGGCCAAACTGGGCGTGGTGATTGAAGACTGGATGTCCGAAAACCGCCTGGCCGCCAGCGCGATCCAGTGCTGGACCTCGATGGAAGAATTCTACGGCGTGGTGCCCTGCACGCTCATGTCGATGATGAGCAACACCCTGGCCCCCTCGGCCTGCGAAACCGATATCGCCGGCGTGATCGGCATGTACGCCATGGCCCTCGCTTCGGGCAAGCCCTCGGCCCTGGTCGACTGGAACAACAACTACGGCGATGATCCCGACAAGGGCGTGATCTTCCACTGTTCCAACCTGCCCAAGGATCTCTTCCTCGAATCGAGTGTGACGGTCGAAGACGTCCCGCACATGGATTACCAGGCTATCATCGCCGGCACCGTTGGCAAAGACAACACCTATGGCACCGTGGTTGGCCGCCTCAAGGCCGTGCCCTTCAGCTACTGCCGCGTTTCCACCGATGATCTCAATGGCCGCATCCTCGCCTACCTTGGCGAAGGCAACCTGACCGACGACACCCTCAAGACCTTTGGCGGTTACGGTGTGGTCAAGATCCCCAACCTGCAGACCCTGCTGGCCTACATCTGCAACAACGGCTTTGAGCACCACGTCGCCATCAATCCCAGCCTCGTCGCCGACGCGATCAACGAAGCTTTCACCAAGTACCTCGGCTGGAGTGTCTACTACCACAAGTAGCAAGACGGTTCGTCCCACCCCTGCAACCATTTGGAGTGTCAGCGGTCACTGCGTGACCGCTGACACTCCAAACCTCTACTCATCGGGTTTACCTCCAAACACGCTTGGCTCCAGACAGGTCCCCCATGGCAGGCAAAAAGTACGCGATTGGCATCGACTTTGGCACCGAATCCGGCCGCGCCGTGCTGGTAGATGTCGCTGACGGTGCGGAAATCGCCGCCGCCGTCCAGCCCTACACCAGCGGCGTCATCACCGCCCGCCTGCCCGGCTCCGGCGTCCCGCTCGAGCCCGATTGGGCTTTACAGGACCCAGCTGACTATCTTGCCGTCCTCAAACAAACGGTCCCAGCTCTGCTGCTCCAGTCTGGAGTCGACCCAGCCGATGTAATCGGGCTGGGGATTGACTTTACCGCCTGCACCATGCTGCCAGTGCTCACAGACGGCACCCCGCTTTGCATCTTGCCCCAATACCGCGACCGTCCACATGCCTGGGTCAAGCTGTGGAAGCACCATGCCGCCCAGCCTGAAGCGCATCAGCTCGATCAGGCCGCCAGGCGCTTCGGCTTTCTCGACCGCTTCGGCGGCAAGGTCAGCTCAGAGTGGTTTTTCCCCAAGGCCTGGCAAATCCTCAACGAGGACTCCGAAATCTACCATGCGGCCGCCCGCCTGGTAGAGGCGGGCGATTGGATCGTCTGGCAGCTGACCGGCCAGCAAAGCACCAATTCCTGCGCCGCCGGATACAAGGCTTTCTGGTCAAAACGCGAAGGCTACCCGCCCCCAGATTTCTTCAAAGCAATTGACCCACGCCTGGAAAATATCGTCGCCGAAAAAATAGCCGCCCCCGTTCTGCCCCAGGGCAGCCTGGCCGGCCGTCTTACCCCTCAGGCGGCGCAGTGGACCGGGCTACTGGCAGGCACAGCCGTGGCGGTCGCCAACGTCGACGCGCACGTCTCCGTGCCCGCCGCCACGGTGGCCGCCCCGGGCGCGCTGGTCGTCATCATGGGCACCTCCAACTGCCATATGCTGCTCAGCCCTGAAGAAAAGCTCGTCCCCGGTATCTGCGGCTACACCGAAGACGGGATCATCCCCGGCTTTTTTGGCTATGAAGCCGGCCAAACCTGTGTCGGCGATCACTTTGCCTGGTTTATTCAGAACTGCGTGCCCGAATCCTATCAGCTGGAGGCCAGGCAGCGCGGATTGGGCCTGCACGCCCTGCTCGAAGAAAAAGCCGCCGCGCTGCGTCCCGGTGAAAGCGGCTTGCTGGCACTCGATTGGTGGAATGGCAACCGCTCCGTGCTGGTTGATGCCGATCTGAGCGGCCTGATCCTGGGCATGACCCTGCGCACCCGCGCGGAAGAAATGTACCGCGCCCTGATTGAAGCCACCGCCTACGGCACACGCATCATCATCGACACGCTTAAGCAGCAAGGCCTGGATATCCACACCTTCATCGCCACCGGCGGGCTGCCCGAACGCAACCAGATGCTGATGCAGATCTACGCCGATGTGACCGGCCTGGAAATCCGCATCACAGCCGCCCGCCATGCCCCGGCCCTCGGCTCGGCCATGTTCGGCGCAGTGGCCGCCGGCACATCCGCCGGCGGGTACGCCACGATCCAGGAGGCCAGCCAGCGCATGGCCCACCTGCGCGATGAAGTTTACCGGCCGGATCCCCACAACCAGGCTGTTTATGCCAGGCTTTACCAGGAATACGTCCTCCTGCACGACTATTTTGGCCGCGGCGCAAACGATGTGATGAAACGCCTCAAAGCATGGAAGGTGGAGGAGTGATTCCTTGGACCATGTTGCCTTTCCTCATGCCCCCTTCCCTTCGGGAAGGGGGAGCAAAAGAGGCTTGGAGGTGAAATTCGTCACTTTGTGCCGTATTTCACCTCCAAAACTTCCGCTCCCCGCCCCTCGGAGGGGCGGGGCCGGGGGTGGGGTGGAATTCGCTGACAGCATCCGAAGCGGGAGGGGGCAGGGGGTGGGTTCATGAATTTATCATCCTCATATACCTCCATAGGGGAGCCCGGAGAGATGGCCGGGCTCCCCCGCTCCTCTCTGGTCACCCTGGCGGTCCAGGCCGGCGGTCAGTCCAGGCGCATGGGCGGCGACAAATCGCTCATGCCGTTCCTGGGCCAGCCGCTCATTCAGCGCGTGATCGCACGCGGACGGCTGTTCACCGATCAGATACTGATCACCGCCAACGACCCGCTCAAGTATGCCTTTTTGAACCTGCCAGTCTATTTCGATTTGGTCGCTAACGCTGGCCCGCTGGCCGGGTTGTACTCCTCACTGCGCGCCGCCGCCACCCCCTTTGTAGCCGTGGTCGGCTGTGACATGCCTTTTGTCAATCCGGCCCTGCTCGCCTTCCAGTTGGAGCGCACCATCGCGACCGGCAGTGATGTAGCCATCCCACGCAACGCCGACGGGCTCGAACCGCTGCATGCTGTCCTGCGCCGCGATACCTGTCTCGCCGCCGTCCAGGCCGCCCTTGATCAAGGCAATCTGCGCCTGGTCGGCTGGTTGAAGGATGTAAAAACGCTCGAAATCACCCTGGAAGAACAAAGGCCATTCGATCCGGACAGCCTGGCCTTTATGAATGTCAACTCGCCCGAGGAATTTCGCCAGGCTGAAGAAATCGCCCTGGCGCGCGGGTTATAATCGAGCCTGTGATCATCCAGAGCGCCTGGCGAGGCCAAACGCTGACTCTCTCTTTCAAACCTAATTGCCTGACCGTCTCGCTGCAGACCGGCACAGAATCGACTGTTTTCAGCTGGGATAACCTCGGCCGCCTGTGGACGGCCATGCTGGCAGGCAAATCGTACCGCCGCGGGCTGAACGGGCGGGTGGTCGCCAAGTGGCAGCTGGCGGATGGCGGGCGCGAGCGGCGCTGGCTGGAAGAGAGCGAGGCGCGCAGCCTGCAGGAAACCGCGCGCGCCTGCGCCGCCGGCTTGGTTGATGACATCGCCAGCGCGGTCCTGGTCACCGCGCCTGCGCTGAGCCCCGCCGATCTGTTGGTCCTGGTTAACGCGGCCAGCTTTGACACGCAGCGCTACACGGCTGACGTCAGCGCCTACCAGCGCGTCTACAAACCAGTCGGCATCCTGCCCCCGGACCAGTATATGGCGGTCGTCCTGCAGGCCGCCGAGGGCTGCTCCTTTAACACCTGCACCTTCTGCAGCTTCTACAAAGACCGGCCTTTCCGCATCAAAAGCCCCCAGGAATTCCAGCAGCACGCCGTTCAGGTCAAAGAGTACCTGGCCGCCGGGCTGAGCCTGCGCCGCACCGTTTTCCTCGGGGACGCCAACGCCCTGGTCATCCCCATGCCGCGCCTGCTGCCCCTGTTTGAGATCACTCGCCGCGTTTTCGACGTTGACCGCCTGGGCGGGATCTATGCCTTTTTGGACGGATTCAGCGCCGAAAAGAAATCCGCCAAAGATTTCGCCCGTCTGGCCGGGTTGGGCTTGCGCCGCGTCTACATCGGGCTCGAATCGGGCCACACGCCCCTGCTGCGCCTGCTCAAGAAACCTGGCCAGGCCGAAGACGCCGTCCAGGCCGTGCGCGCCATGAAAGAAGGCGGCGTTTCCGCCGGGATCATCGTACTGCTTGGGGCGGGCGGCAAACAGTACGCGGACGCGCATGTGATAGACACGCTCTCAGCCCTCAACCGCATGGGCCTCGACGCCGACGACCTGATCTACTTCTCCGAACTGGTCGAAAGCGAAGACATGCAGTACACGCGCGATGCCTATGCGCAAAACCTCCAGCCGCTCACCCCCGCCGAACGCATTCAGCAGGGCGAACAGATCGAATCTGCCCTGGAGTTTGACGAGGAGCGCGGCGTGCCGCATATCAGCCGCTACGACATCCGCGAGTTTGTCTACTGATCGATAGTGGGTTCAAAAATCGCGGCTCCACCGCGATTTTTGAACAGGCATATTTTTACAGCGGATTATGTCTTATGCACCGGCACCAGCAACAGCGGGATGCGCAGCTGCGCGATCACCTTGGGTGCGACGGAACCGCTCCAGAAGGCATCCATCCCAGTCCGCCCATGCGTGCCCAGCACAATCAGATGGCAATCAGCCCGCGCCACTTCGGCGGCCAATTCCTTGGCCACATCCCCGCGCCGCACGCGAGCCGTGACCTGCAGACCTTTGGTGCGCCACTCAGCCGCCTTCTCTTCCAGGTATTCGCCCGCGAATTCCTCCGACATCTCCAGCATCGCCAGGGTCGTGGCCGGCAGCAGGCGGCTGGCCGCGGCGCGGTCGCCGCTCAGCGTGTCGGGCGTCTGGACCACATTGACCAGGTGCAGCGCCAAACCCAAAGCCCGCGCAAAACCGCCGGAGACCTCCAGGCTGCCCTCATGCTCCGGGTCGGCGTCTAGCGCCACCAGGATGCGGTCAAAGGCCACATAAACCCCGCCCGCCTCATCCGGCTGCAGCAGCAGCACCGGGGTCTTGCCCTGGCTGATCACCTGCTGGGCGATGCTGCCGGCGATCCGGTCGCGCAGCCCGCCTTTGCCGTGCGAGCACATTACGATCAGGTCGGGCGCATATTCGGTGGCATGCTCGCAAATGCTGCGCGCCACGTCGCGCACTTCTTCGGTATGCACATGGTTTTCTACCGCAATCTCCGGCGCAAAGGCCTGTTCAGTCAGGCGTCCCAGGTATTCGCAGGCTTCATCCTGGTTGGTCAGGTGCCGGTCACCGTGAATCTCGGCCGCTGCGTTGCGTTCAATCACGTGCAGCAGCGTAACGGTTGCCCCCAGGCGCTGAGCCAACTCGGCCGTCGGTTTGAGCGCCGCCTCAGCCAGGTGTGAACCATCCAGCGGAACAAGGATATGCTTAAACATTGACTAGCCTCCGGTCAGGGTTGAATAGACCAGGTACAGGTTGAGCGCCACAATCACGGCGGCGATGATCGCCGCCAGGGCGGTCGTCAGCGGCCGGTTGACCAGCTCACCCATCAAACGCTTACGGCTGGTGAAGATCACCAACGGGATGATCGCGAAGGGCAGCCCAAAGCTGAGCACCACCTGGCTGATCACCAGGGTCCGGGTCGGGTCCAGGCCCATAAAAATCACGATTAAGGATGGCACCATTGTTACCAAACGCCGCAGCCAGATCGGGATCTCGCGGTGCAAAAAGCCTTGCATGATCACCTGCCCGGCCATCGTGCCCACCGAAGCGGACGACAGCCCGGATGCCAGCAGCGAGACGCCAAACACTGTGCTGGCTGCCGCGCCCAGCAGCGGCTCGAGCGTCTGGTAAGCCATTTCCAGGCTGCCCACATCGCTGCGCCCGCTGGCGTGAAAAGTCGAGGCCGCCATGATCAGCATCGACCCATTCACCAGGCTGGCGATGCCCATCGCGATGCCCACATCGATGATTTCAAAACGGAACAGTTTTTTCATCAGGCGCGGCTGGCGCACCACAATCCGCCCCTGGGTCAGCGCGGAGTGCAGATAAATCGCGTGCGGCATGACCGTCGCCCCCAGGATGCCGGTCGCCAGCAGCAGCCCTTCTTGCCCGCCAAATCGCGGCGTCACCGCGTGAAAGGCCACCAGTCCCCAATCCGGTTTGGCCAAAAAGATCTCTACCACGTAGCTCAGCGCAACCACGCCCACAAAAGTGCTGATCACAGCCTCCAAGGGCCGGAAACCGTAGCGCTCAAATCCCAGGATCACGAAAGTGGCCGCGGCGGTGATCAACCCAGCCACCCACAGCGGCATGTCAAACAACAGGTTCAACCCTACCGCCGCCCCCAGGAATTCGGCCAGGTCAGTCGCCATCGCGACCAGCTCCATCAAAACCCACATCGGCCAGACCACCCTGGCCGGGAAGCTTTTGCGGCATTGTTCCGCAAGGTTATTGCCCGTCACAATCCCGAGCTTGGCCGAAAGCGCCTGCACCAGCATCGCCATCAGGTTGCTGACCAGGATCACCCACAGCAGGGTGTAACCAAATTGGGAGCCGCCCGCAATATTGGTCGCGAAATTACCTGGGTCCACATACGCCACGCTGGCAATAAAGGCCGGACCCAGGAAAGGCAAAATCCTGGCCAGGCCTTTCTTCTTACTCGTCCCTTCCAGGACAGCAGTTGCATCCGCTAAAGTGCGGCCATCCCCTCGGTTTTTCGCCCTGTCTTCTTCCGTCATATCAAGCTCCTGGTTTGAAGTGATTTATCCGTGTGGCTTTTTCCTTCTTACCTGCTCCCTCATCCCATCTATTTGCTTGCGGGTTGCGGCTCAAATTCAAGCGTCAGCTCAATCTCATTTTCTTCGCTGGCATCGTAGCGGACTTCCATCCATTCCAGCCGGCGCGTTATTGAAAAAACGGCCGTGCTGCCGCGCACCTTCACACGCAAGCCTGCCATCCGCCAATCGTCCGGGGCGAAATCGCCTTCTTTTGCTCCAGGCGCATAGATCTCAAAAGCCAGCGCGCCTTTGCCCTGGATCGTCAGGCAGCGCCGGGCGGCGACCGCGTCCACCGGCTGGGTGTGCCGCAGGCGCAGCCAGCCGACTTCGTCCGGTGCGGCGCGCCAGTGCGCCGTGGCGGAGTGGAACTGCTCGTAACCCGCTTTGGCGCGGCTGGTGAATTCCGCCCCGATCATCAGGCTCTCCTCCAGCCAGGCAGTCGCCTCGCGCCGCGGCTCGGATGTGATCCCATGCCGCACCTGCCGTTCCCCCTGGAAGCTGAGAAAGTGCGGGAGCGCTTCGGCCGGGACCTGTGTCCCCAGAATCGCCGCGCAGGGCGCGTAACAGAAATCCGAGGTGTGCGCGAAGGTCAGGTGTGTCGCGGGGAAAGGCGCCGCGGCTGTCCCGGAGACCAGCCAGA
>Ga0172368_10006894_pt1 | contig 12055 bp, 9 predicted proteins | sample Lak11m_FD_114540 | JGI IMG/M metagenome (GOLD analysis project Ga0172368, IMG submission 114540) | Freshwater microbial communities from Kabuno Bay, South-Kivu, Congo - kab_022012_11m | ecosystem: Environmental > Aquatic > Freshwater > Lake | place: Democratic Republic of the Congo: South-Kivu...
GATATCCTTGTATTAGGGATACGCGTCTAAATACATAATCTCTGCTCGGTAAGGCCGGCAGAGATTTTTTTGATTCCATCAGCTTGAAACTCAGTGAGAGAATGATATATTTTTTGGACAGCATTTATTCTTATGTACAATAATCATGGAAACACAGATAGTAGTATTTCTCCAGCAGCTTTGACAGGGTACTTTTGTGGATACAATATCAAAATTCATAAGTCGGATGCCGTTTTTGGGAGCACTACGATTTGTGATTATGATGGCGCTCATACGCAAATTCAAAGCCAAGCGGAAAATGATTCTCGCGAGTTTTGTATTGTCATGAGTAATATTTTTTACCATATCTACTTTAGGATTAAAACATGTGTTTGTCGATATGATAGGATTTAGAGAAAGGCCATATGTCGCACACACAGGGTCGATCCTCCCCATAGGGACATCATTTGCAGATACGTCTTTCCCGTCAGACCATATGGCAAGTACGGTAGCTATGTTGACCGTACTGTTATTTTTTATTCCTGGTGCTCGACCATTTGCGGTCGTATTTGCCATGCTGATGGCATTCAGCAGGATGCACAATGGTATGCATTATCCTAGCGATGTAGCAGCAGCAGCTATCTTAGGAATTTTGTACGGAATAATGGGCATATGGATTACCAAGAAGATATTTAAGAGTAAAAAATAAGCATCAGAGCCTCGTCAAAATTCTGCTTATTTTCCACCTCTTTTTTGTAAAAAGACAAGACCCGATTTGAGGTCAGCCCTTGCAAAATCCTGCCCAAAACGTATTTTTTGAGTAACGGATTTTTTTTAAATTTTTATATTTTCAAAAAAATCGTCATGCAGAAATTTCTGAGGAATCTTGTAACATCGACATTAGTGTTTATCTGCTGAACCATTTTGTACCAAGCAGGATCAAATGTTTATGCGCAGTCACCATCAATAAGTTTATTGACGGGGTCATATTTGACGTACACATGAACGTCTTATTCTCCAACCCTGACATTTTCTAGTATAAGCTCCGGAGACTTGTGAGAAGTGTATCTTACTTCTAGCGCAAACAGTTGATCATTGGGAACGTATTCAGGTAAAGTAACTTTGGATCTGTCTCATGTGTGATGAGCACCATGGTCACCCACGATAACATTCCCAGCATTCAGCACATATACATGAACTAATCTACGATTGCATGGATTTGTTTTTGACGCCGCACATACAGTTACATGATATCTCATGCAGACTATTAGCTTCGTAGCATCTTGAGGATGATGAATGTCGGACGCAGATTGGGCCGCTCTTTACACAGGCACCATCTATCCAGCAGTTCTATCAGGAGGCATCAATAGTAATCTGGACACAGTGACTGCGGCCAATGTATGAAATTTCCAAAATCTCTTTTTCGAGGCCATAGGATCAGGTAAGTTGATATTAGCCACAGGTCTGGATCTCAGGGACAGTGCAGTGCAGGACTTCCTCCAGCATATCCCATCTTATCTTGAGATCAACGATGGATTCGTCTCTTTCAATCCTACGGGAAGCGGAGCGGATCTCAATGTAAACGCCCAGATCTACATGTATTATTCTCCATCGATGTCTATTCCGTCGACGATAGATGATGATATCAACAATATCGTAGTAAGGGATTTGAGTGGTAATATATTAGCATCTTCCGGCATGGTCAGCAGTTTCATGTGTGCCTTGTCAGGATCATATAATATCTGTGGTTTCACTGCACCACACTTCACCTCATTTGAGATGAGACCATGGTTGACTGCAGTGCGTATTACTTCGAGCAACACCAATACCTCATACGCAAAATCATGAGATGTAGTTACCTTGAATTTTACAGGAAGCGAAGTGTTAAGCGGAATCGTCGTCAAAGTGAATGGAAGTACATGATGAGTGACAGTGACGGGTGGAGGCACAACTCGGGTCGCGACCAAGACTATGGGAGCATGAGATGGATTGATTACATTCAGTATAGATTACTACAATCTTTCAGGATGAAGCCTCAACCTTTCATGAGCTACAGTTACATGAACTACCAATAGTTCTTCCGTGACATTAGATAATACAGCCCCTACGCTTACATGAGCGGCGAGCGTGAGCGTATCAAATCAATATGCAACATTCGTCTTCACGGGCAACGAGGCATGAACAGTCACCTATTCGTGAACGTGTGGAAATGGATCTGTGACTACGAGCGTTTCATGAAGCAACTCTACAGTATTCTCACCAGGCAATAATACATACACATGATGCCAGTTAAAAGTCACCGATGCCGCAGGCAATGCTTCATCGTGGTTGACCATGCCAACATTCACGATAAATTACACAGCTCCTTCAGGATGAGGAGGTTGAAGTATTGGCAATCCAGTACTAGAAGATGATTGTCCGAGCGGCGATACATCTCCGAGTAGATATGATGGCTTGTGTAGTATCACTCCGCTTCCAGCGACATCATGATCTACATCATGATCTACCTATTCTGTAGAGCTCAACAGTGCGTACCTCTACGCCTACGATATCGGTATCACCACCAAGAAGACTATCCAGGAAGCGAATATGTGATGAGCACTTACCAGATCACAGATGGCCAAGATGATGGCGACCTACGCAATCAAGGTCCTTGATAAGAGTCTCAACACCGGTGTAGTATGTGCATTCACAGACGTAGGTAAAGAGACTGCTGAGATGAGGTGATTTATCATCTACGCATGTCAGCTCTGATTGATGGGTATCAGTCCCGACGGTACACCTAATACAAAATTCAATCCATCAGGAACCGTGACGAGAGCACAATTCGGTACCGTGCTTTCAAGAGCTTTCCGGGGAAATCTCCACGATAATCCGACAATATATTATCAGGATCATCTTCAAGCATTAAAAGATAAAGGCATCATCTCCAAAACCACGCCAACGCTCCAAGAGCAAAGATGATATGTCATGCTTATGCTCATGAGATCGGTCGGAAAACGGTAGAAAAAAAAGTATGTACATATAAAGAGCGGTTCCATAAAGACCGCTCTTTTTTTTAATGTATTGCATACCACATTTGACGTGTCAAATATTTGACAAATAAAATATATTGTATATAATTATAACAGAGTATTTTATGTCGTTACCCTGGTGCCATGTCAATCATTCCTTTTTTTACCCACCATACAAGAAGCATGAAAAAGTATTCAAAATCTTTTTTCAGACACATCAAAACCTACAAGCGTCATTATCTCTGTAGCATATTTGGGTGTGCAGCCGTCATACAGATGATCGCTTTCGCAGTAGGATTACTGTGAGGATTGTACCATTCGCAATATCATGCGAGCGCTGCTTGATCTGCCAGCATCCCGACAAGTTTTTGTAGCGACTATTTACCGGTAATCTGAATATCGCGACAGGAATGTGTGGGTGTTATCAGTATTTACAATTCCACCAATGGTCAAAATCGGACAGACAATACTGATCGATGAAACGGCGTCAATATCTGTAACAACTGGAAAGGGATAGATTGCGCAGGAGGTCATGTCACACAGATAAATCTTTCTAACAACAATCTCGTCTGAACAATTCCTGCCAATCTCAAATATCTTCCCGCTCTGATAGAATTCGATGTATCGCATAATGCTCTCACGAGCATCGATCCACTCACTGCTGATCTCAGTAATCTCATTACCTTCAATGCGTCATACAATCAACTATGAGATGTAGGATCTATCGATTCATTAGTCAAATTGCCCGCAGTGGAAAATATCGATTTGAGTCACAACCAGATAGTTAAGATACCATGAGAATATTCTTTGCTCGCCGATACAGTCGTGTATCTCAATCTTTCCTACAACAAGATAGCCGACAGTGTGAGATCGGTCACCGATCCATGAAGTAATAGACTGACTTCACTCTATCTATCGCACAACCTTATTGAGGCAGTGCCTTCAAATATCAAGAATCTTATTGCATTGCAATATCTCGACCTTTCCAAGAACCTCATAGACGACAAGAGCGTAGGACTACTGTGAGGCCTTGCTCCGACATTAATCTATCTCAATTTAGCACATAATCATATAGGCACCATACCTAGCGAATTCAGTAGTTTCTGAAAAGTAAGTACCTTATTGTCTCTCGATATGTCATACAATGGACTGAGTAATGTCCCATATATCCCTGATATCCCAAGTCTCTTATTCCTCAATCTTTCCAACAATCGCATATCAAGCATGATCAGATTAGACAATCTCGTCAATCTACAGAGCATTGATTTTGGATTCAACAGGCTGGAAGATTTCAAAAAGACACTCGGCGAATTGCTTAAAGTAAAAAATACACTCACAAGCTTTTCCGTCAGGCATCAGCGGGCACCACTATCCAAAATAATGGTGAAAATGGCTGGTGAGATACCTTTTGAACTGACCTCTCTGACCAAGCTCTATGATGGAGGAAGTCAGATCGATTACAATCGATTAACATCATACGATGTGAAAGATACCGACCTGCTCAATTTCTTGAACAAGAAATTCGTCAACACGAGCAATGCAGAAGACGACCTCAACACCACTCGATTAGACCAATATCAAAACATAACAGTCTGACTTAGTTCAACGCTCGATACTCCTACTCCGATTTATCAATGAGATACTATCCAAGTGACCTTCGATTATGAGAATGTGTGAAGCAATCCAACCTCTGACTTGGATCTGTCTATTTTTGATCAGCCCGGGATATTTACTATACAGAGCCCTTCAGGATTCGCTGCGAAGAAGGAAGCAAAATTCGACGGCGGCGATCCGTGTGCCAAAGACCTCCTCGACAACACGAAAGGTCCATATGCTGACGCCTTGAATGCGCGAGCGTCCAACAATGGGAAGACCTCATTCGGAGAATATCTCTTATCAGCAGAACGTGATTATGATCTCTATCCTTCTTTGGGTGCAAGCAACGATTCTTATCCTACGCCATTGCGAGGTAAGGATTTCACTAGTTGGATAGCACAATATGCCTACGATGCTTTCCCTAAATCATTCCGGTGATGATTGTCTTCATGGCTATTTGATATAGACGTCAACGATTATGCGATCGATGGATGCGGTACCGATGGAAGATTAGTGACGAGTTACAACATCGCTCCTCTAGAGGCATGAAATAATGATAGCCTTACTCTGACGCTCAAGATAGATGATGCGTTCGTGGGCACTATTGATTTGGTGTCGCTCCTAGAAAGTGACAATCGTCTCTATATACAAGCCAAGAGTCCTATATCTAGTGATTTAAACATAACGGTTAAGGCCAGACCTGCTGATACTGATGGAGACGGGGTATATGACTTTGAAGATAATTGTCCATTTGTCTCCAATGCCAATCAAGCAGATATAGACCATATCTCGTGATCGATAGTAAATTTCTCCAAAGCTGATTATGCTGACCGGAATGATCCAGCTAACCAGGATTGTATCACGAGTGGTGTCTGTCTCACGAGACAAAACTCTCAATGAATATATAATGCTATGAGTGAATCAGGATATGATAGCGTTGGATACGTGAGTCCTGATGGCACGGAATGGGCATATGGAAATTGTGCCGAAAGAAGTACCTTCGCATTCGATTTCTGGAGGAATGCAATTGGGGCCGATCCTTTGGGTATGGTTTGACAAAATATCTGCATGTATGACATCGCCAATGACACATATTATGATATCTTGTTTTCCAGCCGGACTGCATGAGCAGCGTGAGGAGGATTTGCATATACAAGAACGGAGTACGTAGTAAACACAGGCGATGCCTGCGATTGTTTTGATTCGCTTTGTACTGCGGGCAGCGACATCAGCGGAAACCTTATCTGCGTGCCGAGTGATCCGGCCTGTCCAGCGATTCCTGCTTGTGGAAATGGTATAATCGAAACAGGTGAGCAATGCGAGGGTAGCGATTTTGCTGGAGAGACATGTGTCAGCCAATGATTCGATACCTGAATATTACGTTGTGCCTCTTGTTCATTAGACACATCAAATTGTTCTAAGATTCCAACCGTAGTTCCTCCATTCTGTGGGAACAATGTCATAGAGTGAACGGAAGTGTGTGATGGTACTGATTTGTGAAGCAAGACCTGTGCAGACTTTTGATATAGCTTATGAACATTGAGTTGTAATCCTTCATGTGCGACCTTGGTGACCACCAACTGTTCCAATCCTCCGAGCGGAGGAGGTGGAGGATGATGAGGGGGTTGAGGCGGATCACTAACTCCAGATTATTGTCTGGATGGTGATTACAGTCCTAGCTACTATGACCGCACCTGCTGAACCAAGCCGATAATCCATGAGATAGTCCCTACATTCACGGGGCCAGTAGTGCCGGTAATACATCTAGTGGCTCCATCGACACCAGCCATAGAAAAATCGGATGACAATAGCATTACAAGATTATGACTAGCAAAACTCGCTGTGCCATTTGCATTGAACATATTGAAACTCTCGCAGAATCTGAATAAGGAATGTACTTTCCCTGACATCAAGAACCTCTCTCAGGAGGATCAGGACGTTCTCATTGCTTCATGTGAGATCGGTCTCATGGGCTTGAGACCTGACGGTATAAGAGTAAAGGATGTCTATATCCCCAACACGCCTGTAGAATTCAATGAATTCGTGACAGTATATTCAAGGATGCTCTATGATGGCCTATATAATGTACCGCCATTTTCTACCGTGCTACGATATTCCAAACATCTCACAGCGCTCAAGAGAGCAAGGCTCGTGACAGATTCAGTTATCGTGACGAAGACATACGTAGAAGACATGCTTGCCAAGATACAAGCCAATCCAGATCTCGTGAAGAGGTCAGATGCGAAGGTAGATCATGGTGTGGCGTCCGCGGAGCCGATACAAGAAGAGGTGACTACATCCATACCTACAACTCCGACACGACCAAAAACAGAAACGCAAAATACTTCTGAATGTCCGCTCGGCGACACCTCAGGCGACCCTACGGACGGCATCTGTTATGCAGCGAAGAGAGTAGGAAGCATAGCCAATTCTCTCTATTCCGTAGAGACAGATAACGCTTATCTCTTTGCATACAAAAAAGGTCTGACAGAAGCGAAGACTATCCAGAGAGCGGAGATAAATAGTCTGATAACGAGAGCGCAATTTGCGAGGATGGTGTCATTGTTTGCGATGAATGTACTCCACAAGACGCCAGATACTTCACTACAATGTTCATTTACCGACATGAGAAGAGAAACCCAAGAGATGCAAGATGCGGCCACAGTGGCATGTCAACTCGGCATCATGGGAAGAGATACATCAGGTCAACCGAATATCATCTTCAATCCTAGAGGATATGTCACCCAAGCTCATGTAGCTACCATACTTTCTAGATTGCTTCGATGATTGAGATATGATCTTGGTACAGAAGACTATTATAGAGATCACATAGCCGCACTCAAAAAAGCGAAGATCATGACCGACATCGACACTCCTGCGATGAATGAGAAAGTAGGTGACATCATGATCATGTTCATGAGGGCTGCCGGAGAATAATGCATACTTACGATAGAGACTAGACCTATATACCAAGAAAATCACCACGTAGTACTACGTGGTGATTTTTGAAATCCTGCTTTCCTCCATCTCCGAATTATTCTTGCAAACCATAGGCATTTAATTATATCCTGGGATGGAAAATCCCTTTTATTTTCTTATTCCTCAAAGATGGACATCACTCCGTATAAACAGCAGATGGAAAAAGCGATCGCTCACCTAGAATGAGAACTCAAGATGCTTCAGATCTGAAGAGCATCGACAGGACTGGTAGAAAATATCGATGTCGAGACTCCGTATGGGAATATGAAAATACCTGCCCTAGGGCATGTGACGCTCATGGACGGACAGACCGTCAAGATAGAGCCACGAGACAAGACTCAGCTCAAGCACATAGAAAAAGCCATCTACGATGCCAATATCGGACTCGCTCCGCAGAACGAATGATCTTACATTATGATAAAGATCCCGCCCCTCACACAAGAGAGGAGAATGGAAATCGTGAAGCAGGTCAAAGCTATGGGAGAAGACATCAAGTCCCGCATAAGAGTAGCGAGACAAGACGCTATGAAAGAAGGCAAAAGGATATTCGACGCCAAAGAGATCGGCGAAGATGAGCACAAGAGGATAGAGAAAGATATCGATGTAGTCGTCAAATCCATGAATGACGCAATCGACGAACACATCAAGAACAAGTCAGAAGAAGTCATGAAAATATAGAACTCAGAATACAGATCTCAGAGCTCAATGTCCTGCCATCTGCTATCTGCTTTCTGCCATCTTTTTTATTATTTATTCATTATAGATGTTGTGATTATTGTTTACCGAAATCATCTACCGCCCTGTCTTCAATATGTTAATCATCTTCCTCGCAATCTTCGGAGGTAATCTATGAATAGCTATCGTGCTCGTGACGGTCATAGTCAGATTACTTATGATCAAGCAGACTTCTGCAGGTAATGATATGCAAAAGGGCATGGGTGATCTTCAGCCAAAACTCCACGAACTTCAGGAAAAATATAAGGACGATCCCAAGAAACTCTCACAAGAGACGATGAAACTTTTCAAGACACACGGAGCCTGACCGCTCAAAGGTTGCTTGATGATGCTGATCCAGATACCAGTATTCATCTGACTCTACTATGTCATCAGACACATCTCTGCGGGCGATATCCCAGATGGACGGCTCTATAGTTTCTTCAACGGCATCGGCGGACAATTCCTTGATCCGAAGAATATCCACACCAACTTCTTGGGCATGGATCTCTTAGCTACCAAAAATATAGTACTGACTATTCTCGCTGCGGTATTCACCTTCCTCCAGATGAAGCTTACTACTATCGCCAAGCCTGCTACGCCTACGATACCCGGAGCCAAAGCACCTGATATGGGCAAGATGATGGGCTTCATGAATATCTTCATGGTCTTCATGATCGGTTCAGTAGTCTACAGTATGCAATCAGGTATAGGTTTATACATCGTAGTGACCACATTATTCAGCGTCATACAATATACTATCCAATATAAGGCCCTCCTCAAAGTGAAATTCAACGAATGGAGAAACAAAGGACAGAATGTAGTGATAGAAAAATAGGCGATTTGTCATTGCGAGGAACGAAGCAATCTCGCCTTCATTTGGTTCAGATTGCCACACTTCGTTCGCAATGACGGAACCAAAAAATAAAGCCATCCTCTGACGAGGTGGCTTTTTCAGAAATGATATATTATACGAGAAGGTTTAGGATCAGATTGACGGTCTCCTCAAATACACTATGATTGAGCGAGTAATAAATAAACTGGCCTCTTCTTTGGTCAGTTACGAAATTCGATCTTTTGAGTACGTCTAAGTGGTGAGACAATGATGCCTGGGTGATTTCAAAATGCGTTAATAATTCAGAAACTGTCATTTCTTTTTGCTTGAGAAGCTGGATAATCCTTCTGCGGTTCTTATCAGCCAATGTTTTGAACACGATATCTATATCCATGGGATTGGTGTTATAGATAAATGTCTATATGGCAATTATATACTGATATTTCAGCGGAAAGCAAGGGAAATATAGAACTTAGGGCTTAGTAACGGCTCTGCCTTTAGAACTTAGAAAAATAGACCATGTCTAAGGTCTAAGGACTAAGTTCTAAGCTCTTCTTTGAAGGAAAAAACATTGATTATGTAAAAAATTCGTAATTAGTCAATCAGTATGACCAATAAAAAGCTTGGTTTCTGTCACAAACTGTCTACATATTCGTCTACTAGAGTAGAGGAAATAGTGAAATGGTCCAAGGATCTTTCACCCTCATGGATTTCAATTCACATCATCAATCATCCCTATATGAATCTGAAAAATTATTTCCAAGAACAGAAAAATAGCCATATGCCCGATACCGACAAATTAAATCTGTATCAGGATTTTATGCTAAAGAATATGAAAAGACACTACAATCGTAAGAGGTCTTTTTTGCACGTAAAATCATTCGCATATAGTATCATAGTGATGTTCTTCCTCTTCTCTTTCTATGGAGTGTACTTCTTCACGGATAGATACAGCGAATATGAAGGATTGATCATGAATTCAGACAATACGGTGCAGGCTAGTTACATCGCCAAAGTCGTAGATTTCAATGGAAGCTTCTATATAGAGCATGCAGGTAAGCGCGTACAGACGAGCGTCATCCAAAATGGAGATATCATCACGCTCAAGGAGAACACTCAATTAGTCACGCAGATCAATGCCGGAACAAAAGCTAAACTCATCTGACCCGCACAATTCTCTATAGAACAGATAAGCGATGGAAAGACGCCACAATACAAACTTAACATCATCCAGGGCGATTTCGTAGAGATGAAATCCATGCAAGCCAAACCGAGTGAAAAAGTTCAGCTCACGATGGACGACACGATAACCGTGCAAGAAGCGAATGGCAAGGCGATTGATTATCAGCTCATAAAATCAAGAGAACAGCATATCGTCAAAAATAGCGGAGGCGCATTATCAGTCACCACTATAGATCAGAACAATAAGCAGACCAAGACCAATCTCAATAGCACACAGATCTTAGCGATAGGTAACAACGACATAAGGCTCTTCGATAACATGAAAAAATTCGCAGATGCCATGCAGACCAAAGATGTATCACAGATATTCACGCTCAATACCCAACCAGAAGAAACATTGAACGATATAGAAGTGCAGACAGGAGAGGAAGTAGAAGACATTAAGCCGCTCCAGGAAGTTGCGTTGACCTCATTGTTGAGTACGACAGACGAGGCAGTGGACCAGGAGGTATCAAACGAATTATGATCATTATTCTCAGACGGCAGTAAGGCAGTCATCTCTCCAGAACAGAATCAAGCTGTCCGCGCTGCGGCAAATAAGGAATTCATCCTCAATGATATGGGCGACATCTATAAGAGTACGCTCAAAGGACAAGAGAAGGAATTGATCGCAGCATATATCACGATAGAAAGAAGGATCCAAGAATTGCATGAAGTATTCGGCATCAAGTTTACGAGCATAGAATCAGCAAGCATTTCACAGAAACTCATGAATCTCAAAGCGAATATCTATGCATTCATCAGCTCAGCGAAAAATACATATACGATACCTGATAAATGCTTCGACAATCTGACTACATTCGCCAACCGATTAGCGTATCTAGCAAGTAAGGAATTCTGAAGCGATGTAGAGAATGCAGACCAGAACTGGTCAAATCTATTGCAAGCATTGCCAGCAAATTTGCGTTTTTAGGCTTGCATTTCAATCTGATTTGGATAGTATCCAAATATACAATTAGTTTTGCGCAATCCGATTCGTCGGGTAAGAGAGAGCCGTGACGTACAACCACGGCTTTTTTCTTTTCAAAAAAAACCTGTCTGAGATGACAGGTTTTTCGTATAGAGTTATTTCTGGTTTTTGCTTTTGGTGAATATCAACATCACGAATGCTATGACTCCGATGATGCTCGCATAGAGGAAGGTAGAGCTCGGACCCCGTGTATCCCGGAGGGATCACATGAGGAATCCTGCCGGCAGGGCGACGACACCGATAGCGGTATGGAAGACGCCGAGGGCGGTAGCTTTCTCTTCTTTGGGCGATAATTCAGCGACGACAGCTCTCTGCGTCACATCGATCAAAGCGAAGAAGACACCATAGAGAGCGAAGAATATAAAGACGCCGAGCGCGCTCTGGACGAAGATGAGTCCGAGCGATAAAGGAATGAATAAACCATATCATATCTGTAGTATCCTTTTCTTTCATCGTTTGTCGGCGAGTATTCCTGCAGGGATGCTGCAGAGTGTACAGACACCATAGAAAAGGACATAGAACACGATAGCATTATAATCAGTGAGTCATACCGCCTTGCTCTTGAGCAGTAAGAACGCATATCCGAAATTACCGAGCGTGAACACCGTAGCAGTCGCGATGAAAAGGTTGAGATTTCTCGGGAGGAGTCTGACGGCTTCAATCAAACCAAGTCTATCAGGTCTTAAGGTCGAAGGTCATCAAGTCAATTCATCTGACTTTACAGAC